>JGI24739J22299_10000050_pt1 | contig 33040 bp, 57 predicted proteins | sample KBSCornC5_FD_22299 | JGI IMG/M metagenome (IMG submission 22299)
CTTGGATGATCACCGGCTTATAGGTGAAGATGGTTTCAGATTGGCTATTGAGCAGACCAGCAAGATGAAGAAGAGCTTTTATGAGGAGCAATCCGGCGTAAATAATGCCGGAAAAGCTGTCTGGTCCCCATTCAAACTGGGTAATATAAAACTGACCTTCAGCCCTAAGGAATTGATGCTGCTGGATCAAGAGAAATTCGATTTGACCATGGCCGCTTTGCTATACAACGCCCCGCCAGTGTTATTTAGCACTGAGGCCAGCACCTACAATAATATGGAGAATGGTGAACGTGCGCTAGTGGTTAACTGTGCTATCCCCCTTAACCTCTCCAGGGAAGCAAGCCTAAATAGGAAGCTACAGCAAATACCGCGTTATAAGGGCAAGAACATCATTATTAGCCCTGATCTATCCTGCTACACTGAGTTGCAAGCGAATAGAAAAGAGCAGGTGGAATGGCTATCCAAATCGCTCCTGCCGGTATACCGCTGGTATGAGATACAGGGAGAGGACAGGCCCGAAGGCATGACGGATGAAATGTGGAATTCAATTATTGTCCCCACCGGCACACAATTATTTTCTGATCTTTTCGTGAACGCGAATGATTTGTCAAATGAAATGAGTAGATTGCAGGATCAGAATTTAAACGATTATTAAACCATTTCGTTTATGCACATATTTGGAGGACGCAGCGTTAGTAAAAGTTGTCATCAGGAATCAGAGATTGTGGATGGTGATTTACAGCCAGCTAATAAACAGCCCATTATCATAGGCATAGGGATCACAACTAAAAATAGACGTGACACCTTCATGTCTACTCTTGACAAGTGGTATACATACACCTCAATCGAACCGATCGGGATATCATTTGAGATATTCATAGTGGATGATGGGTCTGATGCGCCAGCCGATATATCCCGCTACACAAGGCTTAAATGGTATTGTCGATTTAATCAATCAGTAGGTATTGCCCGCGCAAAGAATAAATGCCTGGAGATGATGGATAAGGCAGGCTGCACCCATTTCTTTCTATCCGATGATGATTTTTACCCTACATCCCCTGATTGGTGGAGGCCTTATATAGCTAGCAACGAACCCCACTTAATGTATATCTTCAAGGACTTCAGTACGCGCGTAAAAATTAATGATACCGCTGTAATATACCAGGATGATGATATTAAGGCATTCTCTCATCCGCGCGGCGTGCTGTTATATGCTACCAGGGAAGTGTTACGTAAGGTAGGCGGCATGGACCCGGAATTCGGTAAGTGGGGCTGGGAACATCCTGAATGGAGTGATCGCATTTACAATGCGGGCCTAACAACATTTAAGTACATGGATGTGCCCAATAGCGCCCAGCTATTTCACTGTATGGATGAACATCAGGAGGTGAAATCTACTGTCTGGGGAAAAGACCGGATGGCAGCCATTCAGCGCAATTTGCCTATCTACCAATCAAAGAAAGGATCATCTGCGTTTGTAGAATACCGTGAACGTGGCGGAATGGACATAATACTGACAAGCTATTTTACTGGTATAGCTGATCCGCAGCGGGGTGAGCGGTGGGAAGCAGATATGACTGTATTTAAGGATTTGTCCAATAGCGCACTGGACAATTATATTGAATGGATATTGCTGCATGATTGTTTTGATAATAGACCATGCATGCCCCGAGTTCAGGCCACAATAAATCCATATTTCCAGCGTTGGATAAGTTATAGAAAGTATTTGATCGATAACCGACATAAATTACGCTTCGTATTCTGCACGGACGCAACGGACGTGGAGGTATTGAATAATCCATTTCCGCATATGCAGCCGGGTGTTCTTTATACCGGTGATGAACCTGGATTGATACATAACCAATGGCTATTCGCTCATCACAAGAACCCAACATTGCAGGCATTTTTTAAACAATATCATAAGTTACCGCTCCTTAATGCGGGCCTGCTGGGCGGTGATGTAGGTACTGTTATCCGCTTCTGTGGTGCAATGATCGATAAGTACATGGAATATACGGCCGACGAACAATTGAGGCGCTTGCCGGGGCCTGGATTAACGGATATGGGCATATTCAATCAGATAGCCTACACCGGCGGTTTCCAGGTGGAGCATGGTAGAAAGGTAAATACTATTTTCAAAACATATCAAAAAACAAGTGAATCATGGTTCAGGCACAAATGAGCATGCTAACAGGTATTGGCATATGGGAAAAATTCAATTCATTAAAAAGCGATAGACAGGTTGTCATAATGCATTATGCCATTGATGCAATGAAGCAGGACAATAAACGCACAAAGACCGAATGCGTAGCCTTGGCGATGGGATACAGAAGATTAAAAGAAAATCAGGAACTTTACTTTCTTATGCCTTATTAATGATACACTATCGCACAATATGGGACACGGGCAAGAACTTTGGCGGCATGATCAACCGGGAAATGGAAGCCATACCACATCCCGATGACTGGGTAGTTTGGCGCGACGGAGATACCATGTTTCTGCATGAGCAATGGGGATTGCAGATAGAATCAATAATAGGTGTGAATCTATCATATGCCATCATAGGCGGCATGCTAACACGGTGCAATGTAAAGGATCAGCTGCATGGTGGTGTAATGAGCGACAATTTTGATATAAAAGTGCATCATATTATTGCTCATGAATTATGGAATCTGCACACCACAACAGTTAAGCCCACTAGCAGGCCTATAGCCGCTGCCTGTATAATGTTCCAGAAGAAAACATGGCAGGCTAATAAATTCGAAGAGAATACCATGCATTTTGACGCTATCTTTACTCATAAGGTAATGGCCAATGGCGGCAGGGTTGGGGTGGCTCAGGGGCTTTATTTGGCCCATCTTTACCGGCCATGGGTGGCGGAACACCCGGAAAGACATTATGGACATCTAAAACAGCCAAAAAATCAAAATAAGAAACATGAATACCCAAGCACTTGATGAGATAATTGCCCGCATGATCCCCATTCTGCCCGGAGATTGCAAGCGGTCTAAGGCTAAGAAGGAATGGATGCGGCAGGAGGCCAGGGAACGGCTTATTGCTTGGGCGCTGTCCGCCGGAGCAATATATTATAGATTACGGATAGACCCACAACATCTAGCAATGATTGGTGATGACGGCAAGCCGGAAGCTGTAATTGATGAAGAGTACATAAAAAAGCTGACCCAATGGCCTACAAAGGAGCAAATAGAATTGCTTTATGGTAAGGGTACACCGGCGACGATAACTGTGCCAGATTTGCCGCCTAAAGAAGAAGATATTGATATGGACGGATTGGATTTGTGCCCAGCTATGCATTTGCCAAAAATCAATCCCCATCAACCTCAAACAGGCGGCACAATTTACGGACCATTACCGGCTGAAGGGGGAACGGATAATCCGGATAGAGAGGAGGAGATCATTCCGGCAGATAGATTTAAGAAGGGTATTTTACAAGGGCCGTTTATCATGAATAATCATGATCCGAATAGTAGGCTTGTTTTGCTAAGCATACATCAAATATCACAGCTATTTAAGAACAACCCAATAAGCGATGACCCAGGCACAACTACTTAGCAGATTCAGGCAATTAAGCCGCCTACAGGCCAAACAGGAGGCGGCATGGGGTCCAGTCATGGAAAAGGCGTTGAGTGATCAAATTAAGCCTGTTTTAGCCTATTTACGTGATCATTCAATACCTGAGACAATTTCCCTAACTGGCAGCCTGATCCGGCCAGATGTTTTGCGCCCACCGCTGCAAGCGCTATATCGCCGTGCCGGGGTGGAGGCGGCTAATAGTGAATATGGCTTCCTCTTACAACAATTCCCGGAAATACTGCAACGTAAGTCATTTGGGCTAAATGAATTCTTCCGTGGGCTTATGCAGGCTTTCTTTGATTCATTTGCTACCAGGAAGATTACACAAATGACATTTACCAGTCAGCAATGGATAAACTTTAGATTGCAGTGGGCGCTGGATAATGGATATGATACTATAAATGCAGCGAAGTTAATTGTAAGCACAGGCAGCAATGTGAACAAATACAGATCAAGACTGATAGCGAGAACGGAACTACTTGGAGTGTCCAGCTATGGCAACAAGATCGGTGCACAGAAAACAGGCCTGGCAATGGAAAAAGTGTGGATTTCAGCGCAACATTGGAATACGCGTAGATTGCCTGAGGACCAATTTGATCACTATCATGCACATATGTCGAAGGTGGGTATGGATGAAAAGTTCTTGATATTGAGCAGATATGGCGGTGAATATTTGGATTTCCCAGGCGATCCTGCCGGAAGCGCCGGTAATATATGCAATTGTCTGTGCAAGGCCATACATCAGCCTATACGAGACGCTTCCGGCAGACTGGTTACCGTTTAGGCCATCTCTCGGACCTTCTTAGAACCATATTTATTACATCCATTTCAAAATTTGCTCCCTCTATACCATTCAAATACGCCTGCCTTATAAGCATCGCAATCTCCATGTTTGTCATACAACGGGCATCATATCTCTTACCGTTCACATAAAGGAGGAATGTACCGTCTATTAATTCGTGTACTTCTATTTTCATGGTATAAATATTTAAACCAGTTCTAGGTAATTATCAAACATCGTCCTGACCGCATCAATTCCGATATCTGAAATGCCCTGCATTAAATGGACCAGCTCATGTACTATTCCCGCATCTCCAATGGTCATATCAGCGCCAAGCTCCTTAAACCAGCTTATTGCTAACGCAAGATGGATAGCGCCAAGTATATTCTCATGAAACTGAGAATCCGTCATGGATGCGAATCTAAAATATTCACTTTTCAGATCCTGATAGCTTATGGTGTAAGCACTACCGTTGGGCGCTTTGTATTCTATTGCCATTTTATTTATCTTTTATAAGGCTTCTGTAAAGTAAAATTTCTCCGTCACGCAATTTTATTTCCTGCTGAAGCGAATCGATATTAGCTTCGCTTTTATTTAATTTGGAATGCATCGCCACGTCATGCACAGCAATAAATACAAGGCATATAACGCCGCATACTGCCAGGAATATTGCGCCAGCTGAGATTATTGATAGATGTTTATTGTTCATTTTAATGATATTTAGTTTACGGTTTGGGTAATTTATCAGTATCAATGTATTCTCCTATATTATCCAGGATATCCCACCAGTAAGCCTGACCTTCCAAAGATCCTGAAAATTCAAATGCACCTAACACTGATCGCCAGATAAAATAAATGGTTTTATGATCCAGCGGCGCATTAATATCAGTCATCCATTCTTTGGGTATAGGAACAGAGGGACACATTTGCTCATAATTGCCAAATCTCTTTGCATTTTCAATGGCCTGGGCCCTTACAGGCTCCTTTAGAAAATCCAGATAGTAAGATATTTTTTCCATTTTAATTTGATTGTGGATTACGAAGTGACTTATATATAGTTGACCAAAACTCCTCCCCCTGTGGCGTATCAATCCACGCGAAAGCGTTGAATAGCGCTGCTTGAGGCGTATATTCTAATTCGGTTGGTTGAGATGCGCCCAAATAATCATTGGCATTCTTTATAGCCAATTCGGCTATGTATAATGGCAGATGATCAAGCGCCTTTATTAGGTTGTTCATAAACATTATGTGTTATGGTGAGATCAGCAGGAGTAGCGAATGATTTTCCCAGTATGTCTATTGCCTTTCTTATTTCTTCTGACTCTTTAAACAGTCCATGGGCATGTCCATGCCTTATAACAGTAGCTATGCCCTCAACAAAGGCATTGATCATGACCTTGCATCCCTCTATATTAGGTGACCCAGGGATATTTTTCATATAATATCCAGATTCGTCCAATCGGTTATCTAAGTCTAGTTTAATGGTGCAAGAATCAAGAAATACATCGCCAGATTCGTTCCCAGTCACATGAAGTACTGATGTGGCGGACATGAAGAGTTTATCATTACTCATTTTGGATGTTTTGTGCCCAATGGCCTGCCTGAGTTGGACTCCGGCCCTACGGGGAGTGCCATTAAGCATGTGAATTGATTCGTTAACGATACAAAGTTAAAATAATTTTTTATTTCACCAAATAAATATTTATATTTGTGGAAATAATAAACATGCAATACGATCCGAAATTAAAAATGGCGATAGCTGAGATAAAGGAAATCCTAAAGAAATATGATGTAGGCGCTCTTGTGTGCTTGCACGGAGAAAAGCAGATATCTGAATTCCTAAACCACATAAGCCCCAAATACTCTGCTGCCTATTGGGATGAAAAGGGTAGATTCAGGGTAAGGTCAAAGTTATCTGATTATAATGGCGACAGGAGCGCGCAGGAGAAGCATTTAGGCGACACGGTAAATATGCTAGTTCATTTCCGCAACTTCGCAGGGCGCACTAAATTCATGATGGAAACGGTAATAGCTGAGCTTAAAAAGGATATAGACATCGAAGAGGGCCCCAGTAACTTCATGTCAGATAAAGAGATTAATAATTAATAATAACTGTATATGGACAACAAAGAGAAACGGAAGCCGGGCCGACAAAGGGAGGGCAATGAAAAGATAGCTGTGAATGTGAATATTGATGTGGATTTAGCCCATGCCACAGTCAAGATAAACAGATCATTTCTGATAAACAAGCTGCTCAGGGCATGGTTTAATCGTCAAAAAGAAAAAGAGAATGGCAAAGGGTAAACGCAGGAAATATCCAATAAAGGCTGCTGATTTACTGGCCGCCGGATATATTTACAAGCTGGATCACCTGAACGAACAGGAGCTGGATGAATGGCAGTATGGTGTGAAGAAAATAATAAACGGCAAGGAAGTAAGAGTGGATTCTCAGGACTATGACTACTTCTATAAGAGCCTGCCCGTTCCTGACGAATCGGAGAATTGCATTGTTAAGATACATCATGTGAATAAGGACTTTTATTTCGAAGGCGTAAAGCTCAGGAATAAATCACAATTCGCTGATGTGGAGAAAATAGCCCTGGAAAGGTTTAAATATCGCAAATTGGATATACAGGTGAAAGACACTAAGCCTATAGATGTACAAATGCATCTGGCGTCAACAAATCCAGACGGCACACACAATTTCAGATGCACCGAACCCGTGCCCACTGCAAAGATGCCACATATCATTACCCTTAAAGGAGGGCCGCTTGATGGGTATCAATTCGCATGGAATGTCACATTGCCTTTCTTTATGACGCAATACCAGGAGACTGATTTTGATAGTACCGGTAAGCCAATAGGATATAGTACTACTGCGGCGCGATATAAGCGAGATAAAGAAAACAAAACATTGTATCACCACGACCCAACATTTATATTATGAACAAGGTGAGATTTATACCCGAAAAGGGATTTGTCATATTTGATAGAAACGATAAAGAAATCGACATTTCAGCACATCGTGTATTGGTGGATGATAGATGGGACGAAAACATAAATGAACACCTATCTGGAAATCCTAAATTAGAGAATTATTCATCAGAGGATGAATGGATACAGGCGCTAAATGCACATCACGAAGAAAACTATAAAAATAAGGTGTTTTCTGTTGTTGATGTTACAATAAAGATGCGTTGCCTATTCTTAACCGATAAACCAGAATAACATGGGATACGTACCAATTTTACCGCCTTATGACAGGCCGCGCCTATCATGGCGCAAACGGATTGAATATTTCTTTTTCCCTGGCCGCAGAAAGGCTGAACAGGCGTCAGAACAGTTTATGGGCCAATTTGGAAGCACTTTAAGCCGTATGCCATCAGGTAGCGGTCCAATTGTTTCTTGGGATCATGAGGAACGCAGGGATGAAAGATTGGACGGTTACGCGGAGCTGTCAAACCCAATATGGGACGCTCTTAATCAGCCTGATTTCGGGTCGCCATCAGATAATTCGTATCCTGATGCCAGCGGGGGCGGATTTGATGGATTTGGCGGTGGTGATGGCGGTGGAGGCGGAGCTACAGGATCATGGGAATAAAAACAAAATATATGACAAAAGAACTAGATTCATTCAGGGTGCTTGCCAAGGAAACTATAGGTGATTTTGTTGGCAGAGAAAAAGCGGTTTCTGATGGATTATTGAAACTGTCAGAGCAATTGAGGATGGAGGCAGAAGCCCTAAATCACCTATACGACGAAATGTATAAGTTTGGCGAATACGTCAAAAAACGTATTGACACGTTAAACAAGCAATTGGATGCAATAGCACTGGTTAGCTAAATGAATAGCCCCCTGGTAGAAATCAGGGGGCTTTGTTTTAGAGTACTAAGGTAAATCACTATCCAGCGGCAATTTACTAAATTATTTGGCTGTTAGAAATATTTTATATATTTGTATTAGGTAAGCACTATCCGCAAACAGGCGGATATGGAGTTATATAATAAAAAACTTAATACATCAATTGATTTCAGCGTTAAGGACGTGGACACAACGGGTCGCGTCCTTTCTCTGTATTGGGCCGCCTTTGATAATAAGGACCGCGACGGCGATGTGATTGTAAAGGGTGCGTTTAAAAAAAGCGTGGCTGAGCAAGGGCCAAAAGGCCTAGGGGAACAATGGTTTATTAAATTCCATAACCCGGATCTCCCAATAGCGACTCCATTTGAGCTGGAGGAAGACAACTACGGTTTGTTAGCCCGTATAAAAATGTCCGCAGATACCGCAATCCAAGATGACACCCTAAAGTTTTACAGGGATGGTCATTTCAAGCATCAGTCTATAGGTTACCAGAAGGTTAAATCACAGAAAATGTCTGATTACAATGAGCTAAGGGAGCTTAAATTGTATGAAGGCAGTGTAGTGTTATGGGCCGCAAACCCAAATGCAAAGTTTGTGGACATAAAGGGCTTCAAGTCGCCCAAAGACATTAGCAAAGAATTAGAGCTAACGATAAAGGGCCTACGAAATGGCGATTACTCCGATCAGGGATTCGCTACTCTTGAAATAAAATTACGTCAGCTATTGCAAGCTGCCGCCGATCTGTCTGGCACTCCTGCCGCCGAAGAGGCACCGGAGCCGCAATATGAAGAAAAGGGGGCTGATTATAGCGAGTTGATCACGGAACTAAAATCAATTTCCAACACTTACAATTATTAATTATGCTGAGAAAATATTTGCGCTTTCAGTACGATGCCACGGCGGGCAATGATGGTGGTGGCGGGATCGCCGAAGTAATGAAAGAAGTAAAGGCGCTGAAAACGGAAGCCGAAAAGGCTAATGAAGCGCTCAGAAAGGCAACTGCCGATAATGAGCTGCTTAAGAAGGCTAATGAGGAATGGAACAAGAAGCTGGAAGATGCCAAGGCTGAAGCCAAAGCGGAAGTGAAGACGGTTAACGAGTATGTTGCCAAACTGGAGGACGACCTGAAGGCTAAGAAGATCAGCCCAGCCCAGGCGATGAAATTTGTCGACCTGTTAGGTAAAGCCATTGAAGATAACTGGCAGGAGATCCAGAAATACAAGAGTGCACAGAAGGGCCGCAGACTGACAATCCCTATTGTTCCGGAGGACGCGAAAGCAGCAGCTGACATGGGTATCACCGGCAACGTCCAGGATGCAGGCGCTTATTTCACTACCGTACAGGTAGGTATTCGCGCATTGCCTAACCGGAAAATCCACATGAGGGACATTATTCCCCTGGGCACCATGTCCACAAGCTCCCTGACCTATATGAGGGAAACCGGGGGTGAAGGCGATTTGGATACCGTACTGGAGAATGGTGACAAGCCGCAGCTTGACCGGGATTTCATAGAGGTTACCGTTCCGGCTGAATATATCGCTGGCTGGCTCCGCGTTTCTCGCAAGATGCTGGATGACATGGCCGCGTTCCGGTCATATCTCCAGATGCGCCTGATGGAAATGTACCTGAAGGTTGAGGATAGCCAGGTACTGAATGGTAATGGTACATCTCCAAACCTGGAAGGTCTGCTAACCGTGGCTACCGCTGCAAATACCACAACCGGTCCAAACATCGAGCGCCTCATCCTGGCCATCAGCCAGCTGGAAAGCTCCGACTACACGGCTACGGGTATTGTAATTCATGTTGCCGCTTACTACAATATAGCCCTGAATAAGGCGTCCGGTAGCGGTGAATATGATCAGCCAGGCATTGTGGTAATCCAGAACGGCCAGTTATTCGTGGCCGGTGTTCCGGTATACAAAACTACCGCTATGCCGGTATCCACCTATCTTGTAGGTGATTTCACATTGGGCTGTCAGCTGTTTATCCGCGAACAACCATCTGTTGAGTTCTTCGACCAGGATGCGAACAACGTGACCACAAACAAGATTACCGTGCGTATTGAAGGCCGGGTAGCACTAGCCATTTATCGTGCAGAGGCCTTTGTGAAAGGTACGTTTGAGGGGGTAACAACCTGATTGATCCATATCCAATGAATAGGGGCGGCTAACCGTGGTCGCCCCTTATCAAAACACATTACATGATTAGGAGTATAGATAATTGCCCATTACCCACCAATACAGCTTACAATATCTCATTGTTGAATATAGAGCCAATAACTGAGCCGATTAGCCTGGAAACGGCTAAAAAGTGGCTTAGAATGGAAACCATAGATGATGATAATGACTTGATAACAGAGCTTATTACGGAAGCCCGTATGTGGATCGAGCGTTATTGCGCTTTATCTATAATCCCTAAAACAATTTCATGCACAATAAATCTACATGCTAATGGTAGNGTAGAATTGCCATATGGCCCNATTGATCTTGCCTCAATAGTGGTTAAAGACGTAAATGATAATGTTTTGACCACGGGATTCACGCTGATAGGGGTCGATGGCTCATTTATAGACATAAAGGGGCATGGCATATTCTCTGTATCATACGACTCAATATCAGCCCCCGTGGTGATGTTAAGCGGCGCGATCAAGTCCTATATTGCATACGCTTATGAGCATAGAGGCGACGCCCTACAGGATGAAGGTAATCCGGAGTTCGCCAAGGAGGCAAAACGTAAAGCGTATCCATTCATGAGACAAGTATTTATCTGATGATAGGGGCAATGAGAGATAGGATTTTGATAAAGGGGCCGGTTGATATACCGGCAGCTGGGGCCGGTGCGGATACTATATGGATTCTGGTTCTTGAGGACTGGTGCCAAGCGGTACCAATATCAAGCGATAAGCGCCTCATAAACAGTCAACAACAGTTGCAGGATGGATACACCTTTACAGTGAGGTACAGAAGCGCCCCACAGCCAAATAAAAGCATGCTCATTGAGTATAATGGAGCTGATTATTCAATAGAAGGTATAGAGCAGATAATGAATAATAGGCAGCGGTTTTGGCGCATTACAGCCACTACAAACGGAGATTCGGTTCAAGCAATAACAACAACGTAACATGTCTATAGGATTGAAAATAGAGGGATTGGATAAACTTCTCAGACGTGTTGAGAAGATGGACATTGCTGTGCGCCAGGAGGTGAACAATGAAATGATGGCCGGTGCGCATGAGATGAATAATGAAGCGGTTTTGAATATTCGCAAGAATGGAAGCATAGGATTCAGCGGTGGCCTTATAAGAGACCAGCAGGTGGCTAAAATAGGTCCCCGTTCTTATGAGGTAAGGAATAGCGCCCCCTATGCCCCGTTCGTTGAATTTGGTACCGGATTGCGGGCGTCTCCACCGGCTGAATGGGCCGCATATGCGATGACATTTAAAGGCACTCGTATTCCGGGGCCCGGGGGAGATTTCTTTGAAAGAATAGTGCTTTGGGTGAGGGCCAAAGGATTATCCGGCACGTATTCAATAAAGACAAGGCGCAGGACTGGTACCAATAAGGTTAGACAGGCAGAGCAGGATTTTGAGGTGGCCTTTCTTATTTATCTGAGCATCCTAAAGAACGGTGCATACGCGCATCCCTTCCAATATCCTGCATTTAAGAAGGTGGGGCCTAAAATACTGGAGANTGTAAAAAGGGTAATACGCAGATCAGTTAAGTCATGAGAAATCCGGCACAGGACATACAGAATGCTGTAGCAATAGCCCTTTCTGGGATAACATATGAAGGGCAACCGGTGGAGATATACGACCAATTGGCCGCAGATGATGCCGGGTTTTATAGGATCATATTGCTGGATGTAACCGGCGGCGGCGAAAGGTTTAGTAAATGTGGTTTTGGTGGCGATTGGTCACAGATAATAAAGGTATCAAAGGCGTGGCCCAATGGGGCAAGAGTGAAAAAAGAAGGTCTTAATTTCATAGCAGATGAGATCCTACAGCGGCTTGTATCTGACTCTGGTGGTATTGATATCGGGCCATCATTTAATGTATGGAAGGTTACTGGTACCATAAGCGGAGATCAATCATACGGGGACGGAGTAAAAAACTATATTGATAAAAACATTAGAATAGATTATTCATTAACACAACTATAATCATGGCAAATACACATTTTGACGGCAAAGAAGTTGATTTAGAGCTTGATGTTTCACTCACCGCAACGCCTGACTGGAAATTGGTAGCGTGCCTCACAGAAAGTGACTTGGATACATCCAGGGAGACAATTGACGCTAATACTAAATGCGGTAATGCAACACTTGCCGGTACAGCTACTATCACTGCTAATTTTACCGGATTCGCCATAAAAGACGCCGATGTTACGCAGGTTAGTATGCAGGATCTGGCAGTTATAAACTTCCAGGGAAACGGAGATGTGAGGCATTGGAGATACATAAACAATGAGGACGCCGGATCATCATATTACCGGGAATTTAACGCATCCCTAACGTCCTACAATGAATCAACAAACAACGCCGAAGCTGCAACGTTTTCCGGCACTCTTAGCGTTGTAGGGGATGTCATCATAGAAGCGCCAACAACTTAAACAGTATATATGAGAATTACCATTTCAGGATTCAATTTGCAATTTGACTGGGGAACACTAGAAATTATAGGGGAGGCCACCGGCAAAGACGCCGTGTCTCCTGTGGAGGGTTTAAATACCGGAGAGCAGGCACTATACATTTTTTACGGCGCTGCTGCCAGAGCAATGGAGAATGATAACGCGGGTGATTATTCCGGCGTAACCATTGATAAATGTAAAATAACAATGCGATCATTCTCCATTCCAGAAGTGGGAGCCGTATTAAAAGCCTTTGCAAAGGCAATGTCAGTTGACGCAGATTCGGAGCCGGAAGAGGAAAAAAAAAGCAAAAAATAACCTATAAGGAGGTTAAGCAGTTCGCATTTGGCGAAATGGGAATAAAGCCCTGGGAGTTTCGGAGGATGTCACCAGATGACTACCATCAAGCATGCCAGGGCTTTATTCGTAAACGGGATACGGATAGGCAATTGGATCAAATACCATTCAGGCGGCTATATCAATTGATTTATAACTGCCACAGCAAGAAACAAGTGCTTGGCAATGAGATAGTGAAAATGTGGTCAATACCAATTGTAGATGGAATGGCATTGTCCATGGACAGCGATCACATGAAGGCCAGGTGGGAGAGATCTAAAAAAGCAAGCGCAGCCAGAAAAGCAAAAGAAAATGAGCGAAGAACTAAAGGTCATAATATCAACTGATGTAGACAAGAGCCTGAAGGCTCTGCTCAATCTATCAAATGCGTTTGAAGAGCTGACCGCTGTTACGAAGATTCTGACTAGCCAGTTTGGAGATCTATCTAGCGCCCTTCCTAAATTTGAAGCAGCTACAAGGCGTACGACAAAGGGTACAGACGGAATGGCTAAGAGCGCATCTAGCGCTAGCAGCTCGCTCACAGCCTTTTCACGTATCGTTCAGGATGCGCCATTCGGATTTATAGCAGTTGGCAACAACATCACCCAGTTCATAGAACAATTTGCCAATTTAAAGCAACAATCGGGTTCCACCGGCGCCGCACTTAAGGCTCTTGTAGGCCAAATAGCAGGGGCTGGTGGCATGACGCTTGCGTTTAGCGTACTTACATCCGTGCTTACGTCTTTGGTGCAAAAATATGGCTCCCTGGCAAATGCTATGAGCGTATTGAATCCATTTCTATCCTCACAGCAAAGACTGCTTAATGAACTTAATTTAGGATTTCTGAAGAATGCAGAGGGCATATCCAAAGAAATAGCCCAGGTGGATTTAATGGTCAAATCTGTGAAAGATCTGAACATTCCGCTTGGAGAAAGGAAGAACATCACAAAGGAGCTGATAAAGCAATACCCTCAAACATTCGGCGGCCTTACCACAGAAGCAATAGCAGTAGGAAAAGCTGATGCTGCATATAAGGAACTTACAAAGACTCTGCTTGCCCAGGGCGCTATAAAGGCCGGTAATGATCTCATAGGGGAAAGGGCGGCGCAACTTTTAAAGCTCCGTATTGAAGGCGCTAAATTACAGAAAGAACTTTCTGACGTAATAAATCCAGCTAATGACAGTTTTTTTGGCAGCCTGGCAGATAAGGGTAAGGAAGTAGCCGGAATTCAAAATCAAATAAACAAAAATAAGGCCGCTCAAAATAAACTGGAAAAGGAAACGGCCACCATACAATTAGAACAGCTTAAATTAGTTGAAGAGCTTGGGTCTAAGGTATTAGGTATTAAGCCGCCAGAGAGCGCGGTTAAAATATTCGCAGATCTGAATGACGCGCTTGCCAAAATTGACGAACGAGTAAAACTTACAGGCGAAGACGCCAAGTCTGTAGCACAAAGCAAACTATCATTATTATCTGCCGCATTCGACAAGATAGCAGCAGCCGGAGGCCCAGACTCAAAAGGATTCCTTAAAACAATAGGAGATCAGATAAGGGCATTAAACGCTATTGTGGATGCTAAGGCAGTTAAAACCGCTTCAGAAATAATAGCTCAACTTAACAAGGAATTGGTTGGGTTGGATTCTGCATTTGCCGCCGCCGGTGGATCATTGCAGGGATTATCTGAAGACAAGATAAATAAGATCAGCAATGCGCTTAAGAATCTTGCAGAGATAGGAGTATTGCCAGGAAGCACTATATTTGATTCTCTTAAATCTCAAATACAGGCATTACAATCAACATTCACTAAGACACCGTTAACGTTTAAGATCCCTATAAAAATAGAACCTTTAGAGCCTGCATCAAATACGGCTACCGTGGCAAAGGTGCTAAAGGGGGTTAAGGATGAATTCAGAAAGGATCTAACACCATTTACTGATTCCATAAATGAAATAATAAGACAAGGCACTATAAATGGCATAGAAAGCCTATCAGAAAGTATAGGCAAGGCGTTAGTGTCTGGTGATTTCAGCTCTGTTGTTGGCAGTTTCGTGGGTGCGATATCTGGGTTTTTATCCCAGCTGGGTAAGCTGCTAATTGTACAAGGCGTCGCCATACAGGCCTTCCAAACATCATTGGAAACCCTTCAGGGCATACCCGCAATAGTGGCCGGTGGGGCACTAGTGGCTGCTGCCGCCGCATTCAAAGCGCTTGCTGGTAATGGCGCCAGCTTCGCTACTGGTGGTACCGCATTTGGGCCTACTGCTGCAATGATTGGGGATAACACGGCCAGGAAGGAGCATATATTGAGCGATTTGCAGCTGGAAAAGATAGCGCGGGATATTGACGGTAGCGGCCCAGGGAATATAATAGCTGAAACTAAAATAAGCGGCAATCAAATGGTTATTCTGTTGCGCCGGGCTGGTTATAACATAGCAAGAATAAATTAAATGGCATATTTCAACAAATACTATATTGAATTCACAGACTCCCATCCGTCTTCACCTGTAAACTACAGAATAGACATAATGGACAGTGTTGGTGTTGCGCCAACTGAGCCATTTAGAATAAATGGGGCAACACCGACATTAAAGACTGTACGAATAAACGATACCGACGACAAGATTTCAGGCATAATAGGAAGGGAGATAACTATAAGCTACATATACACAGGAAGCGCAAACGATCCCATCCCAGATGACTTCTTTGACGCTGAAGAAAGAAGGTTCAGGGTTGAGGTAAGGATGAATGGTATTTTGGATGGTGTTTATTTTGTAAGGCCAGATTTCAGCTCATTCCCATATGATAGCGCCTCTTATGTTGTGCAAATAAAGGCCGTAGATGGATTGTCTTTCGCCAAAGGCGTTCTATTCAACATGGAGCAGGATAATTTACTGTTTTACGATAGGGCGACCCTATATCAATCAGTGATGACAAGGGCCCTAAGCAATGTGCTTGATGCTGACACAAAACTGAACGTGCTCAATTCATTGTATCCCGTAAACCTGACAGCAGGATTAAAACTGTTCTTTGAGTGCTATATACACACAGACAACTTCTTTGATTTCACAGAGGGTCCAAAATCAGTATATGATGCGTTAATGATAATATGCACTACATTTAGATTCACGTTGTTCATTGAACAAAACACAGTGTGGCTAGTGCGATTGCAGGACTTGACATATGACGTATTCAGTGTAGATCAATACACAAATGAATCAACCGCTGATACCCTGGAAATCGACATGGTGGCATCAGTTGGCCCTGGTTATTCATATGATGCAATACCAATAAACGTAGATGGTGAGAGGTCGTCCAGGGCCGCAATAAAAAGGGTACAATATTTTGCAAATTACAGATCTGTAAACCGGCTGGTTAATTTTGATTGGAGAGACCTAAATGCGCCTGGATTTGACGGGTTTTTGTTTTGGGGCGGCCCGCCTGGCACAGAAAGGCGCGGTACTGGAACCGTGGCAGATCCATATAGGGCATTTATGCCGTATGATAATATAAATCCTGGGTCCGGTAGTATGTCGCAGGATGTGCCATTTACGCAAACGATACCGCCAACACTGATAGGCCCTGCATTTGTGGGTGATGTGCTTGAAATAGCAATACCCTGGAAGGTAATAAACGTGGAGGGCTTCAGTATACAGGTAAGAATACAAAGTAACAACCCTGGATCTACATTTTATCTATCAGATGGTGGCGGATGGGTGCCGGGAGTGACGACCGATATTCCTATAACTAGAAGCAAGAAGAAGCAGAGGGGGAGCTTTACGGTTACTACGGATGCCATTCCGAAGAACGATTTTGATACCACCAATTATAGTATATTTATAAGGATTTCCAGCCCTACCGGTTTAACTGATATAGATGGTTTAGATAATCCTGGAGTAGAGATATTCCCAGTTAAATTGGGCATAAACAATAGCAGTTCAGTTTCGCTAGTCACAAAGGCGACAAATAACGCTGATTTTTCAAGGGTTGAAGATGAAAAGGAATTCTTTTTATTTGATAATGGGGACCTATTCAGTTCAAATGTGCTAACCATAACTATTGATGGAGAACATTTTCCGGTTGATGATTGGGATAGCGAAAAGGGAGGTGTTTTGCCTGCGGATATAGAATATCACATGACGCGAACGTATGTTGATCAATACGCCAAATCAATCAGAACATGGGAGGGAACATTGTTTAGCAATACGCTCAGATTTTATCACTTAATAGAATTCTCTCATATACCAAATATAAGGTTCATGCAAATATCTGATGAATTTGACAATGAGGCGTGCGAGCATAGTATAGTTTTGCAGTCTGTATTGCCAGAGGGCAGCGCTTCACTGGTATACGAAGAATATGACGTAAACGAAGAAAGGGATTGATTATGGAAGCGATAAAAGGTGTTGATTTTAATATATACATTGAAAAAGACGGCGTTCCTACAAAGGTATGCAGTAGCACAGACTTTGTATTGAGAAGGTCGCGACAGCTTATTGAAATATCTGGCCCTCAGGGATTGGACCAGGACTTTATTGTTACCAGGAAGGGATATAACATAAATATATCCGGCCTAGTGACTTACGTTGATGGGTATACTTATTTGGACATAGAAAATGCATACGAGAACGGAGTTAGACTTGTGTGGACTGGGAGGGATAAATTAAACGGGGGTGTGGTTCATAAAGGCGTCATGCTATTCACTGGCCTTGATTGGTCTTCCCCTGTTAGAGGTGCGTTCTCATTTGAGGCAGCGGCAGTTGGGTGCGGGCCTAAACAGACGTTATTAACGCCAATAATAACTACTGTTTATCTTGCAGATCAATTTGGAACAAGGCTTGCTGGTTGTCCCAATCCATACCCTGTCACCCTTCTGTGGTATGATAATACTGTAATTGGTATTGCAAATAACGCAGATGATGTTATAACACAATTTAATAGTTATGCGGGCAATTCATATTTCCAATTAACAAGCTACACAGGCGGTTGTGATTTTTCAATGTCCGTTGAATGGGATGCGCCATTCATACCAGCTTTTATAATAGCCATTCCGACACCAGGTCTTGCTATGCGGACCGGCATAGATGATGAGGCGATCAGCAATGATCAAGATAATGACGAAGTTATTTCACCAAATTATACAGTTTAATTATGCCCAAGCCGAATGTAGATATAGTAACTTTAGTGGCCACGCAAGAGCTTCCGGACGCGGTTGGCCTTTCCGCTTCATGGTATGTGGGAGTGGCAAATAATGCCGTTGGGGATAAGATAACAAATAAGGCTACTGTTGAAGATATAGGCACCATAATTTCAGAGCAAATAGGCTCTGGCGTGGTTGTGCCAGATAGAATTTATGTAATACAGCCGGATCTTTCCGTATGGGTAAATAATGTACCTGATCCATCTATTACCATAACAAATGACGGAACTGGATTCCCTCGTATATTGAACGATGCGTATCTTGATGGAAAAGATTGGTCTCTATTCCAGCGAGGCATTGAGTATATGGAAAAGGGCCTGGCATGGCAAAATGATGTAGCAGGAGGCGGATTCTCACTGAAGCAATTAGGCGATGAGTTTGCGGGAGGCCAGCGGTTCTTTCTGATATTTAAACCGCAAATAAGTAACGTGATCGTTACTCCGGATGCAATAGCCAGGTTTTCGGTAGGGGAGGCCATAATTACCACTTCTTCTATTGCAAGTGCCGTAAATGACCGGAAAATCATCATTCTGCAAGGCGCGACTACTGCCGCTGTCAGTTATGAGCTGCGGTCTGAATATCCGGAAAACGTATTGTGTATAATAGAGACCGGAGGTGGCACCAATAAGCAATCTATTATAACCGCTCCTGCCGGTCAGACCCTGTGGCGCGGCGGCACAATTGACCGGCATATAATGGGGCAGATTGATTATGTGGCCCTGATCAGGATAGGCACAGTTTGGCGTATAGTATTTGCTGGAGAAAGATGGAAGAACGTTGGTAAAATAACATTCGGCGGCATGCCAGGGCCTGATACGATAGTGGCCAATGGGCAAACACTACCAATATCCGATTACCCGGGGCTCGATGATTATTGCACCGCTATAGAGGCGTATTTACCTGGTTCGGTTGTGACAATTCTGTCATGGAATAGCAACAAGGGTAAATGGGGGCGTGACGGCACTAATATAAAATGTCCGGATCTTCGCGGATGGTTTCTGCGTGGCCTGGATCTGGGAGCTGGAAAAGATACTGACCGTGTAGGGCTTACTCAGGGCAGCACTCCAGGATCATCCCAGGCAAACCAAAACAAGTTACATGATCACGCCAATGGCGGATATCGTGAGTTGCTTGAAAATGCATCCATAACCGGAAATGGCACTGTAACCGCATTCGATCCGCCTACCGCCGCTAACCAGCCAGACTTACGATCTTCTGCTCCGCTAGTGGCAGATGGGGGCGTAGAGGCGCGGCCTGAAAACATAGCATTTCCTATTTTAATTTCAATATGATGAAGAAACTACTTTTTTTAGTGATGATCACCATTTCATTCAAGGCTTACTCACAGGGCACATGGAATAAGCAGGCCGTGAATACGCGCCCCAATGGCATGATGCCAGATAGTGTGCTTATTGTGCCCCGGGATACCGGCTCTTTAAACAAGGCGCTCGACCCGACTACAGGCGGCCAGGTTGGCGATTCTGGACGTATCGCCTATAAATTTGGTAAATTCTGGGGTAAGCGCTGGGTTGCTTCAGCTTATGAATGGTTTGAATTGGGTGCAGGGGCTAGCGGAATGGTGCCTGATACACGACAGATATTAACTGATTCGCCTATTAGCGGTGGCGGTCCACTCAGTTCTGATGTAACCATATCAATAGCCAATGCCCAGGCGGATGGGGAGAACAAGGGGGCGGCCACCTTCAGAAGTGACCATTTTGATGATGACGGATTAGGAGCAATAAGCATTCAAACAGACGCGGGAAATCCCGCATGGATCACGGCACTTTCATGGTCAAAGATTGCGGGAATTACAAATGCAGCTGCGGATGGAGCCACAAAAGGTATTGCTTCTTTTGCGGCGTCTGATTTCAATTCATCTTCTGGAAATATAAGTATCGATTATCCAAACGGCCCAGACACGCGATATCCTCAATTATCCGGGAGCTATGCCAATCCCAGCTGGATAACCTCATTAGCGTTATCTAAGATCACGGGTTTATCTGATAGTTTGTCCCATCGGTGGTCTATTTATGGGAATACGGTTAATTCTGGTGATTTCATTGGCTCTATCAATAGCGCAAGCGTTGTGGTGAAGGCCAACAATGATACCGCCATTCTTGTCAATGCAAGCAAACAGGTATTTATTGATAGCACCTTAACAATGGGTGATTATACATATGACCGGAAGGCTATTCCCGGAGATCCCCCTCACGTATTCGAAGTAACAAGCAGCGGAGGTAGTAATTACCTGGCACAGTTTACCAACTTCAGTAATACGACGGGATTAGCAAATATTCACGTTCGTAAGGCACGCGGTACTAAAGAAGCTCCCAGCGGAGTGTTGTACGGTGATGCCCTGGCCTCATTTGGATTTAGGGGCTACGGCACNAACAATTTCGGGCCATCTAGTGGCGCATTTATTTGGTTCGCTCGCAATAATTTCACCGATTCATTACATGGCACGGAGTGTCAGATACAGACAACAGCCGTAGGCGGCAACGCGTGGTATGGCCGCACATACGCTTTTATTTTCGGAGCTGACGGGAGCCTTACAATTCCCAGGGCGGTTACTGCGGCTGGAGATAATAACGTAGCCACCTTAACTGCATTAACTGATTATGCTAATAGTTATTTACAGTTTAATAATTTGGGAGGCGCTAGACGCGGGTATGTAGGCATGTTTGGAAATACCAATCAACTAACCATTTCAGCAGATGCAGGCGGCACCGGCACGCCCACTGTACGCATTACTAACAGGGCGCTTATTAATACTGCTACTGATCGTGGGGCCGCGTTAAATATTTCCGGAACTGTTGCTAACAGCATAACTACTATAACAGGAAATACTACACTGACAAACGCGTATTCAACTGTACTAGCAAACAATAGCGGATCTATTACCATAACCCTACCCCCAGCGGCTAGTAGTACAAATTGGACTTATACTATAAAGAAAGTGAGCGCTGCAAGCAATGATGTAGTGATAGATCCTAATGGCAGTGAGTTACTGGACGGGTCGAGCACATCTAAAACATTAACACTCCAATGGAGCAGTATAACAATACATTGTAATGGAACGTCATGGTTTATTCTTTCATCACATGCAGCGGCAACAACACTTTAAAATATGAGAAGCATATTAATATCAATAATATTTGTATTGTGTGGATGCGTTGCACACAAAGACCTGTCAGGCGTATATAATTTTAAGCCGGGTATTTGGAACTGGAAGGTATCCATGTATGATACAATACTTGTACATTATACAAGCGACCCCGGATTTTCAAATATACATTATCATAAGCCCAGAGGCATTAAAGGCATTTCGGAAAGCTCTTGCAATTGTAATTGTATTTGTAATAAATAATTAATCATGGCAAACAAAACAGTAATAAGCATTAAAAAGCCAACGCCACCCTGGGCAAATTATGTGTTCCGGACGGTTCTATTAATGGCAACTACGCTTAACACGGCAATCGTGTCGGCACCAGGTATTGCTGAAGCTACTAAGCTGGCTATAGTATACTGGGCTGGTATACTTGTAACATTTATATGGGGGATGTCCCGTATTGTGGGAATCAAACTGGGAGATGACGAAAAGGCCGATTCTACCGATCCTAAAGATCCGCCGCCCCCTAAGCCATGACCAGAAAACATTTGATAATACTGTTAATATATGGATCGTGGGTGGTAATAAATATCCATAGAGCATGGAATAATGTTCCAATAGAATTCATACACCCATGCCCCCTTGACCGGGAATATAATCCTACAAGGCACTGGCATTACCATATAATCCTAAAGGATTTGGCCGTTCTTATGATATTATCTGCGGCGTACTTATATATGACAGGTAGCATCAAGCGAGATAAAGATATTCAACGCTCATTCGGCCTCATGACAGCGGTATGGATTAGCGATATAGTGCACTACCTGATATGGGCCAGGCATTCAGAAATTATATTGATGCTGCAAGGAATATTCATATTAGTTACTGTAACCCTTATACTTATACGAAAATTAGAATAAAGATGGATAGGCACATAAAGTTGTCCGAATTCTTCATAACGGTTGCTGCATTCATTATTTCATTTGTGGTAATCATGTGGAATAGGGCGACTAAGGAAGGCGTATATATTCAAAGACAGGAGGATATTAGCATGAAATACAATCAGCTGTCCAGTGAATTCAACGAATTCAAACAACATAGCGAGAAGAGGGAGCAGGATTTATTATTCAAAATAGATAGGCTGGCTGATCAAAACACTAACATTCTTATTTTATTACAGAACAAACAAGATCGCAGGAGATGAAAAAGATAATGGCATCTGAGGTGGATAGCAGGACTGGATTTATAATAATGTGGGTATTATATATTATTTTCCTGATTGTGTTATAATATAGAAATGGTAAATGAAAACGGGCCAGCGTATATACGTCGGCCCTTTACATTCTACTAAACATCCACGTTATGAAATTCTTGATAGTCAATTATTTTAATCCCGCCTTTACCATCATCAGTAGCCACCAGGGCCATGCCTCCAGCTGTTTTGACTTGACATAGCAAGGTTATTTGATCATCGCTTAACTCATCGTTAATTGTTTTCACTTCACATAGCAAAATTATTCCAGTTCTCCTATTAAACCCCAATATATCAGTCAAACCCAGTCGCCCAACAAAGTTCCTCCCAGGTACTCGTATTTGATTCTGCCGCCAACACTCCCACCCCCTTAATGATAGCTCAGTTAATGCGCTGCTGGTGATCTCCCCTGCCGTTAATTCCCTTATCAAGCCTTTTTTTTGCGCATGCTTTGGCATATTCTTTTATTATTAATTGCTTGCTGATATTGACAAGCCTGGACATAATGCCCTGGTCGAGCCTCCATTTATCCCTGGTCATCCTGTCAATTAGTGATTTAATGTCTGCGATGGATAAGTCAGATCGTCTTCCGCCTTTAAGCTCCTGTATATAATGTGTACGGGCCTTCTCTATAAATCCCCATTTATCGACATTAGGTACTGAAATTTCCCCTTTACCTTCTAGCCAATCATATATAGCTGACGGCGTGAAATAGTGGTTAAAATCGTCTGAAAATGCCCTTTCTATGCATTCCTCCCATATGTCAGACCAATCGACGGGCCCCGATTGCTCTGAGACGGTTCTTTTTTGCGAGTCGTCTAGCTGAAGCTGCTTTACTTCATTTGATGCCCAGTGCCTGTATGCTTCCATTATAGAAGCAACATATATGCAAGTGAAATTCTCGAACGCCCTGGCATCTATAGATAATTTTCCAGCTGCCGCCATATCAAATGCTAGCTTCATTTCTGCTGTTGTGTTGCCAGCAAAGTGACGGCGTATGAACGAGAGAAGCAATGCCTTTTCTTCCTGTGTAGGCAAATTTTGCGCCCTTATCCCAACTACCGCCATGCAGTATTTAATCGCCTCAGATAATGTTTCGTCAGAAGCCATCCTGATAGCTTTCGCCCTAAGCGCAATTGATAGCAAGCTACCATCTACGGAGGGCGTCCGTACGGTTGGTGCTGGTCCCCCCACCTGAAGGTGTTGCGCCGCCCTGTTTATTTGCTCCCTGTCCATTTCCTAAATTGTTTTTGGGTAAAAAAAGTCCCTGCCATCCATTTCTAATTGCCTCATCAATGCACTCTATAGCTTGTTCAACAGTAAGTTTATGACGAATGAACCAGTTAAGCTGCCTTTCAATGCTTTTATCAGATTTGTACGGCTTCTTTATCTCTTTCCGATACTGAATCCATTCACTCCATGCCAGGGCGAATGCTGGGTAATTATAAGGCAATTCACTCATAATTTAGACATTATTAATTCAACAGATTGTTTATGATAATTATCAACCTTGAAATCTATCTGGCCCTTAACCAGTTTTATGCTATGCATAATTGATGTATGATGAAGTGAGAATATGTCTCCAATTCCTTTAAGAGATATATTGCAACGTTCATAAAGGACGTATTGAGCCACCTGCCTCTTTTGAGTGATCTCTCTGCCGCCTGTTCTAGTTCTCTTTAGGTATTTACGCCTATAAAAAAGTTCTTCCTTAGTAACGTTTAACAAGTCGCAAATAGTATTTACAGCAACCTCAACAGGTATAAATATTTTTACCTTCTGCATTTGTTTTAGACCCGGAGCGGCCCAGGCAAATGATCTATCGCACGGTATTGTCATTAGGTAATTTTTCTGTGATTATTTCAGATATATAAATATCCATTGGCGGCTGGATCTCACGGAAGAATTTACTATCATAGCAAGTAAGTTTACCGCATCCGCATGGACATGGTTCAGAGTATTCAACTATGTGAATGTGCCCCGGCTCGTTTTCATCATCTCCACCGTGTGTTACTATTTCTTCATTAACCGGACCGATCCTTTTGGCTCCCGTCCCATCACACCAATTACCATCCCCGCAAATGCATTGTAATAATGAATTCTTTTGCATTTTATTTAGTTGCATTATTTAATAAATCATTGGCTTCTTTAGCGCTAACATTATCCCTTTGCTTTCCTGGCTGTAGCTGATTCTCTTTAAGGTCATCAATCATTGATTGGGCCTCAAATTGAGTCAAATCAGATGTTGCTTTATTTCGCATTATATCGCGATTGCTGTCATCATATGTACAGGTGTTAATTAACGACAGGATATAATCTACCTGTCCCCATGAGGCAGGATAATCAGAATTGTCAAGGTTTATCGCTTCGCTCACCTTCAGCCATCTATCGGTCTTTGGAATGTACTTTGAAATGCGCTTTATTACTGTCTTCCTAAACATTTCACCGGGATCAGATACCCAAACACACGTCTTGACCTTTCCTGCCGCATAAGCCCTATATGAATCGCTCCGGGATCGTATTTCATGCACTTCATCAGCTGACATGGTTTCAACCAATTTCTTGCCGTCTGGCAAAATGGCTACAGCATATACATCTGTAATGGTTTTTGATTTCTTTTTCCTTACATGCTTTATTTCCACCTCAGTGCCTAATACCTCTTCATAAATATCGCCCTCATACACGACATATGCATATATATTAGAAACGCTACCTGTATCCGCTATCAGCTTTACGAGGCCTTGATAAGACGGCATCAATATGGCCTCCCATTCGCCGTCCTTATTCTTTCTGGGCGTTATATATGCCAGTTTCAAAATAGGATTAAGTGATAAATCAGTAAGGGCCATATTAAATAATGCCTTTGCGATAGTAGCAGGGCTAGCCATCTGCAAATATGAATTTGAATTTACTATTTGTATGGCGAATGACGCTTCCCTTTTAAGCGTATCCTCCCCTATCATCCTTACCAGGTCTGCCATTTTTGGCTTTAGGATTTCGAGCATTCCTTTTTCTGTTAGCGACAAANCTGTTGACATCTTTATTATATTTAAATGAATTTCCTTTTTGTGATGACAAATGCCACGATTCGCATTCTCTGCAATAATATGNATGCATATGGCCCTGCACAACCTTAGTCCCCTTTCTGCGTCTGAAGTGCGCATGTTCCCTGGCTGCCTGCTCGGTTTGAAATGAATTCTTGTCGCACATTGTTGTACATTTTATATGCTACATAGCATACTATGAATATAATTATTAAACGCCAGAAAGTTATTATTATTTTATCTACAAGCAGTTCTTTTTTTCTTCGCTTTTCTAGTGAGTAATATTTTGAAGATCGCAACAGCGACATATATAGAAAGTTTTATTTTGTTCACAGTGTGTTAATATTACGGGCTTTGGAAATAGCGGCTTTGGATTCTTTATACCATTCTGGGAACATACCATCTGTTGTATACTGCCCGTGTCTTATGCTCATGTATTGCTCAAATGCGTCAACCGCTTTCATGAGTGCAGACAGCAGGTCGGGTGCGGCAGCGAATAGGGCTAAGTTATATGGCGCATCTGGGCCAAATAATTGGCATATTGAATGCCTTCNATCATTAGACATATTGTGCCTATCGGGGCCGTCTATAAAATAATATCCAGCCCCATTAATAATGTTCCATGGCTGTGGCGTATATTTAAATTCAATATTTTCCATTTTATTTTCTTTGTAAGGTTTACTAATATTTTCAATAGCCCGTAGCTAGCGCTGCGCGTTATTTTGTTTTACCTTGTCAGCGGCACCATGTGAGTATACGGAGCCACAAGCAGCGCATTTGAACCGTACATAGCACTGATCGCACCCGTTTGAACATCCGCAATCCCACTGCTTCAGATTGGTTTTGCAGCAACCCTTCGCTTCTTTTACTTCTGCCTTTACTTTTGGTTTTGGGAATCTCCTATACATCAGACTGCCGTTTAGAAAGTTCTGAAAGGGTTTCCTTCGCTATTTCAATGGCTATTGTAGATATCTGATAGACTGATATGTAGCTACATTCCTTATTGGCGAAGACAGCCAGCGCACCATTCGCACACAGCCCCTGCATTGCTGCCATTGTGAAGGCTTCCAATTTGGTAAGTCCAAAATGGTTTTCCCATTGTGTGACCTGACCATTATCAGTCCTCTGTATCTCGTAGAATGGTGATGCTGGCATCTGTGAATTATCCATTGTTATCCGTTTTACCAGTGAAAAAATCCCGTATAAGCCCAGCAATGCCCATTTTATACAGTCCAAACAAGGCCAGTGCAGTTCCGGCTACCATGTAAGTAGTTCCGGCAGTAATAATTGTGTGTACAAGTTGAGTGTTCATGATTTGGTGGTGTTTATTGGTATTTTGATCGATTGTGGTTTATTTATTCTTTTTCTCTTCCTTATTTTTATAACACAGCCGCCAGGGCTTGCCTCGTTCCTTTCAGAATATACAGCATAGCAATACGATGGAATAAACCTCCTTATATATCCCAATGCTTCAGGCATTTTATCGGCAAATCCTACCCTTATGAATGAACCTCTTTTATCCTTTTGCAAAGTATTAAGAAGCCTTGTCTTTTCTGTTAAACGCGCCCCTATTATTTTTAATGGATCTATTTTCATTGTGTCCGATGTTTAGTTCACAACAAATATATTTCGCGTTTGCGAAATAACCAAATTTATTTTTTCCGGCTCTTATATTGTGCTATCATCGCTCTGTGCGCGCTATGTAACATAATGGTATATCTTCCACTAACGCTCCTAACAACACAGGAAGCGCCCGGCAATACGATTTGGCCTAATATATCTGCATTGCATTGTAATTGCACCCACCTAACGGATTTGCCGATCATCTTTGCGTATTCGGACGGGGTGCATATTTGAGCTGGTGCTTTTTTTCTCTTTATCATATAGCAAATATAATAATTTCGCAATTACGAAAATAATAATTAATATTGCGCTCCATCATTTTATGTTAGTTAGTTTAAACATTCGGGCCGCCTTTTCTAGGGCGGCTTTTTATTTTCAGTACTTTCTGAAAGATTGTGTTATTATTTATTTCAACAAATAAATATTTGGTAATCCCAGAGCTATGGCTTAACTTAGCATTNTCAATTAACCAATAAAACAAAACAAAATGAGTACAGAAAATCAGAAACAAGAAGGCCTGATCGAAAAGTATGCACTTTATCATGCCCTGGATGAACTGGACATACTGGGTTATGCAGAGGACAATCACAATTTCTATGTTTACGTTCGACTGGAGCCGTCAGCTACGCAAGCCAATCGCTTTACAAGCGTTAAAAGACTGGCACACGATAATAAATATGTGCTTCGGCTCGCACAGAAAGATGTGTTCAACCCAGTCGTAACAAAAGGTTTCTTCGAGTCATTCTTCATGTAATCATCGCCGGGCCGCTCAATAAGGGCGGCCTTTTTAATGATTAAATGTTTCACAACTTTCTGAAACTTCGTTTAATTATTTATTTGTTGAAATAAATATTTGGTGGAATGGAAAATGCGATCTATCTTTGATTCAACAAAACGATATAGCCATGAAAACAACTAACAAAATGTTACAAACGCTTAAGTCAGCCTACCTGAGGGCAAAAACGCAGAAAACAAAAACTGCCACATTCAATAAGGCATATCTTAATTTGCCTCAATCAGATTTCAATCTTTTTATTAAATGGCAAACTGCGCTTTAATTGCGCACTGATATTATTGAAAATCAAATCAATCACCTTAAAATATAACAAAATGAATCCGCACTACCACATATTCAATGAAATTGAGTTTTTTAAAATATATAATAATGGAGAGCTATCACGAAATGATCCGTACTATACATGTAAGTATGACTCCGAATCAGATCTGGATCGGTTGATAGAAAAGCATAGACCCGTTGCAGATTGTTATGGATATATCGCTGTAGTAAAGGACTCAGATGGTGAAGAGGTTGGATGTATAATGAAAATATGTTAATGCAATATTATCCCCATAGCACATATTAATTAACCACAAAAACAAATTAAAATGACTACTAACATCAACAGAAATGTTATTTCCACAGCCTACAAACTTCAAATATGGAAATTGGACAAAAATAGAGAATTCACTTCAGACGACCCATATTTGGATGAGCCCATATCTATAGAAGACTATCCTAAACAAGGAATATTACTGTCGGTATTTAAAGAAGCGCATTGTATGGCGGATAGATACTATCCTATCATTGATTGTGCCGGATATAGGGCTATTATAATGGAAAGCAGGGGCGATCATTTCGAAGAGGTTGGGTCATTCGAAAAAATGTATTGATATATATCCGCCCCGAAAGGCGGATGAAATATAAATCATATGACCACCTATACATTAACTATAACATTCCACAACAGGAAAGTCAAGACTCTTACAACATCCAATAGACCTACCGCACTAGCATTGCATTCTTATTATAGGCCTGGCAGGCTGCTGCACAGAGACGCGGTAGTAATAACCAGTGAATTGACCCATAAACCTATTTAATATGAAAACAATTAATCAAACTGGATTCGTATTCAAGATGATAGGCGGCAATTGGGTAAGAGCTGATCAATTCCCGCACATTAGCCAAGACCCTGGAGCCATACCTGTATGGTGGCCCACAGACACGCCAGAAAGAATACCTATTGATATATTATCGGCATCACTAACATCAGACACACTTAAATTTCTTTACTATAAAACAATAAACAATGAGTTCATCAAAACAAATACCGCTTACTAACGAACAACTTTCACAGTTCCTTGAAGAAACAATGCCATACGTTGGGAATAGCATACCCACAATAATTCGTCATGGCGGATGCGGCGTATTTGCTAACATGCTGCATGAAAAGCTATCACAATGCGGATATGCCTCAAAGATAATTGTTTATATCCCTCGCTACTCTGAGGATGGGATAAACTTCCTATTAAAGCATAATGCATTAAATGATAGCCTTTATTCCGGAATACTCCATGCGGTAGTAGAAATAAACGGAAGAAGATATGATGACAACGGCAACGCGAAGCATATGCGCAAGCAGGAATATGAATTGACATCCCAACAAATGCAATTGCTCATTAATGACAGAGACATGTGGAATAGCGATTTCGACCGTTCATGCATTCCGTTGCTTCAATTAAAAATGGATGAGGTATTTGGTAAGATATCAGAATATTATCCCGGCATGTGGTCATCCATTAATACAGGTCATGTTCCGCTGAATCACTATAGTGAGGCTCATGAAATAGATATTTTCGGATTTCTCAATCTAAAAAATGAAAAATGAAAAGACTGTATCAATTGATCGTTACTGCTTGCAATAATGTACAAAACAACGCAGGCAGAATGCACAGATTCAATCCCATTTCCTTTGCCTGTAATCATCTGGTAGGCAAAGATCATACGCATCTGCACAGGATAATAGTAGGCATTCCAGTAATTGTATTGGGGGTTGCTATATCAAAATATGGAATAGGCTTATCTGGCCCGATTCATATAATGCTGGATGGAATCGGATATCTTGTGCATGGCATCGGGGCGATCCCGTTTATTGAAATAGTGGATAAATGGAGCCGTAGGGATTGAAACATCCGCAGCCCCGTAAGGCTGCACAAATAATAAACAATGATTACGTTTAACGATGAAGGTATACTTAAAACGATAAATCCAACGTATATAGTATTCTATTCATACAATAGAAACGCCCCCAAACATGCCGTAATGGCATACGGTATTGAGCACTTGATAGCCATTATCATGATCATAAACAATACTGAATTCAAATACGTGGAAATTCAAAACTTTAAATGATGAAAACTTACGAACACACAAGATGTGATACCTGGATGCAGGTGGAAGTGTTGGAGCAGGATGGGTGGGAACTTATTTCAGTTGTTCATTATCCGCATGGTCTGCATCATGGAGATTTTATTTACTTTCTGAAAAGGGAGATGGCAGCCCCGGTACCTGGAATCACAACTGAATAAATATGAAGGTAATAAATAGGTTATTAAAAGGCATTCAGCTTGCTAGTGAATGCAAGAGTGTAGATGATTGTGAAGCAGCATTAGATAGCCTATTAGAAGTACGTGAATGCTGCGAATCAAACGGCCTGCCAATTGCCCGCGTTAATAAGAGAATCGAAAGTATTTATTCTCGCATTAATACATTAAAAAAATATCAAATTCAAATTAACATGGAAAATAACAACTGGATACCCAAGATAGGGGATAGAATAAAGATCATTTCAGGCTGCAATTTGGCCCCGTTCAGCGAATTTTATGGAATAGTTGAAGATGTAGGGGAACTGCCACTTACGCGCATCTTATTAAGCGTCAGGGTCAAATCTGACCTAATAGCCACCCATTCACAGTATGTAAATGGGTGTAATCTTAAGGGTGCCGTTCTTAGATGCTACACGGCCATGTCTGGTTTGTATAAGTTGGCATATGAGCCGGATAACAGAAGTGATGATCAGCGAAAATTTGATGATTCAGGAATAGCCTCCGGGATACTCGATGGTATTGATATCGTGCCAGGAGAAGATTTATAGTAGGCACAAACCGGCCCTATCTCCCTGAAGTATATAATTTTGTATCTTTGTTCCCGGAGGGGAATTATATGATACTTCTGTTATTATATTCTTCAGCGAGTAAAAAGGCCGTTTTAAGCGATTAAGGCGGCCTTTTTCAATCTTCACCTTACCTTTCCTCAGCTCTCCCATGCTGGTTATCAGATCGTTACGCTTTCGCCTTCAGGTCCTGGGTTGTGTTGCCGGTGTTGCCATAGCCCAGACTATTTGATCTAAAGTATTGATAAAGAAGACGGTTTTATTTAATAGTCAGCCTTATTGACTAAGGAGTAAAACCGGGAAAAAGACCTTAACCGTGAAGGTATGGTGTCTTGTACAGAAATCATAATAAAATTTATTTATTAACTCTATAACAATAAGTAATGGAAGTATTCATTTATATAGATTGTCCATTGGATCGGTGTATACTGTTAGAGTATGAGCTTGAAAGGTCCGGAATAAAGGTATTACGTAACCGTGTTAAAAATGAGAGATTTGCAGAGATCACTATTAGAGGCAATCTATCTGATTTGGGCAATATCAGATGTATTGTAAACAATGTTGACGATTCAGTTAACAACAAATAATAACTTTTAATTATAACTTAAATAACATTTTATTATGGAGACATCAATTATTTATTGCGAACCTTACAAAGAACAAATGTTCCGGGAAGAATTAGCCGCAGCCGGATTTGAAATACTGGAGATTAAGCCGGTTAATAGATTCGCCGCGCCTATTATCAGTAATGGCATGGCTAACGACCTAATTAAAATCATCATTCCAGGCCGCCATAAAGATACTTCTCCGTTGCTTGCCCCAGTTCTGGAAAAGATAGGCTGCCGCCTGGCTGAATTGGGAATAGATTCGGTGTATGGGAATTCTGAAGGAGAAATGAAGAAAAAAGAGGCGGTTAAAAAATAAACATAATGATAAAGCTATCACAATCCCAACAAGGCATACTTTCAGGCCTTTTAACGGCCAATTATACAGTGAAGGTGTATAGATCGGCTATCAGCCAGGGAAGGGCCTTATTGATGCCTGAAAATACGATACAGGAACATGTACCATCAGGAGACCATTGGCGCATGGCATTCAGAGTAATACCTAAATTAAAATAATATGACATACAATGAACGTGTCCGGGAGATCGCCGAAAATATGGCGGAAAGACAAATGGGTAAAGCGTGGGTTAATTGCGGTCCGGTATATCGGCAGTACCAAATAGATGGTTTTATGCCTTATGCCCGCATTGCTGTTGAGCAAAGGGCAGAAGGTGCGCGTATCGCCTTTAGAATAGCCCGTCAATGGGTGCGTGTTTCTGATGAATGGATAGAATGCTACCTCAGAGAACAGGGCCTAATCCCCGACAGTGCACAGAGCGACAAACGAGAACCATGCCCGCAGGAATTACGCTGCGACACCAGGAACCGCCAGAAAGTGGCTTGTGAATGTTGCAATATGGGTTTGCTTGCAGATAAACAACAAATTAAAAAATGCCCGGAATTTCCGCATTTTGGCGCATCCTATCCAGATGCCAGATGTATTGACGGATACTTATGGGACTTGGATAAGTGCGAAGACGGTAAGTTATATGGAGGGGGTGATGATCCGTGCCCTTTCTGCAATACTGAATTATATAAAGAATGGTGTGGCTGGGAGGA
>JGI24739J22299_10000052_pt1 | contig 32652 bp, 37 predicted proteins | sample KBSCornC5_FD_22299 | JGI IMG/M metagenome (IMG submission 22299)
CCCGCCGATCGTAGGCTGGAAGGGCGAGGTGGACGCTCGCCAGCGTCGTCACGGTCCCACTGGTTCCGAGAAGCCGGATTCCATCCCTGCCCTCGGGCAGCATGGTAGAGAAATTGGCGAATGACCGGCGCGCCCGCTCGCGCATGCGGAGATAGGCCTTGAGGCGATCCGGCCCCTCGAGCGCTTCCTTGCCCTCGCTTTCGGTCAGCGACACCACGCCCCACGGAGCGCTCCACCACGCCTTGATCTTGGGGCCGCTGTCGCTCTGGTCGACCAGCACCAGTTCCGTCGAACCGCCGCCGATATCGAAGATCAAAGCCGGCCCGTCGCCTGGCTCGAGCAATTTATGGCAGCCCAGGACCGCAAGCCGCGCTTCTTCGGCCGGCTCGATGATATCGAGGACGATGCCCGTCTCGTTGCGGACGCGATCGGCGAATTTCTCGCCATTGGAGGCGCGGCGGCAGGCTTCGGTCGCTACCGAGCGCGACAGCGAGACATTGCGGCGCCGCAACTTGTCAGCGCACACTCCCAGCGCCGCGACGGCGCGGTCCATCGCCGCCTGCGACAGCCGCCCGGTCTGCGACAGGCCCTCGCCGAGCCGGACGATGCGCGAGAAGGCGTCAATGACGGTGAAAGCGCCCTCGTTCGGGCGAGCGATCAGCAGCCGGCAATTGTTCGTGCCGAGATCGATCGCGCCATAGGTATGACGGTGGGAGTCCCGCTTCCCTGCGGGTCTTGGATCTGATGGCCCGCCCTCAGCCACATGGTGGAGGGCCGGCGCACTGGCGACACCCTGCGCCATCGTAACGCCCGTTCTTCTGCACCGCGCGAATTACGCGGCTGACTTGATGCGGGTTAAACCACAGATNGGGGTGCAAGAGCAAGTTTGCGGGGGCACAAGCGTTGACAGCGCAAGGCTCCATTTCTATCTCGCGCGCTCCGCCAAAACAGGCGTTGCCCCGTCGTCTAATGGTAAGACTACGGACTCTGACTCCGTCAATCGTGGTTCGAATCCACGCGGGGCATCCAAGCCATCCGCCTCTTCGGCGCTGAAACAATCGACACAATTCTCCTGACCGTGCGACATATTGCTGCAACGGCTCGCGCTCATTGCCGTCCCCTGAACCAGGGGCCGACCCCTCGAACGGGACCGGATTGGGCAATGGAATCGTCTTCGATCAAGCTGAGCAACCTGCGACAGACCGCCTTTGTGTTTGCATCACTGTGCGTCGCCGCCGCCATCGCAGTCGCTGCGCCGGTGCTGGCGAGGTCGCCTGCAGCGGTTGCGGATACGCCCGTCAGTATCGTCCGGTAGTCAGTTTCCCGCGCGTGATACGAACATGTAGCCGGCGCCGCGCATGGTCTTGATGGCCTGCGGATGCCGTGGATCGGCTTCGATTTTCTGCCGCAAGCGCACGATGCGTGTGTCGATCGACCTATCGAACACATCCCCTTCCTTGTCATGAGCAAGATCGAGCAACTGGTCGCGAGTTAGGACGCGATTGGGATGCCGGATGAAGGTCTGAAGAAGATCGAACTCCATCGCCGTCAACGGCAGTTCCGTTCCATCGGCCTGATAGAGCTTGCGACTGTCGAGATTCAGCTGACATTGGCCGATCCGCACCTCGCGCCCCATCGTGGCGGTGCTGGCCTCGGCCTCGGGCGCGATGCGCCGCAAGACCGTGCGGACTCTGGCAAGCAACTCGCGCGGGTCGAACGGCTTGGTGATATAGTCATCCGCGCCGACCTCGAGCCCGACGATCCGATCGACGGTATCGGTATTGGCGGTCAGCATGATGATCCCGATCGAGCCACAGCGGCGAAGGTCGTGCGCAAGCTTGATTCCGTCTTCGCCTGGCATGTTTACGTCGAGGATCGCAAGGTCGACCGGACGCTCGGCCATCAGGGCGCGAAGCTCCTTACCGCCGCTGGCGACGCTTACCGCCATTCCGTGCTTCGTCAGGTAGGACTGCACCAGGTCCCGAAGATCCGGCTCATCATCGACAACGACGATGTGCGCATTGCCCATCTCGGCAACATGCGCCTCCGTAACAATTGAAACAATAGTCCGCGCGCCGCGACATCAGCTTGCGACACCGGCGGCCGAAAACAGCGACAACAAAAGAGGGAATTCACCGTGATATCTACTCAGAAGGCCGGGCAACGCAGTTTCGCCAAGATTGCTTCCGATCGCGATTATGCAGCGGCGATGCTTCAAGAGGCGGGCGGCCTGTCGTACGCCAAAGGGCTGATCCAGGTCTTGCTTGCGCTCCTGATTCTACCGGTAGCGCTGGTCCTCTGGTTCATTTGCGCGGTCGCGATCGACTTCACGGGCTTGGTGGAGATCTGGGGCCGCTTTTCTGGGCAGGCCTCAGCGGCTTAATCCGTATCCCCCACCGCGCTTCCACCGCTCAACTCGCCAACGAGCGAGCGGATTGCCTGACGCGAGAACGGCTTTTCGATGTAGGGTCGGCCCGCTTCCTTGAGGAAATGGACGGCCGCCGGTCCAAGCGTGTCGCCGGTCACGAAGCCGATCCTGCTGGCCAGGTCGGGCTTTTCCGCGCGAATCCACGCAAATAGCTGAGGTCCATCGACGCCCGGCATCCGCAAGTCGGACAGGATCAGGTCGAACGCCGATTCCTTTAGCTGTTCGATGGCAGCTTCACCGCCAACGGCCACTTCGACGTCGAATCCTTCCTTCCGGAGCAATCTAGCAAGCGTTTCGGCAAGCTCGGGCTCATCATCGACCACCAGTGCGCGGCGTTTCGTGTCACAGGGGACCGGCGCCGTTGCGGTTTCTTGAGGCTCTGCCGCGGGCCTTTCCTCGGGTGCGCTACGCAGGAGCAATTCGAATGAAGCGCCTGCCTCAGAGGGAGCCAATCGAAGGGAGCCGCCGTGCGCTTCCGCGATGCCGAGGCTGAACGANAGCCCGATTCCGGTGCCGCTGCCCTGCGGTTTCGTCGTAAAGAAGGGATCGAAAATCCGCCGCGCAACCTCGGCCGGCACTCCGGGGCCATTATCGCTGATGGTAATAGCGACCAGACCGTCGCCGGCGAGACGGCTTTCAACCGTCAAATAGCGCTGGCCGGTGAGGGTCTGCAAAGCCTGTTGAGCGTTGATGATGAGGTTCAGCAGGACCTGCGTGATCTGATCGGGGTCGGCCCACAATGGCGGCAGGTCCGCGCCCAGCCGCCGTACAACCTCAATCCCGTTGCTCCGAAGGCCGTAATCGGCAAGTTCGAGGGTCCCGCCAATCAATTCGTTGATAGCGCAGAGCTTGCGCTCCGGCGCCTTTTGCCGGGCCATGGCGAGGAAGGTCTGCACAATCCGGCTGCAACGCTCGGCAGCGCGCTTGATCCGTGCTGCGCTGCCGGCCATCGGGGTACCCTCCGCTTCCTCTTCGAGCAGGATGGCCTCGCCGACGACGACGGCCAGCGGGTTGTTGAGCTCGTGGCTCACGCCCGCCAGCAACGATCCCAACGCATTCATTTTTTCCGATTGGTGAAGTGCCTCGCGGCTTCGCTCGAGCTCGGCTTCCGCATCCTTCTTGTCGGCGATGTTCAGCGCGCTGAAAACGAGCGCCCGCTCCCCGTCGAAATCGATGTGGCGCCAGCTGATCGAGCACCAGACGGCGCCCTCGACGCGCCGCATCTGGCACTCATAATTGTCGAACTCCTCGTGCTCGCACAGCATCTCGCGAAAGCGCCGGTCTTCCTCCGGATCGTCGAGCCAGTGGAATTGGCTGACCATGCCGACTTCGCTGTCCTCGGGCAGGCCGATCAATTTGAAGAAGGCGGGGTTGGCAAGCAGGATTCGGTGATCCTCGGCCCGCGCAATCAGCATTGCCACCGGATGGTGCTCGCTCAGCGCGCGGAACTTCCGCTGCGCCCGGCGCTGCGGACTGGTGTCGAGGAAGATGCCGCCGATGTAATTGATCTCGTCATTTTCGTCGAAGACGGGGAAGCGCACGGTCATCGCGCTCTTGATCCCTTCGACGGTCATGAACTCGCTTTCGCGAATATCGGGCTGCCGCGTCTCGACGATGATCTTGTCGACCGCTGCGGCCTCTTCTGCCGAGGCAGCCGGCAACAGCTCTTGCGGACTCAGCTTGAGCAACTGCTCAATGGTCAGTCCGACCTGCTCGGCCATGAAGCGATTGACCACGCAATAATGGCCGTCGCGGTCTTTCAGATACATAGTCACGGGGGCGTGATCGAGCAGCGCGCTTAGCCGCGCTTCGCTGTCGCGAAGCTTTTTTTCGGCTTCGACGCGGTCAGAGATATCGACGATGACGACGCCGATGTGCGTAATGCTGCCGTCGGGCGCCCGGATCGGGAAGCGAACGGTGACGGTGTGGCGAATGTCGCCAACATCGTAGGTCTGCTCGACGACCTGCGCCTCGCCGGTTTCGAGCACGGCGCGATCCAATGCCTCGGCCGCCTCGACCGTCTGCGCCGGGAACACATCCTCAACCGTCCGCCCGATGATCTCGTCGACCGGCCGGCCCATCAGTGAGCCCGTGAAGGCGTTCACATTTTCATAGCGGCCGTCGCGGCCCTTGATGAACATGCTCGCCGGCGCGTGCTCGAAGAAGGCCGACAGCTTGGCCTCGCTTTCCTCGAGCGCCGCAATGGTCCGGTGCAACTCGGTGTGGTCGCGAAGCCAGGCCATGAACATGCGCTGCCCGTCGACGTCGACTTCGGTGACCGCTATTTCAACGGGTAGCCTGGACCCGTCCGACCGGCACGCTTCTAGTCGCATGCGCTGGTTGAGTATCCTGGATTCGCCACCTGCGACGTAGCGCTTCAAGCCAGAGCGATGAGCGTCATGACGCTCTGGAGGGATGATCAGCTCGGCAACGGATCGGCCGATCGCTTCTTCTTTTGAAAAACCAAAGGTGTGTTCCGACGCGGGGTTCCAATCGACGACCAGCCCGGCTTCGTCGATGACGATGATGCAATCGAACGACGCCCGCATCGCGCCCGCAAGCAACGCGTCCTGTTTGAGCTCCATTTGTCGCCCCCGCTGGGGCATCATATCAGAACGGATGCGTAAGAGTCTTCTCGATCGCTCGCTGCCATCCCGCGATGAGACTGCTCCGCGTTTCCGCGACCATTTGCGGCTGGAACGCGTCCTTCTTTACCCAAAGCTGCGCCAAAGCCGCCAGATCGGGCCAGATTCCGGTCGCGAGGCCTGCGAGCAGCGCCGCGCCGAGCGCCGTCGTTTCCAAATTCCGGGGCCGCTCGACCGGCACGTTAAGGATATCGGCGAGGAACTGGCAGAGCCACGCGTTCGCAGCCATGCCGCCGTCGAGCCGGATCGCCGCTGGCGGCGACGCTCCATCCGCTCTCATCGCCTCGATAAGGTCGAGCGTCTGGTAGGCGACGGCTTCCAGCGCCGCCCGAGCGAGGTGGGCGCCGGTCGTGCCCAGCGTTAGGCCGTATATCGCTCCGCGCGCCTCGGCGTCCCAGTGCGGCGCTCCCAGTCCGACGAATGCGGGGACCAGGTAGACCCCGTGGCTATCCGGCACGCGTGTCGCGAGGCTGTCGGTCTCCGACGCGTTGGCAATCACGCCGATGCCGTCGCGGAGCCATTTGATCGCCGCCCCGGCGACGAAGATCGACCCTTCGAGCGCGTAGGTCGTCTTGCCGCCGATCCGCCATGCGGGCGTCGTCAGCAGGCGGTGCTCCGACCGGACCGCTTTCTCTCCCGTGTTGAGCAACATGAAGCAGCCGGTACCGTAGGTGGATTTCACCATTCCCGGCTCGAAGCAGGCCTGCCCAAACAACGCCGCATGCTGGTCGCCCGCCATCCCCGCGATCGGGATTTCACCACCGAAGAGCGAGGTTGTACCGAAGACACGGCTGTTTTCGCGCACTTCGGGCAGAATTTCCTGCGGAATCCGGAACAGTTCGCACAGCTGCGGATCCCATTCCCCCCTGTGGATATCCAGTAGCGAAGTTCGGCTCGCATTGGTGATATCGGTCGCGTGAACCGCTCCCCCGGTCAGCCGCCACAATAGGAAGCTGTCGACCGTCCCGAAGGCGAGCTCGCCGCGCTCCGCTCTCGCTCGCGCGCCGGGCACATGATCGAGGATCCACGCCACCTTGGTCGCCGAAAAATAGGGGTCGAGCAGCAGCCCAGACTTCTCACGGACTAATTCCTCAGCCCCTTGCTCCTTCAGTTCAGAGCAGCGCTCCGCCGTGCGTCGGTCCTGCCAGACGATCGCCCGATGGATTGGCTCGCCCGTCGCACGGTCCCAAACTACCGCCGTCTCGCGCTGGTTGGTGATTCCGATCCCCGCTACGCGGCTCGTATTGATGTTGCCAAGTACGTCACTGACGACCGCCAACGTATCGCGCCAGATGTCTTCGGGGCTGTGCTCGACCCAGCCCGGTTGCGGATAATGCTGGAGAAGTTCGCGCTGCGCGACCGCCATCGCTCGCGCGTTGGCATCGAACAAGATGGCGCGCGTCGAGGTCGTCCCCTGATCGATCGCCAGAATGTGATCGGCTGCCCCCACGCAAGCGACCATAAGATGCAGCGTTCTGCGCCGGAAGGGGTTCTGACGGACGTGGGCTCAGCAAGTTTTCAGGTCGAAGCCAGCGAGCATGACGAAGCGCGACTGATCATCGTCTCGTCGGGCGATGCGCGCCGCATCTACGAACTGCCGGGAAATGAGCAGCAGCAATATTCCGAATTCTTCCGCGATCTGGCGAGCGACTTCGGAACGCGGCTGCCGCACGTCTTTGCCGAAGCCGTTGAGCATCCGGCGCCGACCGTCCGCTGGCACCCACTCCTGACCGAAAACGTCCATCCGCAGATCCTTGTCGGCTATGGCGATCCAGCAGTCCTGAAGGCGGATGACGGATGGTGGTTGATCGCGACTTCGAACGACGCGCCTGACGCCTTCCCCATCCTCCATTCCGCCGACCTCGACCATTGGGAACCGCGCGGCTTCATCTTCCCGGAGAGCAGCGAGCAGCCGGCGTGGGCCGCGAAGGGCCGCAGCCTCGCCGATTTCTGGGCGCCGGAGATGGCGAGGGTCGGCGACGAATATTGGACGGTCTTCACCGCTCGTCAGCGCTCCAACGCGCTCGCCATCGGCCTCGCCCGGGCGCCTCACCCGGCCGGCCCCTGGACCGACAATGGCGCTCCCTTGATCACAGGAATGCCCGTCGACACGACCGGTATCGCCAATGCAGCGGTCAGCGGCGGCGTGATCGACAGCCATCTGTTCGTCGACGACGACGGCACGACCTACCTGTTCTGGAAGGACGACCGGAACAGCATCTGGCCGCGGCCGCTGGCCATGCTCCTGCGCGAGCAACCGCATCTCATCGAGCGCCTGTTTGCGAGTGACGAGGACCGCCGCACGGCTGAATTCTCGGCAGCCATCGTGCCCTGGGCCAACCATCGCCGCCCAATGGAGCGCTTCTTCCTGATGCACCCCTTCATCGAGGCGGCACTCGCCAATTGGGACCGAGTCCGAAAGGCGCTCGTCGAATACGGCCTCGCGGCAACCATTCTCGAGGCCATGACCACCCCTGTTCACGCCCAGCGAATCGCTCCGGACGGCCGCACACTCCTCGGCGACGATACCATTGTCCTCTGCAACGATCTCGACTGGGAGGGACACCTGATTGAAGGACCGTTCCTGACGAAACAGGAGGGCCGCTATTGGCTATTCTATGCCGGCAATGACTTCTCGACGCCGTCCTACGGCATCGGCGTCGCGGTCGCCGACCATCCGCTCGGGCCGTTCGTAAAGCAGCCCGAGCCTTTGCTGCGCTCGACGACTGACTGGACAGCGCCTGGCCACGCCTCGGTCGCACCAGGGCCGGACGACAGGCCACAGCTCTTCTTCCACGCCTTCCACCCGGGCACGGGGGGCTACAATGCCTTTCGATCGCTGTTGACCGTCGGAATGAGGTTCAGCCGTGACAACGTCGAAATCGTCGAGCTTTAGGAGACTGGCCGGACCGTTCCGCCGCCGTCGATTGCCGACGTCACCTGCGGCTTGCCGAGATAGCGAACTTCGCCACCACCGTTCACGCCCGCCGCCAGGGTGGAACGCGCATTGACGAAGACTTTCCCGCCGCCATTCACGCCGACCGCGACGTTGCCACCGCGCACTGTGCGCAGGTCGATGACTCCGCCGCCCGAAACGCCCGCCGCAATCTGGTCCTGCTCGGCAAAGCCGCCCGCCGCGTGAATGCTGCCGCCACCGTTGATGCCGACACCCGGAATGTTCGGCGTCTGGATTTCGATACGAAGGTTGTAGTGCTGCGGGCAGCGTTGGTTGCACGCGTCGATTCTAAGCCTGCCGGCGCGATCGACACGCATGCGGGTGAAAGCCGAACTGCCGTCGACGATCGTCACGCGCTGCGTCGCACCCGGTACCAGCGTTACCTCACCGCCGCCATTAAGCTCGATATTCCGGAACGCTGGGACGGGAACATTTTCAGCGGCGATCGCCGGCACGGAAGCCGCAAGCGCGACGAGCACGGATGAAAGCAAGTAACGCATGAACTGATGCCCTTTGGTCTCGAGGATGTGCGCTACATTTGTAGCGGGCAGGAGTGGCCCTGTCCAGAACCTTGTCGGAGCGGCCGTTCGAGCGCATTCCACCACCCATGATCCGCATCATTGGCAGCTTCGTCAGCCCTTACGTCCGCAAGGTGCTGGCGTGCATGAACCTCAAGGGCCTCGAGTATGAGGTCGATCCGATCACGCCCTTCTTCGGCAACGACGAATATGAGCGAATCAGCCCGTTGCGACGAATCCCGGTTTTCATCGATGGCGATGTTTCGATCTGCGATTCGTCGGTGATCTGCGCCTATCTCGATGATGCTTATCCGGACCGGCCGCTGCTACCGGACAGCCCGAAGGATCGCGCCAGGGCGCGTTGGTTCGAGGAGTTTGCCGACACTCGCCTCGGCGACGTGTTCATCTGGGGCCTCTTTTACCAAAAGGTCGTTCGCCCGGCCGTCTGGGGAGAGCCCACCGACAACGAGCGGGTGGCGAGAACCCTCGCCAACGAAATTCCGCAGGCTCTCGACTATCTCGAGCGCGAGCTACCATCCGATGGCTTCCTGTTCGGTGAAATCGGCTTAGCCGACATCGCGATCGCCAGCTTCTTCCGCAACGGCGCTTACGCGGGCTTCCACCCCGATCCGGCGCGCTGGCCGGTTACCACCGCGTTCGTGCAGCGAGCGCTCGCCGATCCCTCGATTGCGTCGCTATTGCCCTTCGAAGACGTCCAGCGCAGCGCGGAGATCAAGCACCGCCGCCAGGCCCTGCTCGACGCGGGTGCTCCGCTGACCGGCGAGACGCTTGGCCTGCGCGAGCCACGCCGCGGCTACATGAAGCTCTAGCTTGCGAGCCGCTGGTGCCCGGAAATCCAGTGCTCCAGCCGAGTCCTCAGCGACAGTTTCGACGGAATGAATCCTGGCTCGGGCAACGGTGCCGCTGGAGCATCTTCAGCTTCATAGAGCGTCAGGTTGTGCGGAACCTTGGGGCGGAGAGTCTCGCGGCCGCGCAGCAGATCCTCGGCCATGCCCAGTGACCGGTGAACATCCTCGGCCGTGAACGGCTTCATCAGGCAGCCGATTGCGAGATCCGGCATCGCGAAGTGCGGCGCCTTCCCGCTGACGAAAAGGCAGGCAATGCCCATGGCGTTCAGCCGCACCGCAACCGGGAAACCGGTCGAGCCATGAGCGAGGTGCAGGTCGAGAAGGACGATGTCGGGGTCGTGCTCCTCAGCCGCAGCGATCGCGCTCTCCGCATCATCGGCCGTCCCGACCACCCGGTAACGCGGATTGTCCTCGACCAGGAACTTGAGCGTACTTGCCAGCTGATGGTCGTCTTCGACGACAAGGATCCTGAGCACCCGCGAGCCTCCCCTACTCGGCGAGAAGAAAATTCTTCCCCGAAAATCCGTGAGTTGCATGCTCGCTCGGATTGAGTCCGCTGCGAATCCCCCATGAACGGAGTTAACGGCGAACCGCGTGGAACAAGCGCCGAAGCGATGGAGCAAAATGAAAAAGGGCGTCCCGGTTGCCCGGAACGCCCCACTCTCCCCAACGAGATGTACGTGTTTAGCGGTAGAAAATGTGCGCGCCGATCTTTTGCGCCATGCTGAGGCGGTGACCCCACGACGGGTTCACATAATCGGCGTGGTACCAGAGCACGTCGTCCGACAGGCTCGGAATGACGTTGGACATGGCGAGGCGGGTGACACCTTGCGCTTTCGCCCAGGCCGCCGACGCCGTGTTGATGGTCGGGAACTGGCCGTGACGAACGAACGAGAATTGGGCCGGCTGCTTGACCACCGAACACCAGCTCGATGGGTACTGGCCCGATGCGGCGCGGTTCATGATCACTCGCGCAACGGCGAGCTGGCCCTCGAGCGCTTCGCCGCGCGCTTCGAAGTAAACCGCAGTCGCGATGCAATTGGCTTCCTCGCTAAGCGCCGCCCCGGTGCTGTACCGGTCGACCAGCGCGTAGAGCGGCCAGCCGGCCTTATAGAGCCAGGCCGCTTCCGCGTTGATCGAGGCCGGAAGCGAAGCGGACACGGTCTGCGCCGGCTGCTTGACGGTCGAAATAACCGCCGAGGTCAGGCTCGCCTGCGTCGCCACAGCGGCCGTGCCAAGCGCCCTGGCGCTCTGGTCGACGTCCAGCGCGCGCACCGCAGCCGGCACGTTGAGGTTCGACGCAAGGTTCTGCGCGCTCGCCTCGCTTGAGCCGATCGCAAGCATGAACAGACCGATGACCGCGGACGCAGCGCGTCCGCCCATAAGCTTTACCAACTTTTGAATTCCCTCTGCCTGGCGGGACGGGTCTTCCGGCAGCGCCGTAATAGCGCTTCGCTTGTTCGCGGTGCCGGAAGACCCTCCCGTCTTGCCCTGGAGCCCGGCGTCACAGCGCCTCTGGGCTCACTCGCTCTCAATCGCTGAAGGCCAGATAAGTTAACTTAAACGAGTGTCCAACCACCGAGCGGTAAACCGTTGGAGTCCTGCGATGGAATCCGGAACACTTTCAAATTGTTCAGTTTTCTCTGGTTCTTGGCTCAACTCAACGGCACTTTCGAACGGCTCGTCGGCAGGGTAACGAGGTTTGGAGCAGGAGTTGTCCCACGATGGCGCATTGGCTGATGAAATCTGAACCAGAAAGCTACAGCTGGGACGATCTTGCCCGCGACGGCGCGACCGAATGGGACGGTGTTCGCAACAATGCCGCCCGACTGCATCTCAAGGCGATGAAGAAGGGCGACGAAGCCTTCTTTTACCACAGCATGTCCGACAAGGCCGTCGTCGGCATCATGAAGGTCACGCGCGAAGCGGAGTCCGATCCAAAGGCCCCGGATTGGGTCCGGGTCCGGGTCGAGCCCGTCTGCAAGCTGGAGCGTCCCGTTACCCTCGCCCAAATCAAGGCCGAACCGAGTCTCGCCAAGATGGAGTTGATCCGCCAGTCGCGCCTGTCGGTCGCGCCCGTCCGCGACGAGGAGTGGGCCAAAGTTCTGGAGATGGAGAAAAAGTCGGGCTAGCCTGCCTGGGCTCGACCAGTTTGGGGGAACCAGTGGGCTTGAACAGGAAATCTTGGTTGGCCGCGGCGCTTTTGGTTTCGGCCAGCACCGCCGGGGCTTCAGCATGGAAGGCCGTGGGCGCCGCAAATGGTCACGGTGAGACCCTGTCGCTCGCAATGGACGACGGACATTCCTATTCATTCGAATGCGCGCCGGACGCGGTGCTGATCAGCGAGACCGGCGTGACTGGTCTGCTCGACATTCGTGGAGGTGGAGGGAAGGTCGGCGATGCGCCTGGCTCGACAATGCCTGAGGGAGCCGCGGTGATGGCGCTCTACGGTGGCAAAGGCGATCCGAAATTCCTTCCGGCAAACTACGCGCCAAATCCGAAAATGGGCTGGGACCTCACCATCAAGCTGGCGAAGCGCGACAAGCAACTCGACGTCCTAACGAAGAGCGAAATGATGTCGCTGTTCACAACAGGATTCACCGCGGCTGTCTCGCTTGAAGCAGCGGATCAGAAAATGTTCGCCGACTTCCTGGCCCGGTGCCGAGCCTGACATGATCCTAATGACTCTCGCAGCTGCAGCGGCGCAACCGGCCGACACGCCGCGTCGCTTCCTCGATTCGGTCTACGCCAGTTACCGGCAGTCCGACTTCAGTCCCTTCGCCCATCCGGGTCGCTACTTCGCGCCAAGGCTCGTAGCCGCAATCACCGAAGATTCGCGCCTCGCCAACGGCGAGGTCGGCTATCTTGACGGAGATCCGCTCTGCCAGTGCCAGGACGCGTCGGGGCTGCACGCCAGGATCGCCCGAATGAGTTCTATAGGCCGCGAACGTGCAACTGCAGAGGTCATCCTCGATTATCCCGACAACACACCGACCCGCGTCAGATTAAGCCTCATCCGGACCAAGCTCGGCTGGCGCATTGCCGATGTATCAGCAGGTGATGAGCCGAGCCTCATTCGTGCGCTTGAGAAATCGAACGCGGAGGCGCGGAGGAAGCGCTAGGCCGCTTCGAGCTTGCGTGCCTCGCGCTTGCGCTCGTGCGGGTCGAGGTAGCGTTTGCGGATGCGGATCGCCTTGGGCGTCACTTCGACCAGCTCGTCGTCCTGGATGTAGGCGATAGCCTGCTCCAGGCTCATGCGCTTCGGCGGCGTCAGGCGGATTCCTTCGTCCTTGCCGCTCGCGCGGAAGTTGGTGAGCTGCTTCGACTTCAGCGGATTGACCTCGAGATCCTGCGGCTTCGCATTCTCGCCGATGACCATGCCCTCGTAGAGCAGCTCGCCGGGCGAGACGAACAGGATGCCGCGCTCTTCCAACGCGTTCAGGGCGTAGGCGACTGCCCCCCCCTGCTCCATCGAGATGAGGACGCCGTTCTGACGGCCCGCGATCGGTCCCTTGAACGGGCCATACTTCTCGAACAGCCGGTTCATGATTCCGGTCCCGCGCGTGTCCGAGAGGAACTCGCCATGATAGCCGATGAGGCCGCGTGACGGCGCGCTGAAGGTCAGGCGCGTCTTGCCGCCACCCGACGGGCGCATGTCGGTCATCTCCGCCTTGCGCAACGCCATCTTGTCGATGACCGTCCCGCTGAACTCGTCGTCGACGTCGACGACCACCGTCTCGTACGGCTCCTCGCGGCCATTCGGGCCGTCGCGGAACAGCACGCGCGGGCGGCTGATGCCGAGCTCGAAGCCTTCACGGCGCAGAGTCTCGATGAGCACGCCGAGCTGAAGCTCACCGCGGCCCGCGACCTCATAGGCTTCGCCGCCAATCGTCTCGGTTACGCGGATCGCCACATTGCCCTCGGCTTCGCGGAGCAAGCGGTCGCGGATCACGCGACTCTGCACCTTGTCGCCGTCCTTGCCGGCAAACGGGCTGTCATTCACCGCGAAGGTCATGCTCAGCGTCGGCGGATCGATTTCGCGCGCATGAAGGGGCTCGGTGATCTCCGGCGTCCCGATGGTGTTCGAGACAGTGGCCTTCACCAGGCCCGCGATAGCGACGATGTCACCCGCCTTGGCGGACTCGACCGGAACGCGCTCCAGCCCCTGGAACGCGAACAGCTTGGTGACTCGGCCGTCTTCAACGACGTTGCCGTTCACGTCCATCGCGCGGATGGGGTCGTTGATGTTGAGCGTGCCGCTCTCGATGCGCCCGGTCAGGATACGGCCGAGAAAGTTGTCACGATCGAGCAAAGTCGCGAGCATCTTGAACTCGCCCGCGGGATCGAGCGCCGGGGCCGGGACATGATCGACGATCGCCTGGAACAGCGGAGTCAAATCGCCCTCGCGGACGGTATCGTCGGTTCCCGCATATCCGGCCCGGCCGCTAGCGTAGAGCGTCGGGAAATCGAGTTGCTCATCACTGGCTTCGAGGTTGAGGAATAGCTCGAACACTTCGTCGAGCACTTCGGCCGGACGCGCGTCCGGACGGTCGATCTTGTTAACGACGACGATCGGGCGAAGACCGAGCGAAAGCGCCTTGCCGGTGACGAACTTGGTCTGCGGCATCGGGCCCTCGGCGGCGTCGACCAGCAGGATCACGCCGTCGACCATGCTGAGGATGCGCTCGACCTCGGCGCCNAAGTCGGCGTGGCCCGGCGTGTCGACGATATTGACGTGCGTCCCGTTCCATTCGACCGAGGTGCACTTGGCGAGAATGGTGATCCCCCGCTCCTTCTCGAGGTCGTTAGAGTCCATCGCGCGCTCTTCGACGCGCTGGTTGTCGCGGAAGGTGCCCGACTGGCGGAAGAGCTGGTCGACAAGGGTCGTCTTGCCGTGATCGACGTGCGCGATGATCGCGACGTTACGCAGGTTCATCTGATTTTTCCGGAAAGAAGAATGTGGCGGCCACATAGTTGCAAATGCCTCATGTTGCAATGCAGCATCGAAACACGAGCCCCTCCTGTGCGTTTAGGACGGCAGGCAAAATCAAGGAGATGAGTAATGCCCCGTGGCGCGTACACAGCCAAGCAGGACCGCAAGGCCGAGCACATTGAAAAAGGCTACGAAAAGCGCGGCGTTTCGAAGAAGGAAGCCGAAAGCCGGGCATGGGCCACCGTCAACAAGCAGGACAAGGGCGGCAAGAACTCAGGACATGGCCGGTCGTCGAGCCGCAGCGCCGCCGCCAAGAAGGGCTGGGAAACCCGGCGCCGCCGCGGCAATGGCTGAGCTACTTCGGTAGCCGCTCGAGAATTTCGAACCCGCGCTCGAGCGCCCGAAGCTCGCTGTGCGCAAGGCGCGCGAGACGGCCTTCCAACGAGGCGTCCGCCACGGGCGGGCTTTGCACCGCCTGACGGCCTTCCTCAGTCAGGGTGAGCGCCAGCCGTCGGCGATTGTCCGGATCGGGCTGGCGGTCGACCAGGCCGGCACGAACCAGCACATCGATCGCCCGGCTGATCGCCGGAGCACCACGCTTCACTCGCGCCGCCACTTGGTTGAGCGTTGCCGGTTGCAGTTGGCCAACGGCCGCGAGCAATGCCCGCTGCTGCCCCAGCGCCTTGGCCGCGGCCATGTCGCCGCCATGAAGCTCGACCAGCTTCGCGAAACGATCGGCGAGCGCCGCCGGTGTACCTCCCCCAAACATGATTGCAGCGTAACAAATATTCGCGGCNCTTCAATATTGCTGTTGTTAAACTGCNATTGTCGCAGTTGCCTTATCGACGAGCCGTCGCAATGACACGCCAGTGAGCACGCGTCCTAGCCTCCCCCGCAACGTCTGGATCCTCGGCTTCGTCAGCCTGCTGATGGACCTGTCGAGCGAGATCTATCACGCGCTGCTGCCGGCGTTCATCACTGTGGTGTTGGGCCTTCCGGCGACAGCGCTCGGAGCCATCGATGGAGTCGCGGAATCGACGGCGAATTTTGCAAAGCTCTTCTCCGGCCAGCTGTCCGACCGTAGCCGCAAGCGCAAGCCTTGGGTCGTCGCAGGCTACGGCCTCGCAGCTCTGTCCAAGCCTCTGTTCCCCCTCGCCGCGAGCGCCCCTGCNGTCCTGGTAGCCCGCTTCGCGGACCGCGTTGCCAAGGGCCTCCGCGGCTCGCCGCGCGACGCGATGATCGCCGACGAAACTCCGCCCGAGATCCGCGGCCGCGCGTTCGGCCTCAGACAAGCGATGGACACGGTCGGAGCACTTCTCGCGCCCATCGTCGCCATCGGACTGATGATGCTGCTGGCTGACAATATCCGCAGCGTCTTCTGGATTGCCGTAATCCCGGCCGGGCTGTCGGCGTTGCTGGCTTTGATCGCCCTGCGCGAACCCGAGCAGAGCCTCGCTCCAGCCAAGCGCTCCCCCCTTTTCTCCGGCTTCCGGGAGCTCGCGCCCGAAACCAAGCGCCTGCTTGCCGTCGGCTTCCTGTTCGGCATGGCGCGCTTTTCCGAAGCGTTCCTGATCCTCAAGGGTATCGAAGTCGGTTTGAGCGAAACCTGGTCGCCGCTGACGCTCTCCGTATTCAACCTGGCCTATGTCGCGCTCGCCTACCCTGCAGGAGCGCTCAGCGACCGCGTGAGCCCCCGCGCCCTGCTATTCGCTGGCATTGCCGCGCTGATCGCCGGCAACCTCGTCCTAGCCTACAGCACAACGTTCACTTTGGTGATCGTCGGCGTGACTCTGTGGGGGGCGCACATGGCGCTGACTCAGGGCATCTTCTCGCGGATGATCGCCGACAGCGCTCCGGAGGAATTGCGCGCCACTAGCTTCGGCGCGTTCTGGTTTGTGACCGGGATCGCCGGACTCCTCGCCAGCCTCGGCGCCGGAATGTTGTGGGACCGTGACGGCAGCAGCGCGACCTTTATCGCCAGCGCCGGCCTCGCCGCGCTCGCCGCAGCGATGCTGTTGTTGCTACCGCCTAACGATCCCCGCCCTGTCCGATAACAACCTCGGCATCGCGGCGCGGGCGTAGCGGCGGCATTCGATAAGCAACGCCACACGAAGCGATGAACTGCTCGTACAGCGCGGCTCCGATATGGAGCACGAGAAGCGCGATCGTCGTCCAGACCAGGAACTCGTGGACTCCACCCGACAACTCCCCAGTGGCTTCGTCGATACCGGGAACGACGGGGAGCGGAATTCCGCCGATCAGAGGCGTGAACCAGGTCTTGGTGTGACCGGAAACCGCAATCAGTCCCGTCAACGGCAGGGTGATCAGCAGGAAATAGAGCAACCGGTGGCTCCAGAGAGCCGCCGTGCGCCTCCACGCAGGCATTTCGGCCGGATAAGGCGGCGGCGGATTGGCGAGGCGATAGCCAAGCCTGATGAGCGTCAGGACGAGGATCGTCGCACCGACTGTCCTGTGCCAGGTGAAGAAGGCCATCCGGTCCGGCCCCTTCGGCATGTCCGCGAACGTGAAGCCGAGCCACACCTGCAGCAACAACAGCAAGACAATGAGCCAATGGAGCGTCACCGCGACATTGGAGTAGCGCCGCAGCACCCCGCCCCTGTCGAAGTCCGGATCACTCGCCATGACATTCTCCCGTCTTTTAACAGACGGGCAACGTCCTAGGCCGTGAATTTCTCCTTGTTTTCCGCCTTATTTAACAACAGTTTGGAGAAGATGAAGTCGCTTCCCATGCGGGCTTCCTGCCGTCTCAGGCCCTCGACGATCTTGGCGAGACCCTCGCTGTCCGCCCAGAACATCGGCCCGCCGCGGTAGACTGGCCAGCCATATCCATAGACCCACACCACATCGATGTCGGACGCGCGCTGGGCGATGCCCTCCTCAAGGATCTTCGCGCCCTCGTTGACCATTGTGTAGAGCGTGCGCTCGACGATTTCCTGGTCGCTGATCTCGCGCCGCTCGACCCCCTGTTTCTTAGCGAAGTCCTCGATAATCTGCTGCACGACCGGCGACGGTGTCGGCCGGCGCTTTTCGTCATAATCGTAGAACCCCGCGGCCTTCTTCTGGCCCCAGCGGTCGATCGCGCACAGCGCGTCGCGCACATTCTCGACGCGGTTTGGGTCGCGGTGCCAGCCGATGTCGACACCGGCGAGGTCGGCCATCTGGAACGGCCCCATCGGCATTCCGAACTCGACATGGACGCGGTCGACCTGTTCCGGCGTCGCTCCTTCGAGCAGCAGCTTGGTCGCCTCAATCTGCCGCGGCATCAGCATGCGGTTGCCGATGAAGCCGTGGCACACGCCCGCAACCACCGGCACTTTGCGGATCTTCTTGCCGATCCCCATCGCAGTCAGAAGCACGTCGGGCGCTGTCTCGTCGCCCCGCACCACCTCCAGCAGCTTCATAACGTTGGCCGGCGAGAAGAAGTGCATTCCGACGACGTCTGCCGGCCGCGAGATGCTCGCCGCAATCTCGTTGATGTTCAGGTAGCTCGTGTTGGATGCGAGGATCGCACCAGGCTTGGCGATCTTGTCGAGCCGGCCAAACACTTCCTTCTTCACGTCCATATTTTCGTAGACCGCCTCAATGATAAGGTCGCAGTCAGCGAGCGCCGCGAAATCGAGCGTGGGGTTGAGCAGACCCATCGCTTTCTCGACCTGCTCGCCGGTCATCCGACCCTTCGACGCCGTCGCTTCGTAATTCTTGCGCATTAGGCCGGTGCCGCGGTCAAGCGCTTCCTGCCCCATCTCGACGATCGTCACCGGAATGCCGGCCGACAGGAAGTTCATAGAAATTCCGCCGCCCATAGTCCCGGCCCCGATCACACCCACCCGGTGGATCGGCCGCGGCTCGGTATTCTCGGGTAGCCCTTCGATCTTGTTGGCCTTGCGCTCGGCGAAGAAGAAGTATCGCTGCGCCGCCGATTGCTGGCCGGTCATCAGCTCCATGAACAATTTGCGCTCTTCGATGGCGCCCTCGGCATAGGGCTTCGAGCAGGCGAACCGCACCGCCTCGACATTCTTCAGCGGCGCTTCGAACCCGCGGAATTTGCGCGCATTTTCCTTCAGGAAGTCGTCGAACACCGACGAGTCGCACTCGTTGATCTTATAGTCGCGCTCGCTGCTCTTCGGCAGCGGCCGGACGTCGCGCACTTCTTCAGCATAGCCGACGGCATGCGGGATCAGGTCGTCTTCGATCAGCCGATCGATCAGCCCGCAGTCGAAGGCTTCCTTGACGCCGATCGGGTTGCCGGTCGAACACATCTCCAGCGCCTTGCGGACGCCGGCGACGCGCGGCAGTCGCTGCGTCCCGCCTGCACCCGGAAGCAGGCCGAGCTTCACCTCGGGCGTCCCCAGCTTCGCCGACGGCACAGCCACGCGATAATGACAGGCCAGCGCAACCTCGAGCCCGCCGCCCAGCGCCGTCCCATGGATCGCCGCGACCACCGGTTTGGTGCACGCTTCGATCCGGTCCACCACCGCCGGCAGCCACGGCTGCTGCGGCGGCTTTCCGAACTCAGTGATGTCAGCGCCCGCGAAGAACGTATTACCCTCGCACGCGATCACGACGGCATGGACGCTGTCGTCACCCTCGGCCTGCTCGATCGCATCGACCAGCCCCTGCCGGACCGCGGTCGACAGCGCATTCACCGGTGGATTGTTCGACAGCACGATCAGCACATCGCCATGCTTGCGGGTCGAAATCGGACTGGTCGTCGGCTTGTCCATTACATCATCCATGTCGGCTCTCCGACGATGGGCGCTAGGCTGCTGCTCACAGCTGTGCAAGTGCGCGCGACAGCGTCGCTCAAGCCTGCCCGAGCTCGCTCAGCAGCTGCGTGAACCACGGCACCGAGGCGTCGAACTTCTTGCCGCCCTTGATCCGGTCGAACTCGATCGCGCGAAGCTCGTCGCCGCGCTCCTCGTCTTGGCCGACCACCCCGGACTCGCCGCGGAGTGCCGCATCGACGGCGTAGTCGGTGCATTGCCGGATCAGCTTCAGGTCGGCCTCGTTCGCGGCCGCCGAGCGCGAGAAGTAACCGCTCTTCTGCACCAGCACCTTGTCGGCGCCGACCGCGGCCGCGAACTGCTTCGCGAACCATTGCCCGGGGTTGATCTTGTCGAGCTGGACATGACCGAACGGGTCGCGCGGGACGTCTTCGCCCGCCGCCTCCATCGCCGCGACGATCTCGCTCACGCCCGCGCCTTCGGAGATGAACAGGTTCACGCAATCCTCAGCGTCCATGATCGCTCGCAGCCTTTTGGCCTCCACCGCGAGGTCGAACGGCCGCTCCGGAATGAAGACCGCGTGGACGTCCCAGCTGGCGGCCGAGTTATCGAGCCACTCGGCAAACTTCGCCTCCCGCACCCAGCAGTGATGATTGAGCGCGGTCGCCGCCGTCAGCCAGCCGCAGTTCCGGCCCATCACCTCGTGCACGATCAGCATCCGGGGGTTGGACGAATGTTCGGCGATGATGTTGCGCGCATAGATCGCGCCCTGCTCCGCCGCAGTCCAGGCGCCGAGCGACTGCCGGATCGGGATCACGTCATTGTCGATCGTCTTGGGTAGCCCGACCACGGTGAGGTCATAGCCGTTGCCCTTGAGGTAAGCGGCGAGATCGGCGGCCGTACCGTTGGTGTCGTCGCCGCCGATCGTATGCAGCACGCTGACTCCGTCGCGCGTCAATTGCTCGGCCGCGACATGCAGCGGATCCTGCCCCTCCCTGACCAGCCCGCGCTTCACGCAATCCTTGATGTTGGTCAGCTTCACCCGGCTGTTGCCGATGGGGGTCCCGCCGAAATTGTGAAGCAGGTGCGCGTTGGCCCGAACTTCAGGTGTCACCTCGACGCTGTCGCCAGTCAGCAGCCCGGCATAACCATTCTTGTAGGCAATGATCCGGACGCTCGGCGCGAGCTCGCTATAGCGCTCGATCAGCCCGCCGACGGCGGAGGACAGGCAAGGCGCGAGCCCGCCCGCGGTAAGCATGGCGACTGTAGAAACTGGCATGAGGCCTCTGTAGCCAACTCAGCGCGCCCGCCGCCAGTCTTACGCGCCGCCCGATCCCGCAAACAGGTCCATGAAGTTCCGCGCGGCCTCGCGGTCTTCCTCGCTCTTGAAGGCGACATCCAGGTCGGGCGCCGACCCGAGGATATGCAGCAGCGCCCAAAGCGCGAACCGCTCCCCGCGATCCTTGGTCAGGCCGAGGTCGACCTGCATATGCTCGATGCCCGCCGCGAGCGCTTCGGGAGGCACCGACGCAATGTCTGACGCGCCGAAATAACGACGGATCTGGTCATCGAGGTTCATGAGCGTCCGTCGAGCAAATCAATTATTGTGGATGTTGGACCGCGTCTTGGTCGCTCGCCTAATCGCCGGAGTTGCTCGCATGATGTCCACCCTTCCCAGGCGTATCATTATGCGCCTCGACGGGGTCTCTCAAGCGAACGTGGATTTACAACGCGGTGTTGAAGAGATGTTGGGGTCGCCAACCACCGAAACTACTTTCATAATTTGAACTGCCGTGCTTGGACTCGCCCAATGGCGCGCACGGAATTGAAGCTGAAATGACCGATTTGGGCGCCTTCCGCGCCGAAACCCGCGCCTGGCTCGAAGCCAATTGCCCGGCCGAGATGCGCCAGCCGATGCGCTCCGAAGCCGACATGTGCTGGGGCGGGCGCGACTGGACCTTCCAGTCGGACGCGCAGCGGCATTGGCTCGAAGTCATGGCGGAGCGTGGCTGGACCGTTCCCGACTGGCCCAAAGACTATGGCGGCGGCGGGCTGACGCCGGAGCAGGCAATCGTCCTCAAGGAGGAAATAGCGCGCATCGGCGCTCGTCAGCCGCTCTACAGCTTCGGCATCTCGATGCTCGGCCCCGCTTTGCTCAAGTTCGGCACCGAAGAGCAGAAGTGCCACTATCTCCCGCAGATCGCCGGCGGCGAAATTCGCTGGTGTCAGGGCTATTCGGAACCCGGCGCGGGATCCGACCTCGCGGGCCTGCAAACCAAGGCGGAAGACAAAGGTGATCACTGGCTGGTCAACGGCCAAAAGGTCTGGACCAGCTATGCCGACAAGGCCGACTGGATCTTCTGCCTCACCCGCACCTCGACCGAGTCCAAGCAGGGCGGCATCAGCTTCCTCCTATTCGATATGAAAACGCCCGGCGTTTCGACCAGGCCGATTCTCCTCATCAGCGGCAATTCGCCCTTCTGCGAGACTTTCTTCGACGATGTGAAAGTCCCCAAGGACCAGGTCGTCGGCGAGGTGAACAAGGGCTGGGACGTGGCCAAATACCTGCTCGGCCACGAGCGCGAGATGATCAGCGGCATGGGCCTTGGGGGCGGCGGATCGCTCGGCGCCGCGATGAAGCCCGCAGATCCGATGCTCCGCGCCGCGATCGCCGCCTTCGACGTCGACGCTCTTGCCTTCCAGGCGATGAGCGAGCGTTTCACGTCCCTGTGGAAAGCTGGCGAGGCGCATCCCGCCGGCCCGTCGATGATGAAATATGCCGGGACCGAGCTGAACAAGCGCCGCAACGAACTGATGATGGCAGCGGGCGGGAGCGAAGCGCTCGAATGGGTCGCGAAGCAGCCGCGCGACTGGCTCCGCTCCAAGGGTAATTCAATCGAGGGCGGCACCAGCGAGGTCCAGCTCAACATCGTCGCCAAGCACATCCTCCGGCTGCCAGGCGCGTGATGCTGCTGACCGACGACCAGAAAATGCTTCAGGAGACCGCGGCGAATTTCCTCGCCGACGAGGGCAGCATCGCGAAGCAATATCGCCACTGGCGCGACACTCATTGCGAGGACGGCTTCGGCCACGCTTTGTGGAAGCAGTTCGGCGAACTCGGCCTAACCGGCATCGCCATTCCCGAAAGCCACGGCGGCCTCGGCCTCGGCGCGACCGAGGCGGCTTTGGTGCTGGAGGAGATCGGACGCAACCTGACACCCTCCCCATTCCTCACTACCGGGATCGTCGCGGCCAAGGCGATCGAGGGCACCGCTCACGCCGATCGCTGGTATCCCGGCATCCTGTCGGGAGAGGCGGTGTTGGCGCTCGCGGTCGATGAAGGTCCGCGCCACGCGCCCGACCAGACTGCGCTTGACGCCAAGCGCCAGGGAAACGGCTTCATCCTCAACGGCCATAAGCAATTCGCCGTCCAGGCCGCTTCGGCCGACATAATCGTCACCGCCGCTCGCACCTCAGGCTCACCGGGCGACACTAATGGCATCACGCTGTTCGCTGTCCCGCGTGATGCAGCCGCGATCGACAACGTGAACCTCGCGGACAGCTCGAAGGCGGGCCGCATCACCTTCGACAATGTCGAGCTCGATGCCGATGCAGTCATCGGTGAGGTCGACGGCGGCTGGGCGCCGCTGTCTCGCGCGCTCAACGTCGGCCGCGCCGGAGCAGCCGCGGAGCTCGNCGGAGTTGCCGCNGGCGCTGCCGCAATGACCTTCGACTATCTCCGCACCCGCAAGCAGTTCGGCAAGCTGATCGGCGAGTTCCAGGCCCTCCAGCACCGCGCCGCTCACCTCTACGGCGAAATCGAGATAGCTCGCGCCGCGGTTCTCAAAGCCGCACAAATGCTCGGCTCAGGCGACGATCGCGCCGACCTCTGGGTCTCCGTCGCCAAGGCAAAAGCCGCCGACGTCGCCTCGCTCGCAGCGCGCGAGGGAATTCAAATGCATGGCGGGATCGGCATGACCGACGAGCATGACATCGGCCTCTACCTCAAGCGCGAGGCGGTGCTGGGTGAGCTGTTCGGCGATGTTTACTACCACCGCAACCGGGTGGCGGGGCTCAGCTGCTACTAGCCCTTGGCGCGATAGCCGCCGATGATGCCGAGGATGAAGCTGGTCGCCATTGCCAGCTGAACCTTCCCATCGGGATCGCTCCAGCCAAAGTAGGTCGCGCCCCAGCCGAAGAGGCCCACGAACATGGCGACTGCGATGCCTACGACCATATTACACCTTTCCAAGTGCCGGAAATTACGCCCGGGCAGGTCGGCGATGATGCGCCCATCAAGGTAAATAATGAGTGAAAGCTTGCCGTTATTTCGCCGTGCTTCCATAGGCCGGCGCACTACCATTCAGGCCGAGGTAAACCCCATGAAAGCGCGCGTTTTCGTCACCCTGAAACCCGGAGTGCTCGACCCGCAGGGCAAGGCCATCCACCATGCGCTGGAGGGGCTCGGCTTCGGCGGCGTCAACGACGTCCGCGCCGGCAAATTGATCGAGCTCGATCTCGCCGACGGCACCAGCGACTGCGACATCGAGGACATGTGCCGCAAGCTCCTAGCCAATACGGTGATCGAGAACTTCCGCGTCGAGCGCCTTCAGGACGCATGACCTGCCACGTTTCCCGCATATTTCGCGGGTAAGCAGCGGTCAGCTAGGAGCATCGAAAATGAAGAGCGCGGTCATCGTCTTTCCGGGATCCAATTGCGACCGCGACATCGCCGTCGCACTGGAGGACGTCACCGACCGCAAGCCCGCAATGGTCTGGCATCGCGACAGCGAGCTTCCCGAAGGCACCGACTTCATCGCTCTCCCCGGCGGCTTCTCCTACGGAGACTACCTCCGCTCTGGCGCCATGGCCGCACGCTCGCCGATCATGCGCTCGGTCACCGAAGCCGCGAACCGCGGCGTGCCGGTGATCGGCATCTGCAACGGTTTCCAGGTACTGACCGAAACCGGCCTCCTCCCCGGCGCGTTGATGCGCAACGCGGGGCTCAGCTTCGTCTGCCGCCCCGTTCGCCTCAAGGTCGAGAACAGCCAGAGCCTTTTCACCAGCAGCTACAATTCAAACGAAGAGATCGTCATTCCGGTCGCTCACCACGATGGCAATTTCCAGGCCGACGAAGCGACGCTCGACCGGCTCGAAGACGAAGGCCGCGTTGCCTTTCGTTATCTCGAAGAGGTCAACGGCTCGGCTCGGCACATTGCGGGGATCCTCAACGACGCCGGCAACGTTCTCGGCCTGATGCCGCATCCGGAGCGAGTGGTCGAAAAGGCGCACGGCGGGACCGACGGCCGCCGCCTGTTCGAAGGAATTCTCGAAACCGTCAGCTAGTTGCGCGGTGGACCTTTGAGGTGACGTCGGTGCAGCCGCTCGTCGCGGGAGGCGCCATGCACATCAGGACCCGGTCNGGACCCTTAGTGTCGATTATCCGGACGTAGCGATCGAGGGTCATTGGCTCGACATAGATGACGACGGTCGTCGCCTGCGCGGCAGCAGCCGATCCCAGGATGGCAATGCCGAGTACGAAACGAACCAATCGCATCAACGTCCCCCTGCCTTTCCTCTCAGCCCGCGCCATTGAACCGATAATGAACGAATGTTCATGCGTCGACNGTGAACGGCGTGAAGTCGGTGCCGACATCGTAGACATCGACGCCTTCCTTGCGCTTCAGCCAAGCAACCACGGCGTAAGTCACGGGAGTCAGCAGCACTTCCCAGCTGACTTTGAGGACGAACTGGCTGAGCATCACTGCGCCAAGGGTCGCCACCGGCCAGTCGGCCATTCCGTAGAAGGCGAGCGGGTAGAAGATCAGGCTGTCGGCACCTTCGCCAATGATCGTGCTGCCGATTGTCCGGGTCCAAAGGTATTTGCCTTGCGTCCAGATCTTCATCTTGGCGAGCACGACCGAGTTCAGGAAATCGCCGGCGAAGAACGCCGCCATCGACGCGAAGATGATCCGCCATCCCGACCCGAACACCCTTTCGTACGCATCCTGTCCGGTCCAGCCCTCGCCAACCGGCAAGTGAACCACCGTCCACTCCATCACCGCCATGAACAACATCGCGGCGAAGCCCGCCCAGATCGCTCGGCGAGCGCGGGCGAAGCCGTACACCTCGGTCAGGACGTCATCGATGACGTAGGAGATCGGGAAGAACAGTATGCCTGCGCCGAATGGCCATGCGCCGATACCCGGCAAATTGACGAACGAACGCTTCTCGGCGCCGACCACGTTCGACAACAGCAGCACCACAACGAACGCCACCATGACGAAATCGAAATAGCGAAAGCGCACATCGTGCATCGTGCGCGCCTCGACATGCTTCAGCTTTTCCCCCGGCATGGAGTGAGGCGTAGTGCGGTTCCTTGCCGCGTCAATTGCGGTTAGGACGCCTCGACGCGCGCCCGTAGCTCAGTTGGATAGAGCACGTGCCTTCTAAGCATGAGGTCGCAGGTTCGACTCCTGCCGGGCGCGCCAGGCTACTCTTCCCCGAGCATATAGTCCGCGACGCTGTAGGAATGGCTCGCCTGATAGGCATTCCGGCCGCGGTTCATGTGCGTCAGGTTGAAGTTGCGGATGGCCCTGAGGGAATGCGGGTGCGAGANGAACGCACGGATCGAGGGGGCACCGCTCACTTTGATGATGAGGATTCCGGGCGTCCTCCAGAAAGCATAGCTGAGGTCTTCCGGTCGCCCGACGCATTCCTCGAGCAGCACTTGGTCGAGATGGTCGGGTTCCGGTGATCCATCGGTGGTGAAATCGGACAGGTGCAAAATGAACCGCGACCGCAGTCCATCGCCGTCCGCCAGCAGGGTGAACAGCTCCATCCAGCTCGCATTGACCCGGATGAGCGGCTTGTCGTTCGTCGATGGCAGGCAGGAGACGGACCAGTAATAACGCTCGGTCTTGCGTGGGATGGGGATGCAGTGCTCGCCATAAATGTGGAGCAGATCGCAGATCTCATCCGCTTGCGGGCGGCGAAGCAGCTTTTGGAAACGGTTGGAATATTTGAACCGAAGTTCCAGCGACTCCTTGCGTTCGGGCGCATCCTCCAGGGTCGCGCCGTCGAGCCATCTGCGCTGCTGCTCGTCGTCCAGGAACTGCCGCAAGCCCTTCAGGGGACGAGCTTCCCGGGGTTCATGATGGCAAGCGGGTCGAGCGCGCGCTTGATCGCTCGGAGCGCGTGGACCCGGCCCGGCGGCGCGAGACGGCCGAACTCTTGGAGCTTCAGCTGGCCGATGCCATGCTCGGCCGAGATCGATCCGCCGGCTTCGGTGACGAGATCGTCGACGAACAGCGTGATCTTCGCCCCCTCGCGCTCGTACCAGTCCGGTGCGGCGTGGCTGGCGGCGCGGACATGGAAGTGAATGTTGCCGTCGCCCAGATGGCCGAAACCGCTCGCAATCACGCCCGGAAAGGCCTGTTCGACCTTGTTCGCGGCTTCGACGAGGAAGGCCGGCATGTCGGCCACGGCAACAGAAATGTCATGAGCCAGCGTCTGCCCTTCGGCGCGCTCGGCCTCCGAGATGGTGTCGCGGATCTTCCAGAACGCCTCAGCTTGCGCCTCGTTGGCCGCGAGCACCGCATCACCAATGATGCCCTGCTGAAGCGCCGCACCCAGCAATTGCTCGAGCTCCGAGCCGACGTCGGAATTCGCGTCCGTCGTCGTCGCCTCGATCAGCACATGCCATTTGTGCGTGTCGTTCAACGGGGCACGAGTGCCGCGCACATGCTTGAGCACGAGCTGCAGCGAATCCTCCGGGACGAGTTCGAAGCCCTCGATGCTGCTCGTTCGCGCTTCGAGGAAGCGCAGCAGGTCGAGGGCTCGCGCCGGCGTAGCGACACCTGCCCAGGAAACTGCCCGCGCAGCGACAGCAGGCACGAGCCGCAGTGCGACTGCGGTGACAATTCCAAGCGTTCCTTCCGCGCCGATCAGCAACTGGTCGAGACTGTAGCCGCGATTGTCCTTCTTCAGGCCGGTAAGCCCGCTGTGCACCGACCCGTCGGGGAGAACGGCTTCGACCCCGGCCACCAGCGCCCTCATCGTCCCGAACTTCAGCACTTGCGTCCCGCCGGCGTTGGTCGAGGTCAGCCCGCCGATGGTGCAGCTTCCGCGCGAGCCGAGCGTCAGCGGGAACCGCAGGCCAAGCCCGTGCACAGCATCATGCAGCGTCTCCAGCACCACGCCCGCTTCCGCGACCGCTAGGCGGCTGTCCGCGCTGATCGACCGGATACGGTTCATCCGGCGCATCGAAATCAGGATTTGAGATCCATCGGGAGCAGGCGTCGCGCCCGCTGCCATGCCGGTGTTTCCGCCCTGCGGTACCAGCGGAACCCGATACTCGGCGGCGAGCTTCACGATCGCCACGACCTCTTCGGTCGAGGCTGGCGAAAGGAGCGCCGGCGATGCCCCATGTACGCGACCCCGCCAGTCGCTGGTCCAGGGCTCGATATCGGCCTGGTCCGTGATCACGCCGTGAGGTCCCAGCAGCCGTCGGGCTTCCTCGATCAATTTGCTCTCGCCGTCGTTCACGCGGTCGCAATAGCGTGCTTGGCAGAACCGCGCGACACCGCCAAACGAGGAACATGAACAGGCCGCCCATCATGCTCATTGTTGCCCGTGCACAAAACGGCGTGATCGGCCGCGATGGGAAGCTGCCGTGGCACCTTCCCGCCGACCTCAAGCGCTTCAAGGCGCTGACCATGGGAAGCGCGATGGTGATGGGGCGGAAGACCTTCGACAGCCTGCCTGGATTGCTGCCGGGACGTCGGCACATCGTGCTGACTCGCGAGGGTGATTGGTCGGCGCAAGGTGCGGAGGTCGCGCGCACGTTGGAAGATGCGATCCGGCTCGCTGGCGACGAGCGCATATCGGTAATTGGCGGCGCGGAAATCCTCGCTCAGTTCCTTCCGCTAGCCAGCACGATCGAGCTGACGGAAGTGCTCGCCGACATCCCAGGCGACACGGTCATGCCGGACCCGCGGAGCTCGGGTGGCTGGCGTGAAGCCTCGAGCGAAAACTATCCCGCGGAAGGCAGCCGTCCCGCTTTCCGCTTCGTGACATTGGAACGCGAGTAGTTAGGTCTTTGGCCGCGCTGTCGCGTAGGCGCGGAAACGTTTCATCTGCGAGGCCAGGACGCCATCAACGATCGGCGCGAGCTTGTCGGCGCCGCCGTTGGCGAAACCGGCTACGCGATAATCAAGCGTCAGCTGCGATCCGCCCGCCGTCGACTTCACCTGGACGTCCATCACGCCGGTCGTCGCTTCATAAAGCAGCGGACCGAGCGAACCGGTGAGGATCATGCGCTTGCCCGGATCGACGTACGTAACCCGCATATGCTCGATGCCACCGCCCTCGGGAAAGCTCTCGCAAAAACAGCCGCCAGGTGCAGGCGCAAATGACAAATTCTCGGACTTGCCGCTGTAGGTGTGCTGCGGGTCCCACCAAGCGGGCAGATTGGCGAAAGCCTGAAAAGCGGCCTCGGGCTTCACAACGAGCGGGATCGTCTGCCGGATCTCGAAGCCGTTCGACGAGGCGCCGACTACCTCCGCCGCTGCCGGCGCCGACAGCGCGAGCAGCGCAAGTGCAATGCTTTTCATGACGCCTCCCCCAATTTGCGGGAAGGATGCCTTGGCTAGACCTTGCCGTCCAGAATGGCGTCGATCTGCGCTGCGACCTCTTCGACAGACGCCATGCCATCGACCCGCCGGACCAGACCGCGCTCCTCGTAATAAGGAAGGATCGGCGCCGTCTTGGCGCGATACTCGGCCATACGCGTGCGCACGGTTGCCTCATTGTCGTCGGGCCGCCGCTTGAACTCGGTCGATCCGCAGACGTCGCAGACACCCGGCACAGCCGGCAGCTTGAAATGGTCGTGATAGGGCGCGCCGCAATTGGCACAGGTGAAGCGTCCGACAATCCGGCGAACGAGCTCGTCCTCGTCCACCACCAGCTCGATCACGTGGTCGAGCTTTCGATTCCTCTGCGACAGCAGGATTTCCAGCGCCGCAGCCTGATGCTTGGTCCGGGGAAAGCCATCGAAGATCGCACCCTGCTCTGCGGAGGCATCCAGGCGCTCGCCAATCAGCGCGCTGACGATCGCGTCGCTGACCAACTCGCCACGCGCCATGATTTCCTTGGCCTTCAGNCCAACAGGCGTGCCCTTCGCGACCGCCTCGCGCAGCATGTCGCCGGTCGATAGCTGGACCATTCCGCGCTCGGCCTGGAGCCGCGCCGCCTGAGTTCCCTTGCCGGCCCCAGGCGGACCCAACAGAATGATGTTAAGCATGTCGAAGGGCGCTCCCCTGCCCGTTGATGCCTAGCGCCTGCGCGGCGTCGTCTTGAGCTTAGCCTTCTTGATGAGATCGCCATACTGGTGGGCGATCAGATGGCTCTGGATCTGGCTGACCGTGTCCATCGTCACGTTGACGACGATCAGCAGGCTGGTTCCGCCGAGGGCCAGATGAACCCCCGCCTCATCCGAAAGAATCTCCGGGATCAGGCAGACGATAACCAGGTAAATCGCGCCGACCACAGTAATGCGGTTGAGCAAATAATCGAAATATTGCTCGGTCGCCTTGCCCGGCCGGATGCCCGGAATGAAGCCGCCGTGCCGCTTAAGATTTTCGGCCGTCTCTTCACTGTTGAACTGCACCGCGGTGTAGAAGAAGCAGAAGAATAGGATGCCGAGGCCGTAAAGCGTCAGGTACGCAGGCGAGCCGCGCGACAGGAAAGTGCTGATCGTGATCAGCCAGTCGCTGGCACCGCCCTCGGCATTGGCGCGGTTGCCTGCCCACTGAATGACAGTGAGCGGCATCAGCAACAGCGACGACGCGAAGATCGGCGGAATGACGCCGGCGGTGTTGAGCTTGATCGGCAGGTGCGAACGTTCCTGCTGCATGCCCCGCGCGGTCTGGCGCTTCGGATACTGGATCAGCACCCGGCGCTGCGCGCGCTCCATGAAGCAGATGCCGAGGATGAGAACCGCCGCGAGCACGATAATGCCGATGATCGGGAAAGCGCCCATCTGACCGGTCCGGCCCTGCTCGAGCAGCTGTGCAATGCCCTGCGGCAGGCGGGCGACGATGCCCGCCATGATGATCAGCGACACGCCGTTGCCAATGCCTCGGCTGGTGATCTGCTCGCCGATCCACATCAGGAACAAGGTGCCGCCGACAAGGCTGACGGTTCCGGCAAGCTCGAATAGCAGGCCGGGCATCACGACAGCCGTGATGCCCTGGCGGATTGACTGCGATTCCAGTCCGCGAACAGCGAGGTAACCCTGCACCAGGGTGATCGCGACCGTCAGGTAGCGGGTATACTGGTTGAGCTTCTTGCGCCCGGTCTCGCCCTCTTTCCGCAGCTGCTGCCACGCCGGGTAAAGCGTGGCGCCGAGCTGCACGACGATCGACGCCGTAATGTACGGCATGACGCCGAGGGCAACGATCGAGAAGCGCGACAGCGCGCCGCCCGAGAAGGTGTTGAAAACGTCGAGGATGCCGCCGCTCTGCGTTTGATAGAGGACGTTCATCGCCACCGGATCGATGCCTGGTACGGGAACGAACGACAGCAGTCGGAACAGGATCAGCGCGCCGAGGGTGAACCACAGCCTCTTCTTGAGCTCGGAAGCCTTGGCGAAGTTCGCAAGGCTGATGCTGGAGGCGAGTTGTTCGGCTGCGGATGCCATATTCTTGCTAAATCCCCTGGGCTCTGCGGCTCATATAAGCCGCATCGCCGTCATTGCGAGGGCAGTGAGGCTTACGCCTCGGTCTTCGCGGCAGACTTGCGCGAGCCCTTCTTGGCCGCGGCCAGCTCGGCGGGGTTCTTGCGCTCGATGAGCTCGATTGAACCGCCGGCCTTCTCGACCGCTTCGCGGGCGCCCTTCGACACACCGGCGACTTTAAACGCCAGCTTGGCCTTGAGCTCACCCTTGCCGAGCAGACGAACGCCATCCTTGCCGCCACGAGCCAGACCGGCGCCCTTAAGCGCGGCGTGATCGAGCGCGCCCTTGATGTCGAGCTTGCCGGCATCGATCGCCTTCTGGACCGCGCCGATGTTCACCTCGGCATAGTCGCGGGCGAAGATGTTGTTGAAGCCGCGCTTCGGGATACGCATGTGGAGCGGCATCTGGCCGCCCTCGAAGCCGGCGATGCTGACGCCCGAGCGCGATTTGGCGCCCTTCTGGCCGCGACCGGCGGTCTTGCCCAGTCCCGAGCCGATGCCACGGCCGACTCGAACGCGCGACTGACGCGCGCCCTTGTTGTCGCGAATTTCGTTAAGTTTCATATTTTGCACTCGCTTTCGCTTTTGTCGCGCAGGGCCGAAGCCCAGTTTAGAAATTTAGCGTTCGACGCTCACCAGGTGCTGCACCTTGCGGACCTGGCCGGCAACCTCAGGGGTCTCTTCCACTTCCACGCTGCGGTGCAGCTTATTGAGGCCGAGACCGACGAGCGTTGCCCGCTGCGTCTTGTCGCGGCGGATCGGCGAACCGGTCTGCGTGATCTTGATCTTCGCCATTACGATTACTCCGCGATCGCTTCGGCCTGGGCCTCGGCTTCGGCGGCGCTGGCGCCACCGCGACCGAGTAGGTCGGCGACCTTCTTGCCGCGACGCTGCGACACAGCGCGCGGGCTCGACTGTTCCTTCAGCGCCTCGAAAGTCGCACGGATCATGTTGTACGGGTTCGAGGTGCCGACCGACTTGGTCACGACGTCGTGAACGCCGAGGCTCTCGAAGATCGCGCGCATCGGACCACCGGCGATGATGCCCGTTCCTGCCGGAGCGGTACGGATCGTCACCCGGCCAGCGCCGAAGTGGCCGAGGCCGTCGTGGTGGAGCGTGCGACCGTCGCGAAGTGGAACGCGGATCATCGCCTTCTTCGCCGCAGCGGTCGCCTTCGAGATCGCCTCCGGAACCTCACGGGCCTTGCCGTGGCCGAAGCCAGCGCGCCCCTTGCCGTCGCCAACGACGACGAGCGCGGCGAAGCCGAAGCGCTTGCCGCCCTTCACGGTCTTGGAGACGCGATTGATGTGGACAAGCTTTTCAATGAGCTCCTCGCCACCTTCATCGTCGTCACGGCGCCCACGGCGATCGTCACGACGGCCGCCGCGTCCGCGACCGCCGCCATCACGGCCACCGCCACGTCCACCGCGCGGACCACGGCCGCGCGGAGCGTGCTGCTCCTCGGCCTGGACCGGAGCAGCCTCGGCGACCTGTGCGACCTCGGTCTGGTCGGTGTTGGTCTCGTTGGTCTGGTTTTCTTCTTGCATTCTAGAACTCCAGTCCGCCTTCGCGGGCAGCGTCGGCGAGGGCCTTCACCCGGCCGTGGAACAGGAAACCGCCACGATCGAACACGACGTTCGACACACCGGCCTTCTTGGCACGCTCGGCAATGGCCTTGCCCACGGCAGCAGCGCTGTCCTTGGTCGCGCCGGTCTTGCCCTTGACGTCCTTGTCCAGGCTCGAGGCCGAAGCGAGCGTCTTGCCCGCCGCGTCGTCGATGACCTGCGCGTAGATGTGGCGGCCCGAGCGATGGACCGACAAC
>JGI24739J22299_10000054_pt1 | contig 31944 bp, 29 predicted proteins | sample KBSCornC5_FD_22299 | JGI IMG/M metagenome (IMG submission 22299)
GCACAGTCAATCGGTGAGCCGGGTACACAGTTAACACTTCGTACATTCCACGTGGGTGGTACCGCGTCAAACATCGCTGCTGAATCTCAGATCAACGCTAAGTTTGATGGTATCATCGAGTTTGAGAACGTACGTACCGTTACTTATGAAACTGCCGAAGACGGCGCTGTTGATGTGGTATTAGGCCGTTCGGGCGAGTTCCGTATTATCGAAGCAGGAAGCAATAAAGTAATTGTTACTAATAATATTCCATACGGTTCATACCTGTATGTAAAAGATGGCAGCAAGATTACCAAAGGCGACCGTATCTGTTCATGGGATCCGTACAACGCGGTAATTATCTCTGAATTTGCGGGTATTGCTCAGTTTGATGCTGTATTGGAAGGCATCACTTTCCGGGAAGAAAGTGACGAGCAAACCGGTCACCGCGAAAAAGTGATCATCGATACCAGGGATAAAACTAAAAACCCGGCTATCCAGATCACAGATAATAAAGGTAACATCATTAAAGGATACAACATTCCGGTAGGTGCACACATCGCTGTTGATGAAGGCGACAGGTTACAAACTGGTCAGGTTATTGCTAAAATCCCACGTTCAACCGGTAAAACACGAGATATTACAGGTGGTTTACCACGTGTAACCGAGTTATTTGAAGCACGTAACCCTTCAAACCCTGCTGTAGTGACTGAAATTGATGGTGTGGTAACTTTAGGTGGTGTTAAACGTGGTAATCGCGAAATCACCATCGAGTCGAAGGATGGCCAGATTAAAAAATACCTTGTACCGCTTTCAAAACACATCCTTGTACAGGATAATGACTTTGTTAAAGCCGGTATGCCATTGTCTGACGGCTCAATTTCACCTTCAGACATCCTTGCTATCAAAGGCCCTGCCGCAGTACAAGAGTACCTTGTTAACGGTATCCAGGAAGTTTACCGCTTACAGGGTGTGAAGATCAATGATAAGCACTTTGAGGTTATCGTTCACCAGATGATGCAGAAAGTTCAGATCGAAGACGCGGGCGATACCCGTTTCTTAGAACGTGAAGCTGTTGACGGCTGGGATTTTATGAACGAGAACGACGAGATTTATGACAAGAAAGTTGTTGTTGACCCAGGCGATTCAACTACATTGAAAGCTGGGCAGATAGTTTCATTACGCCGCTTACGCGATGAAAACTCAGTATTGAAACGCCGCGACCTTAAATTGGTTGAGGTACGTGACGCAATCCCTGCAACGTCAAGTCCGATACTGCAAGGTATCACCAGGGCATCGTTAGGTACGAAGTCGTTTATCTCGGCAGCGTCGTTCCAGGAAACTACCAAAGTACTGAACGAAGCAGCTATCGCAGGTAAAAAAGACAATATGCTTGGCCTGAAAGAAAACGTTATCGTAGGTCACTTAATACCTTCAGGTACCGGTTTACGCGAGTATGAAAATATCCGTGTAGGCTCACAGGAAGAATTTGACCGCCTGATGGCTTCGAAAGCAGAAGAGTTGGAAGCTTAATTTTCAACTGTTTAAATATTTTATTGAGCCTCCCGGTTTCCGGGAGGCTTTTTTTATAACTTTTTTTAAAATTGTTAAAACAAAGGTAAAACATCTCTGTTCTACGTTCGACCTTGCGCAAGGTCACAATGGGGTTGATCCATGTTATCGAAAGTAAAACAAGGCTCAATAATCACCTCAAAAAAAGGCTGTTTATGGAGAACGTCTTTTTGTTATTTTAGTAGCATGGAAGAACAAAATGAAAATCAGCTCAACATTGAGCTTTCAGAAGAAATTGCAGAAGGTATCTACTCAAACCTGGCTATCATTACTCATTCAAACTCTGAGTTTGTATTGGATTTTATCCGGGTAATGCCAGGCGTACCCAAAGCCAGGGTAAAATCGCGGATCATATTAACCCCCGAGCATGCCAAACGCCTTCTTTCGGCCCTGGAAGATAACATTGAAAAGTATGAAGCCATTAACGGCCGCATCAAAGTACAGCCTGATCATCCAGGTTTCCCTATGAATTTTGGCGGTACAATGGGGCAAGCATAATTGATAATATTATATTAAAATGCCATTTTGGTTAAGGAAAAGTTATGCTTATGCCTTGTTTGTGAAAAATTTAATAATAATGTGTTGTTTTTGAGAAAAAAGTGTATATATTGCAACGTTTTACAACTTACACCTATAAAGACATGAATTCCTAAGTTCTATGAGAAAATCCCATATTGTAAATTCATTTTTAGTTCTGTTCATTTTATTCATTTCTGCAGGGCTGCTTTCTTGCAATTCGGCCAAAAAGGTAAAATATTTTCAAGATCTTGCTGACTCCGGTCAGATGAAAACGATCTCTAAAGCAGATTATCAACCTCCGGTAATTCAACCCGATGATATCCTAACAATTGTTGTGCAGACTATCGATCCTCAAAATACTGCAGCTATTAATGTTGGCAATCTTCCGTTTCCAAGTACAGGCACCTCATTAAATCCTACAAGTTTGTCGAGTGTTAGTCAGCAACCATCGTTAGGTATTTTAGTTGATAAAGATGGTTTTATTACCATTCCAATACTCGGAAAAATCAAAGTTGCCGGCTATACTACATCTGAAGCTACTGAAGTAATAAAGGCGGAGGCCATAAAATATTACAAAGAGCCAACAGTAATAGTGCGTTATGCAAATTTCAAAGTAAGTGTAACTGGGGAAGTACTCAAACCAGGAATGTATGTTTTACCAAATGAAAAGGTAAGTGTGCTCGACGCTATCGCTTTGGCAGGTGATTTAACAATTTTCGCAAAAAGGGATAACGTATTATTAATACGTGAAAATAAAGATGGTACTAAAACTCCATATCGTTTTAATCTGAAAAAAAGCGACATAATGAGTTCTCCTTACTTTTATCTGCATCAAAATGACATAATTTATGTAGAACCCGGACCAGGTAAAGTTTCAACAACCGATGCTTCACAAGCAAGATATTACACCTTAGTTGGGTCCTTACTGTCAGTACTAATCGTTTTATTTACAAGAAAATAATATTCAGGAATGAATTTAAATAACCAAAGTCTTGAAAAACCTCAGGAAGAAGTAGGTATTGATTATAAGAAATACATTGCAAGGGTTATCACAAACTGGCCGCTGTTTTTGATTTGTATAGTGGTGTTTGGAGCTGTGGGATTAGTTTACAAAAGATATGCCACTCCTAATTATAAAGTTAATGCTTTAATGATAGTTGAGCCCGAAGATAAAACAGGGGGAGGCGGTTCTGCGGCAGGCGGCTTAAGTAATTTAACTGATATATCATCTTTATTCGGTATCCCTAATAACGCCGAAAATGAAGTTCAGATATTGAACTCAAGGCACATCGTAAGCAACGTAGTAAAGGCGTTGAATTTAAACGTTGTAATTAGATTAAATGGGAGAATTAAGAAAACCGAGCTTTTTGACGAAGCTCCTTTCACGATTGATGTTACCAATAAACGCGATTCTATTGATCTCAGAAGGTATAATGTAACAGTTAAAAATGATTTGATACATATACACAACAGCGTTGAAGATATTGATATAAATGCTAAGTATGGTCAGAAAGTAAGTTTACCGCAATATGATATTGTTTTCAATCCGACAGGAAACCCGGTAGACAAGATCGGTTACGTTGTGGATATTGCGTCTGTCGAATCTTCTGTTGAAGCTCTATCTAAAGGTGTACAGGTAAGTTTGTCCAGTAAAACGACCACTACGATCAATCTATCTTTAGATTATCCCAATTCAAAAAAGGGTGAGGCCATCTTGAATAAGATGATGGAGATTTATCTGAAAGCCAACAGGGATAATAAAGTTCAGATTGCTGATAGTACCCTTACATTTATTGACGAACGGTTAGAATTGGTAGGCAAGCAATTGCAAGGAGTAGAACAGAGTTTTGAGCAATTCCGAAAAACAAATAAGATTGCCGATGTTGATGAACAATCAAAAGCTTTGATAGGATCTGCAAGCGATTTCCAAAAACAGATCAGTGCACTTGATGTACAAATTTCGGTAGTTCAGGATTTGTTGAAGTTTCTGAATAATCCAAATAACAAAAAGGTTATCCCTGTTACAGCGTTAGGATCTGATAATCAAACTATCTCTGATGTTGTAGGGCGCTATAATGAATTGTTGCTTGATCGTGATCGCCAAAGTTTGGCAAGCACCGAAAAAAACCCTTATATACAAGCTCTTGATAGTCAAATTGAGAGCCTACGCCTTATCGTACTGAAAAATATCAATTCGTACTTAAAAGGGTTAACCGTAAGCAGAGCCAATCTCCAAAATCAAAGCAATAGTTCTTTAAATAAAATAGAAAATGTGCCCGCCCAGGCAAGAATATTCTTAGATTATACAAGACAGCAAACAGTTAAGCAGGACCTGTATGTTTACTTATTGCAAAAACGGGAAGAAACAGCAATATCTAAAACATCAACCATTTCAACAGCAAGGGTAGTAGACCCGGCTAAAAGCAGCTATGAGCCTGATAAATCAAAAATATCACTGGTTTTTGTATTGTGTTTAATAATGGGCTTTGTTTGTCCGTTAGTTTTTCTGGGGATAAGAGAAATGTTGAACGTCAAAATTATTTCCAAATATGACGTTGAGGAACATACTAAAATACCGGTTGTTGGAGAAATTAGCCACAATGACGAAGAACAATCGTTAGTGGTTACCAATAAATCAAGATCTATCATTTCCGAACAGTTTAGAGGATTGAGAACAAATTCTCAGTTTCTATTAAATGCTGACAAACCACAGGTAATAATGGTAACATCAAGCATGAGTGGTGAAGGGAAGTCATTTATATCATTGAACCTGGGTAGTGTATTGGCTCTGAGTGGCAAAAAGGTTGTTTTTATAGAGTTGGATTTACGTAAACCAAAGCTGTCTCAAAACATAGGGATTGATAATAGCTACGGGTTTACGAATTACGCTATATCAAACACAGTTGAAGTTGACGCAATTATTAAACCTACATGGTTTAGCGAAGATTGTTTCATTATTAGTTCAGGCGCCATTCCTCCAAACCCGTCCGAATTACTACTCAGCGCCAAGCTTGGTACTATGATTGAAGAATTAAAGAAAAAATTTGATTATATAATTATAGATAGCGCCCCAGTAGGTTTGGTTTCTGATGCATTGTTAATTGAGAAATATGCCGACCTCACTTTGTATATAGTACGGCAGCGTTATACTTTAAAAGCTCAATTAGGTCTTATAAATGATCTTGTTGTATCAAATAAAATGAAAAAAGCTTATTTGGTCATTAATGATATCGAGACTAAGAAAGGCGGGTACTATGGTTACGGGTACGGCTACGGGTACGGCTATGGTTACGGTTATGGCTATGGTGATTATATAGATCAGGGAAACTCAAAAAAGGGCTTTTTTGACTTCATCAAGAAGAAGAAATAGCATTATGAGATCAACTATTTAGTTGATCTCATAATACTATCTAACAATAATCAGCATCGAATTATTGATAACTAAAATTTATTTTTTATGGCAGGGAATAGGTATGAGCAGCTTGATTCACTAAGAGGGATTGCGAGTTCTCAGGTTTTTTTGATGCATTTGCTATCGATCTCATCGGTATTCTTTGCGGCTACTTACTGGGGAGTGCCCGATGCGGGCACTATGTATAGCACCTCAAAGTGGGCATATATCCTTACCTATACTCCGTTAGCGTTCTTTAAAGCTGGTAATGAAGCCGTTGTTTTTTTTTTCATACTAAGCGGGTTTGTTTTATCAGGAACACTATTTAACAGAGTTAATTATCTGCTATTTAAGCAATATTTAGTAAAGAGATTTTTTAGATTATGGGTGCCTTTTATTATCGTTATTGTACTCTCAATAATTTTAAGAAAGCTTTTTTACACCCCGGGTATTAGCAGCCACCCTGAAATTAGCTTTTGGTTTAAAAAAATGTGGGAGCACCCTGTTTCTGTAATCAATTTTATTAAATTTCTTTTTTTACAAGGCGGTACGCACAATGTTGATACTACATTGTGGAGTTTAATAATTGAAATAAAGATATCTATATTATTGCCGCTTTTTATTTTATTGATGGACCGGCTCAATAATGGATATAAAAACGCGGTGTTTTTAATAGTAGTAATCTTAGTATCGCATTTTTCTTTTTCTTTATTAAGCGATAACCCCAAGATTATCTATGATGCAAAAGTTTTACATTATGTGTCTCCTTTTATTTTGGGCGCTTACTTAAATAAGTATCTGAAATTTTGGGTTAATAAAATAAATAACTACTCAAATTTATCTGCCTGTGTTTTGTTCTTTATTATGGTTATTCTTTATTGTATTGATGGGCTAAAGCATTTTATTGAACCGGTGCCTGCCCTGTATTACATAGTTGATAGCATAAGTTATGAGGTGCAAATGTTTGCAAGTTTGGCCTTTATCATCTTGTCATTTCATAGTTTGTTTCAACGGAGGTTATTACATTCTATTTGGCTTCGATTAGGCCAGATATCATATAGCCTTTACCTGATTCATCCCTTACTATTATTAAGTGTTACTTATTTGCTGTTGCAAAAATGGCAACTGTTTGAAATATGGGTGTTGCTTATACCATTAACACTGGGCTTGTCATATGTGTTTTATAGATATGTGGAAACCCCGATAAATGATTACGGTAGAGAATTAGCCAAAAAGTTAAAGGGAAAGAAAGCAGAAGTGGATAATAAAAAAAAAACTGAGGAACAAGTTAAAATTAAAGCCATATAAACAATTTATAATATTAAATAATTAAGCATGAAAGTAGTAATATTAGCTGGTGGATTAGGAACCCGATTATCAGAAGAAACGATACTTAAGCCAAAACCAATGGTTGAAATCGGGGGTATGCCAATATTATGGCATATAATGAAAATTTATTCTCACTACGGGTTTACAGACTTTGTTGTTTGCCTCGGTTATAAAGGCTACTTGATAAAGGAATATTTTGCCAATTATTACCTGCATAAATCCAACGTAACAATCAACCTGGCAAATAACGATGTAAAGGTTCACGATACCCAAGCTGAGCCATGGAATATTACATTGGTTGATACCGGTTTAGAAACAATGACAGGTGGCCGTTTAAAACGTGTAAAAGAATACCTAAACGGCGAACCATTTATGCTAACCTATGGTGACGGTGTTGCCGACATCGATGTAAACGAACTGGTAGCTTTTCATGAATCTCACGGCAAATTAATAACGCTCACTTCTGTACAACCCGAAGGCCGTTTTGGGTTGATAAACTTTGATGATAGCCAAAAGATTTTGTCGTTCCAGGAGAAACCGAAAGGCGATGGAGGATGGAGTAATGGTGGTTTCTTTGTTTGTCAGCCTGAAGTTATCGATTATCTTGAAGATGATACTACAATATTTGAACGGGCACCACTCGAGAATCTTGCGAAAGACGGCCAATTGTTCGCCTACAAACATCACGGTTTCTGGAAACCTATGGATACCGTGAGAGATAAAGCGCAACTCGAAGAAATGATTGCTTCAGGTACTGCCTCATGGATTAAATGGTAGTTTTTTCTATAATAGATAAGTACTTATACTAAAAATACACTATGGAAAATTTGTTTAACGGCTTTTATAAAAACAGAAGAGTGCTTGTAACCGGGCACACTGGTTTTAAAGGTTCGTGGTTATGCTTAGTACTTAATAGGTTAGGTGCCAAAGTTTACGGTTATTCGCTGCCTTCTCCAACAACTCCGAGTTTGTTTTCTATCGCTCGTGTGAACGAACTTGTAACTTCTGAAATAAATGACATCAGGAATTATAACGCCCTTGCGAAATTTATGGATGAGGTGAAACCTGAAGTTGTTATACATATGGCTGCTCAACCCCTGGTCAGAGAATCATATAAAAACCCTGTAGAAACTTACGAGGTTAACGTGATGGGCACCGTAAATCTTTTACAAGCTATAAGGAACACAAAAAGTGTAAAAGCGGTAGTAAATGTAACCACTGATAAATGCTATGAAAATAAAGAATGGGTTTGGGGATACAGAGAAGATGAACCGATGGGCGGCTATGATCCATATTCAAATAGCAAAGGTTGCTCGGAATTAGTGACATCATCTTTTAGAAATTCTTTTTTCAATCCGGAGGCATATAGTCAACATGGAGTTGGCCTGGCATCTGGCAGGGCTGGGAATGTGATTGGCGGCGGCGATTGGGCAGTTGATCGTTTAATACCTGATTTTATTCGTGCTATCACTAATAACGAAAAAGTTGTAATAAGAAACCCTAATGCCATTAGGCCATGGCAACATGTTCTTGAGCCGCTTTCAGGTTATTTAACGTTAGCCGAAAAATTGTATCAGGATGGTGTTAAGTACGCTGAAGGATGGAATTTTGGCCCTGATGACTCTGACGCGAAGAACGTAGGCTGGATAATTGATAAGATATGTTCGCTATGGGGTGATGGTGCTCAGTTTGGATTGGACACCGGCAATAACCCACACGAAGCCAATTATTTAAAACTGGATTGCTCAAAAGCCAAAACTTTGCTCGGATGGTATCCTAAATGGGGAATAGAAACCGCGTTAGGAAATATCGTTGAGTGGACCAAGGCTTACCGCGATAATTTGGATATGAAAGAGGTTAGCTATAAACAAATTGAGCGCTATTTTTTAGGTTAAGTGTATAATAGTTTTATATAATAATAGAAAAATGATATTTACCGAAACAAAATTAAAAGGAGCTTACATAATTGACCTTTCTTTAAGGCAGGATGACCGTGGTTTTTTTGCCCGCGCATTTTGTGCTGATGAGTTTAAAAAGATGGGATTGAAATATAACATGGTTCAAAGCAACCTTTCTAAATCAATACACAAAAACACACTCAGGGGGATGCATTTCCAAATTGACGGCGCTGAAGAAGCCAAACTTATACGCTGTATAAGAGGCGCCATAACTGATGTTATTATTGATATCCGCCCTGAATCAGCTACTTATTGCGAACATATATCGGTTGAATTAACCGGAGATAATTACAAGATGATATATGTACCTGAAGGATTTGCACACGGGTATCTAACAAATGAGGATAATTCTGAGATCTTTTACCAGGTTTCAAACTTCTATACTCCTGGCAGCGAAAGGGGCATAAGGTGGAATGATCCGTTATTTGGTATTAACTGGGGCATAACCAATCCGATAATTTCTGAAAAAGATAATTCTCATCCTGATTTTATAAAAAAATAATCAAGCATACCTATGAAAGTACTTATAAGCGGAGGCGGAGGCTATATCGGATCAAATTTATTAAATAAAATAATTGACAAAAGCGAAGCGGTAGGGGTATTGGGTAGAAAAAACAATCTTTCTGTTCAGTCAGAAAAAATTGTTTTTTATGAGGCGGACATTACGCAGCCAATAAAAATAGAACTTAAGCATCAATATGACGTGTTTATCCATTTGGCTGCCGCGAATGATATTGATTCTTTGGATCCTAAAACAGCTATGCTCACTACAGTATTGGGTACTAAATACTGTCTTGATCTGTGTAAGGCCAACGGCATAAACAAGTTCATTTACTTTTCAACTTTCCAGGTATATGGAAAGGTAAGTGGAGTAATGAATGAAGAAACGGTGCTTGAGCCTGTAAATGATTATGCTATAACCCACATGCAGGCCGAAGATTATGTTAAGATGTTTAGCCGGACAACTTCAATAAAGCACATTATTGTGAGGCCTACTAATATTTATGGTGCCCCGGTTAATAAAGATATTGATAGATGGACACTTGTACCTAATTGTTTTTGCAAAGAAGCGGTTGAAAAGAAGACCATCACATTAATGAGTTCCGGAAAGCAAACAAGAGATTTTATCGATTTGAATGATCTATCAAACGTTACTATTATGCTCTGCGAATCATTTGCTGATTATGAAAATACAATCGTTAATGGAGCATCCGGAAACAATTTTACCATAGTTGAGATCGCTGGAATAGTAAAAGAGATTTATGAGGATAAGTACAATGAAGAGTGCAAACTGGTAATAAAATCTGATCAGCCTTTAGAAGCAAACGAGGTTTCGATAAGTACGGATATGATTACAAAATCGGGATTCAGTTTGTCCGGTAAAGAATCTATCAGAGCCGAAATTTCGAGGATATTTGATCTGCTTAAATAACGTATTGCCTGGTTACAAATTAACATTTAAAATTCAGTTCTATTAACGTAACAATGTATGTTGCACAAGATTTTCCGATATCTCAAGACATTAATCAAAATGGATTATTTTTCCAGGTTAATGTTAATCAGAAGAACATATCGTCACGTTTTTACACAATTTTATTTAAAGTTTTTTTTTAACGGTGTTGGCAAAAAGGCCATAGTTTTTAAGCAAAATATATTAGTATTTGCTAAAGGAATTACATTAGGAAATAATGCAATTCTTTTACCTAACAGCCGGATAGAACTTTTGCCACGTTATGCGGGAGTGGAATTTGAACCTAAGTTAGTTTTAGGTGATAATTCTCAAATTCATCCAAACTGCCATATTACCTGTGCAGATTCAATAGTTATCGGTAACGATGTAATTGTCACATCAAACGTAACGATTACTGATATAATACATCCGCATGATGATATTAACATTCCGATAAATAAAACTAAACTCAAAACCTTTCCGGTAAAGTTGGGTGATCAAACTTATGTTTATAACAACTCGGTTATACTTCCGGGCACCGAAACAGGCAGGCATTGTGTAATTGCCGCTAATAGCGTTGTAAGTGGAAAGTATCCTGATTACTGTGTGATTGCTGGAGCACCTGCCAAAATCATAAAAAAATATAATGCAGAATCGGGTTTATGGGAAAAAGTTTAACCGTGTTTACAAGCCGCAGAAGTTGCTTAATACAATCTTTGTTTGGCTTTAATAATATTTAATGTTTGTTTCAAAATATCCTTATTAATAATAGAAAAATTATTTTATGAATAAAATCCTTGTTGTTACAACGGCTCATGATGAAGATTATCAATTTGACCAGTGGTGCAGTTTTTATAATGAGTTTAAAGATGAAGTGTATGAACACGTAATTGTTGATAACGGTTCAAAACCCGGCTATAAAAAGAAAGTTAGGGACTATTACACAAATTCAACAATTATTGAGCTTGAGAAAGATGGTGGTGTAGCAGGTGGCTTCAATGCCGGGATAAAATATGCCATGACCCGGGATTGTACGCACATCATTTTTATAATTCAGGATATGTACCTTCCAAAGGGCAGCCTTACCCGTATGGCTGAAATAATGGAAGAAAAGCCTGAATATGGAGTTATATGCCCGGTGATTTTTTATGAAAAAAGATCGCCCATAATTCGCGAATACGGAGGTGAGATTTCAACTAAGGATTTTGTGATAAAGAAACATTATGTAGGATCTAAACTTGATGCTTCTATCCCGGCTTATAAAGAGGTGACTTTTGTTTGTGGAGGAATGTATATGGTTAAAAAGGAGTTTTGGGAAAAAGTTGGTCTTTACGATGAGAAGATATTTTTATACGGCGACGAAACAGATGTATTTTACCGGGCAGTCAAACATGGTATTAAGATAGCGGTTACCACTGATGTTCATTGCTGGCATGAACATATATGGAAAGATGGCGCAGGTGAAAAAGGAAGGCGGTTCCCATCAAATGAAGCGTTGTTTTATACCGCACGTAATTATTTCTATCTGATTAAGAAACATGGAACCGCCAAAAACCTGGTATATGGCATTGGCAAGCAATTATGGATGCTTCCTAAGTTTGTATACAGGTACATTTTCAGAGATTATTTTCCTGATAAGGTTGGTGTATATATAAAAGGGCTAATGGTAGGGTTGTTTAAAAAGATATAGTGAATAGGTAAGGCGATGATCCATCCCATTTTTACAGCCTGAAAAAAGATTTTAATTTGATAATGGTTAGTTTAGTAGCGAAGTTTAAAAAAGTAGGTACCTTAAAAGTTGTAAAAAACTTTAGCGAGTTGGTTTTTGGTAACCTGGTTTATCAGGTTTTTAACCTTCTGAGCTTAATTTATATAGCCCGGAGATTAAAATCAGAAGGCTTTGGTGAATTTAGTTACCTACTTGTGCAGGGACAGTTATTTGCTACCATAGCTTCTATCGGGATTAAGAATATTTTAATTCGGAATATAGCCAGAGATCTGAATCAATCAAATACAATTTTTTGGGCTGGTATTTACCTGCAGGGTATCGGATTTATTGGGTCTATTATTTTATTAGGCCTGTACAGCTGGTTGGTATCTCCTTATGATGCATTTACGTTTGTTATTTTAAGTATTAATATAATGTCGTTGAACTTTTGGGATACTTCTGAAGCTGTTTATATGGCTCATCAGAGAATGCTTTATCCCGGAGTGTTAAAATCAATAACATTAGCCATTTGGGTAGTTTTCATTTTTGTCATAAGTAATAAATTGTTTACTTATCAAACTATGTTTATCACCTACACTATAGTGTTGTTTATAAACATAGTGGTTGCCTACTTTGCGTTAAAACAAGCTAAATTGTTAGATAACAAAATAGTTGATTTTGCGGCGACAGTGAAAAACATTTTTGGTCAGGCTTTGCCATACTTTATACTAATCGTGGTAAATCTTCCGATAAACTTTTTGGCAAACAACTTTTTGAAAATAAATAGTAGTAATGCTGAGTTAGGATACTTTAATACAAGCAACAGGCTTACACAGCCCGTAAAATTAATTACAACTCTTGCACTTTCTTCTTTTTTTCCTAACGTAAGCGTGTTATGGGTTAACAATGCCGAACGTTTTAAAGATAAGATTCAGCAATTGATGCCATTGTTTATTAATATTTTATTGCTGATATGCGTGTTCTTTTCAATTTTCAGCAAGGAGATAATCCTCATTGTATTCGGAAAGGACTATCTGCCCGCTATTTTTATTTTTAAATATCAAATTTGGTTTGTTTTCTTATTTACTATCCAGGGTTTGGTCGGAACACTTTGGATGGCAGCAGATAAACAAAGGATTTTGTCGATATGCGGTATAGCGAACGCTATATTATGTACTCCTGTATTGTGGTTTGGGTCGTACTATGGGGCAAAAGGCGAAGCGCTGGCATATTTTTTATCATATTTGATTATTACGCCATTATTGTTTTTGGTTTTCTACAGATCATTGAAGCTAACGTTTTCAGTTATGATAAAGCCTTCAATAGCTTCACTTGCGGTAATAGCTATTGGTATATTTATACCAGATAATAGCTTGATCTTAAGAATAGGAGTATGTGCTTTGATATTCTTTGTTATACTGTACTTTAATAATAGTAGCATTAAAGCTTTTTTTAAACGTGAAAATCAATAACTGTGGTTAGTTTTTTTAATATAATAATGCGTAGATGGCAGTGTTGGGGGTTAAACGGTAAATAGATGAAATTAAAAACTATTTTTCTTTCGCTTATACTTTTTATGGGATCGGGCTATTTCAGGTTGATCTTTTTTAGCGTGAATGTTATTGCCGTAAGTCAGGCGCTGGTTATAATTTATTTATTTGGTACTGTGTTAGCCAATTTGAATAAGTTAAAACTTACCATTTTTCAAAGGCCGATTTTTTTTATACTTGGTTGTGTTTTTATCAGCGCGTTCAATGCTATAATGTTTCATGATCAGGATTTCGCGACTACTTTTCTCGAGCAGCGGTTCATGTACTTTTATTTATTATATTTTTATCTGTTGGTAACAAAGCCGGATATAGATATGATGTATAACACCATATTGATCCTGGCATCACTGGTTTCTTTGATAGTAATCATACAGGTAATAGTTTATCCAATTGAAATTGTAAATAGTTCCAATTTTCTCGTTGAAAGATCAACCGTTCGATTCAGAATCGACGGGCAGGAATACATATATCTGGGACTGTTTTTCCTGATTGACAGAATGATCCGCCAGGGATTTAAGGTGTTTCAATTCGCATTAGTTATTCTTTTAACGGCAGGCTTGTTTTTACAGGGGTCGCGCTATATATTGTTTGCTTGTGCCGTTGGTATATTCCTTTTATTTATCAACTCTAAAGAAAAAGCAAGGGCGATTGTGGTAATGTTCCTTTTATTTGTCGCAGCTATTTTCTTAATCCCAACTAAGTATTATGAAGAGATAACGGCTTTAACGGCCGATCAGATACATCAGGGCGATAGCTACATCAGGGTAAAGGCCGCCAATTATTTCTTGTTTAATTTCTCTGATAATATTTCGGAGGTATTGTTTGGAAATGGACAGTATGATGCCAGTTCGGCATATGGCGCCAAAGTAACGCGATTAGGTGCATCTGAAGGGTATTTTTTATCCGATGTAGGTTTCATAGGAGATTATGCACGCTTTGGACTAATTTATCTGTGTGTATATTTTTCCCTGATATACAAAACCATGCGAAAGTCAAAGAAAACAACGGAGTTTTTTTTCTTAATAACAATACTCTTAATGAGTTTACTCAGCTGGCCATTTTCTTATGCTGCGGGCGTTATCTGCTTTTCAATCTGTCTTTATATAGTCAATGAAAAAGCCCGGTTAAAAAAGATAATGTTAAATAGTCAGGCAGAAACGCAACTTATTAAATCATGAAGGTAGCTGTATTTGCATTAAATTATAAAAACAACTATTCTGGAGGGCGAATCCACGCGCTGATGATGGCGCATGGCTTTGCTGCAAACGGTTATACGGTTGATTATTATACCAATTTAGCGCCGGTGTTTTTTGATGATTTTAACATTTACCCCGGAAGCGGAAATTTGCACTTAAAAGTGAGTAAGTATTTTAATTTTCCGCGTGTAAATAATTATGACTTATTACTGGTTGTTCCGCACCTGGCTTCAAAAAAATCTATCGTGTTTGATAGGTTCTTTTTCTATCCAACTGTTAAGAAGTTTCAACGTGCTTCCAAATGTCAGTTGTGGTTTCTTGATTTCGAAAGTCCAAACTGGATTAATAAACTAACCCCGCAAAGCAGGCCGGAGAGTGCTTATAAATATAGCAATAAGATTTTGCCATCAGTTGATGCAATACTGTCAACTACGAAGGAAGGAACAAAGTATGCTGAAGAATATTATGCCCGATTTAATCCTAACTTAAGTTTTAAACAACTGTATCTGAGTATTAACTCAAAGGTTGCAGATGGTTTTATCGATACTCAAAAAAGAAACCAGGTTATTTATTTCGGACGTTTTGGAGAAAAGCACAAAAACTCAAATGTGCTTAACGATATTATAAATGCTTTACCTGCCGGGTATATTTTACTTGTTATTGGTAATCCGGCAAAATTAAATCCGGAGATATATCAGGCTTTGATCAATCAGGCAAAAGAAAACAGTATCGAGTTGGTTTTTAAATCGGGTATTTCTGAGTCCGAAAAATATAGGCATTTAGCGTCGTCAAAACTATTAATCTACAGTTCGTCATTTGAAGGGTATGGTTTACCACCTATAGAGGCACAGTACGTTGGAACGCCGGCGTTATGTTCTGATATTCCGGTATTGAGAGAAGTAAATAAGGGAGCTGAGTTTATCAACTTTGATGATAAAGAAGCATTAACCGCCAAAATTAATAGCATGTTAAACACAAACTATGACAAAGACAAGCTTAAAGCAAGTGTAAGTTCTTTTGCTGAGTTTGATAATTATGTTAAAAATATAAAATATTTAGTTGATTCAATTTAAGATAGAATACNTTGTAGAAATGCCGGGTAGTAAAAGGGCAGCTGAAAAATTTTGAATTAATAAACGGCAACCCCATGGTATTATACACTATTAANGCTGCGAAGGCATCNATANTTGTTGCTAAAAGTTTAATCGCGATAAAGCAACAATCAAAAAAAGGATAATCTGATTTAAAAGTCAGTCGTTAATAATATTATAATCTCATTCTATGAAATTAGGAAAAGTAATAGCTCATATCCCCGCAAGAGGGGGAAGTAAAAGGGTACAGTCAAAAAACCTTAGGTACATGGATGGTAAACCAATGATTGCCTATAGCATTGAAAGTGCTTTAAGTTGCAACCTATTGGATGAGGTTTATGTGAACACCGATGATGATTCACTTGCGGCAATAGCTGAAAGTTTAAATTGTAAAGTATACCGGCGCCCCGCATTATTGGGTGGTGACGACGCAACCGGCGAAGATTTTACTTATGATTTTATTAATGCTAAAAATCCGGATACACTGGTGCTTATTAATCCTGTTTGTCCTCTGATCCGGGAAGCTGATATCCAAGGTGCGCTCGAGGCATATTCGGCATCAGATGCAGACACCCTTATTGGATGTACACAAACACAAATGCAGTCATTTGTTGATAATGAACCGATAAACATTGTAGTTGACGGCCCGCTTGCCCCGTCGCAGAATAATAGGGTGATTACAATATGTAATTGGGCTGTAACTATATGGAACGCAAATGTTTTTAGAAAACTATACGAAAACAACCGAAGCGGATATTTTGGGGTGAACAGGCTTTTTTGGCCGCTTGACCCATTGGTAGCTGTGAAGGTAAGCGAGGAAAAAGATTTCAGGCTTGCCGAGGCGCTATTAATTGCCAGGAAATATCAGTCAACCCAAAATGCAACGCCCAAGTACTGGAGCAAGTAATTAAGGACACCATTGCATTTTGTCAACATAACAATTGTAATAAAAGAACGATAATTTATACTATGAAAATATTAACCTCGCCCTCGTCTTTTGGCCAAGTTGGAAATGAACCTGTAGAGTTGCTTCTCCAAAATGGTTATGAAGTAATCAATAACCCTTACGGAAGAAAGCTAACAGAAGATGAAGTTATAGAGTTGGCTGCAGACTGCATTGGTATAGTAGCCGGTGTAGAACCACTTACCGCCAGGGTAATGGATGCACTGCCTAAGTTGAAATGTATCAGCCGCGTTGGAATAGGCATGGATAGCGTAGATTTAAAATACGCAGCCGAAAAAGGGATTATTGTAACCAATACCCCCGATGGCCCAACCAGGGCAGTTGCAGAATTGACACTGGCTATGACACTGTCATTATTGCGAAAAATACCACAGGCTCATGCTGATCTTAAAAATAAAGTATGGAAAAAGCAGGTAGGCAACCTTTTTCTTAATAAAGTTGTTGGAGTTGTAGGTTTAGGACGTATTGGTAAACTGGTATCGCAACTGTTCAGGGGGATAGGGAACCCGGTAATTGGTTATGACCCTTACGCTGATGCTGCTTGGGCAACAGATAACGGAGTTGAATTGGTTGATTTTGATACATTGTTAACCAAAGCCGATGTCGTTACAGTTCATGTACCAGGCAATGAAGACGGATCTGCGGTAATAGGTGCTAAAGAGATTGATTTGATGAAAACAGGCGCGTTCCTGGTAAATATATCCCGCGGTGGTATTGTTGATGAAGAAGCTTTATATAATGCCCTTGCAGCTAATAAATTAACCGGAGCAGCTATTGACGTTTTCTCTTCTGAGCCATATTCGGGCCCTTTATGCGATCTGGATAATGTAGTGCTTACCCCTCACCTTGGTTCATACGCCGAAGAAGGAAAACTATTAATGGAAATTGACGCTGTTAAAAACTTAATTAACGCACTAAAATAATACATACTATGAATTACAAAATTGGTATAATAGGTTATGGTGTAATGGGAAAAATCCGGCACCAGGCTATCGATGAAATTAAAAAAGGCGTTGTAGTAGCTGTATCTGAGCCCAATGGAGAAACTGAAATAAAAGGTATCCCCAATATCAGCCATGAGGAAATTATAAATCATGCAGATATAGATGCGATCATAGTTTGCACCCCCAACTTTTTAAACAAAGATTTAACCATACGGGCCCTGAATGCCGGAAAGCATGTTTTTTGCGAAAAACCACCCGCTTTTACCGGTGCTGATATATTAGAGATACAAAAAGCCGAAGCAGCCAGCGGCAAAAAATTGATGTACGGTTTTAATCACCGTCATCATGACAGCGTTATGCATATCAAAAAGCTGATTGACAGCGGTGAATATGGAAAAGTATTATGGTTGCGTGGCCGTTACGGAAAAAGTGTAACCAGCGATTATTTTAACCAATGGAGGGCTAAAAAGGAATTAGCCGGCGGTGGTATCTTAATGGATCAGGGTATTCATATGCTTGATTTGTTCCTGTACCTCTCAGGTGATTTTGATGTTGTTAAAGCTGAGGTTTCAAACCTTTATTGGCACATGGATGTTGAGGATAACGCTTTTGTGATCCTTAAAGAATCGGCAACGGGCAAAGTAGCTTCATTACACTCTACCATGTCGCAATGGCGCCATTTGTTTTCGTTAGAGATATTCCTTGAAAAAGGTTATATGGTATTAAACGGGCTTATAACATCATCAATGTCATATGGCGAAGAAACACTCTCCATTGCCAAAAACAGGTCGACGGCGCCTGCGGCTACCTGGAAAGATGAAATAGTAACCAAGTATGTTGATAACAACAGCTGGCGTTACGAAATGGATCATTTTTTTGATTCAATTACTGCTGATAAGCCGATAGCCATCGGTAATTCGGAGGATGCTTACAAACTCATGCGTATCATAGATAAAGTATACGAACAAAAAGAATTTTAATTAGTAACAATAAGATAAAAATCTATTACAATGGAAAGACAAGAGAAAGTTAAAAACTACCTGGGTGATTATATCGCCCGTTTGACTGATATTTTAAATAAAATTGAAGTTGCAAAACTTGAGCAGGTAATTACTGCTATGATCACTGCTTTTAAAAACGGCAATACCATTTATGTTGTTGGTAATGGCGGGAGCGCCGCTACAGCATCTCACATGCAGGCCGACTTCAGGTTCTTTGTTCGTTATTTCTCAAAGTTCCGCCCTAAGATTATCGCTTTAACCGATAACGTACCTATGATTACCGCAATAGGTAATGACAATAACTTTGACGATGTTTTTGTTGAGCAAATGCGCGGTCAGTTTGTTTCAGGCGATATTTTGATCGCTATATCGGCAAGTGGAAATTCACCAAATTTGGTTAAAGCTGCTGAGTTTGCTAATGAATTAGGCGGTACTACAATTGCATTCGTAGGCTTTTTGGGTGGAAAATTAAATGAAATATCATCTATACCACTGTATACACCAAATCCTAAAGGAGATTACGGCCCGATTGAAGATGTGCATATGATCTTAAATCATATAATAGTAAACTACCTTTCAACCGACGAGGAGTTTTTAGCACTTACTGCTAACTAATTATTCTTTATGGATAGCATATCTAACATAAAGATTGATCTGACTGGTAAAGTGGCACTTATAACCGGCGGTACAAGGGGCATTGGCAACGCGATAGCCGAACGCTTTCTTGAAGCCGGTTGTTCTGTAATTTTAACCGGAACTAATGCTTCCGAAATAGAGCGTTTAAATAATGAAAATACCGTTAAGAGGATCAGTTATTTACAGCTTGATTTCACCCGTCCTGAATCAGTTGAAAGGTTTTTGTTGAAACTGAATGAATTAGATAAGATAGATGTGCTTATCAATAATGCGGGGATTAACAAGGTTGCGCTCAACGTGGATACTACCGATGCCGATTTTGATTTGCTGCATAATGTTAATGTAAAGGGACCGTACGTGCTTTGCCGTGAAGTTAGCAAACTGATGAAAAAAAACGGTTATGGCCGCATTGTTAATATCACCTCTATCTGGAGCACTATTACCAGGCCGGGGCGTTCTGTTTACACCACCAATAAAAATGCCATTGTTGGGCTTACCAAAACGTTGGCAATTGAATTGGGTAAGTATGATATCCTGGTAAATGCAGTTGGGCCCGGTTTTACGCTTACGGAGCTTACAGCTACCACAAACTCGGCCGAAGATTTGAAAAAACTAACTGAAGTTATCCCTATGAACAGGATGGCTCAACCTGTAGAAATTGCTAACGTTGTACTTTTTTTAAGCAGCAATTTAAATAGTTATTTAACAGGTCAAAATATAATTGTTGACGGAGGATATACCAATGTATAATTTTAAAATAAAATCAATTGTTCACGATTACGGTGTTCAGTTTATAGATGATACGCAAGGAGTTTTACTTAAGGAACTTAAAGAAGGCGACGTAATTATCATTGATAACAAAATAAAGGAGCTATATAAAGATCTGCTTCAGCCGGTACTTGATTTGTATTGGCACATTGGCATTGATGCCTCCGAAAANGTTAAGAGTTACCAGGGGGTNATGCCTATAATTGAAANCCTGATAGATAATGGTTTCAGAAAAAATCATAGGTTGGTTGCCATTGGCGGCGGTATAACCCAGGATGCTACAGCNTTTATAGCGTCAATCATGTACCGTGGGGTNGATTGGTATTTTTTCCCAACATCATTACTTGCCCAGGGCGATAGCTGCATAGGAAGTAAAACCTCTATCAATTTTAATCAATATAAAAATCAGCTGGGAGGTTTTTATCCGCCTAACCAAATATTTATTAACCTTGAATTTTTAGATACCCTTTCATTGTGGGATTTGAAATCAGGAATGGGCGAAATGTGNCACTATTTCATTGTATCGGGCGAAGAGGATTTTACAAGGTTTAAAAATGAATATGCGCAGGCCCTAACAGATAAAAAAGTTTTAGCCGGTATCATTAACAGAAGCCTGGAAATAAAGAAAGGCTACATTGAGCGGGATGAATTTGACAAAAACGAGCGCCTTGTATTTAATTACGGGCATTCATTCGGGCATGCTATCGAATCATTAACTAATTATCGGATACCTCACGGAATTGCTGTAAGTTACGGTATGGATATAGCCAATTTTGTATCAGTAAAGCTTGGATACATTGATAATTCGGTGCGTCAAAACATAAGGGAGTTATTAAAACAAGTATGGGAGGGAACTTCTATTACTGATATCTCGCTTGATAAATTTACGGTAGCATTAAGCAAAGACAAAAAGAACGTAGGTAAAACATTGGGCTTGATCCTTAATAAAGGTTACGGCAAAATATTCAAAGATTTAAGGCCGATGGATGAACAATTTGTTGGATGGCTAAACGAGTATTTTACAAACGAATTAAACTAATTATACAATGATAGTTGATAAATTAAAGAATATTGATACATATAAAGGCATTTCTGAGGATATATATGCTGGTCTTCAATATTTACAAAACGCCACTCCGGATATTGAAGTTGGTGTTTATAAAATTAACGATAACGTAAAAGCGATTGTTAGCGAATATAATACCGTTGAAAACTTTGAAAGGGGATATGAAGCTCATAAACACGTTATTGACATTCAATATCCTATAAGGGGCCTTGAAAGGGTTAAATGGTCGCCAATTGAAGGTATGAATGTAAATATTCCGTATAGTGAAGAGCATGACCGTACCTTCTATAAAGATCCATCAAGCCAGGGTACTCATGTTGATATAGGGAACGGAATATTTGCTATAATGTTTCCCGAAGACGGACACGGCCCTCAGCATTACGTTAATCAGCCAGAGTTTATTAAAAAAATTACTATTAAGGTAGCTATTTAGCGTGTTGGTAATCTGTTAACAGGTGCTATATATTAATCAACATTGTTGCTGCCCAAATTTCATGTTTAAAATAAATCTATCCCTATGAATATCCGCCTTTCACATATTATCTCACAAAATACGCCGTCGTACGGAAATAAGGATCGCATATTTATAAGGGATAATTCGTCAATTTTAAAAGGTGAAACAGCAAACACAGCTTGCTGGATATTTTCAAATAACCATATAGGTACCCATATCGATTCGCCTTTTCATTTTTGCCAGGACGGAAAAAAGACTTTTGAAATACCCCTGGAAGAATATTTTTATAAAAACGTTGTTACGGTAGAAATCCTTTGCAGCGAGGCAAAATTGATAAACATCAGTGATTTTGAAAATTTACCACCAATTAATAAAAATGTTGAGCTTTTGCTGATACGTACTGGATTTGAAAATTACAGGAATGACGATAAGTACTGGAACGATAACCCTGGGTTGGCGCCGGAACTGGCAGATTACTTCAGAACCGAATACCCTGAACTAAGATGTGTAGGCTTTGATTTTATATCCCTTACTTCATGGAAGTTCCGACCACAGGGAAGGGAAAGCCACAGGCAGTTTCTTTGCCCGGGCGGCGATAAGAAAAGTATTCTTGTAATAGAGGATATGGCGTTAAACGAAGCGTATCATGAATTTGAATGGGTAATTGTAGCCCCTTTATTTGTGGAAGATGGAAATGGTGGTGCTGTAACAGTTTTGGCAAAAAAGCGGGAATCTTAAGCACTGAAAAAATAATTACAGCTTGATCAAACATTATGGCATTAGGAAATATTAAACGTTTATTAACCCTGAAAAGGAGCGATGTTACCCTATCACGGATAAGTAAAGCGATTTGGAGAAGGATTGCTGATATACCTCAAAAAGTTATTTGGGCTGCCCCTTTTCCATTCACAAAAGCAAACAGGAGCGGTATTGAGCAATTTAAAAATATACATGCCGGTAAACGGTGTTTTTTAATTGCCAATGGCCCAAGTTTGAAGCATATCGATTTTTCACTATTGAAAAATGAATATACTATAGGCTTAAACCGGATTTATTTAATGGAAAAAGAAACTGGTTTTTCGCCTACATATTTAGCATGTATCGATATAGAAGCCCAGTTATCTCAATTTATTGATGACTATGATAATTTACAGTTGCCATGTTTTTTCAATTGGGATTATAGACACAAGTTTTCAAAAAGAAAAAATCAATACTTTATAAAAGATAAATTAACACCTGAATTTTCTACAAATATCGCCAGGCAAGGATATGGTACCGGCCAGTCAGTTACTTATATGGCAATGCAGCTGGCGTTTTATATGGGGTTTAACGAGCTATATATTATAGGAAAAGATCACTCATATAATACCAATGCGAAATCAGGGGCAACTATTAAAAGTACAGGAAAAGAAGACAATCATTTTATAAAAGGGTATTATAAACCTGGAATGACATGGTTTGCGCCGGATTTGCAAAGCGAAGAATTTGCCTATAAATTGTCTCGGAAGGCGTTTGAGCAAGATGGACGGATAATTAAGGATGCCACAATTGGCGGGAATTTGCAAATATTTGAAAAAATTGATTTTTACTCATTATTTCCCTCAAGAAATAAAGGATAACACCTTACGGGGCATAAGTAGTTAACAGATTTATTACATTGGTAATTGCAAAAAAGATAATTTATCGTAAATTACAGTGCTTTAATTTCAATATTTTCCATGTTTTAAATTAAATTTGTTAAAAGTTTAATCAAAAAAGGCGGCCTTTAGTAATAAAAAATATTAGCTGCATGAAAATAAATACCATATGAAAAATATATTCAACACTATAAGTTGTCTTGGCTATACTGTTTATGCTGACTCATTGAATAAGGTTTCTATAAAAGAGAAAGCCTTAATTTCAACCATTAATCAATATTCATATTGTATTGCTAAAGAAGATGTTGATTTTAAAGAATCTCTTAAAAAATCTGAAATACTGCTGCCCGACGGTGTTGCTATTGTTTGGGCTACAAGATTGCTGACCGGGAAACGAATAAAGAAAATTGCAGGAGCCGATATACATAGCTATTTGTTAAATGAGGCAAATTTGAATAATGGTTCATGTTTCTATCTCGGTGCAACAGATGAAACTTTAGGAAAAATCATAAAGCGGGTAAATGATGAGTATCCTAATATTAAAGTTGGGTCATATTCGCCCCCGTATAAACCGCAATTTAGCGACAGCGATAATAAGGAAATGCTTAAAGCCATAAATGATTTTAAGCCGGATGTACTATTTGTTGGTATGACAGCCCCAAAACAGGAAAAATGGGCCTATGCTTTAAAAGATCAAATTGATGCAAATGTAATTTGCTCGATAGGGGCAGTATTTGATTTTTATGCAGGAACAGTAAAACGACCAGGTAAGCTTGCAATTAACCTGGGAATGGAATGGCTGCTGAGATTATTGAAGGAGCCAAGGCGCTTATGGAGACGTTACTTATATTATGGGCCGATTTTTTTGTACGAAATATTTATGATCAAATTTAAAAGGAGGGTTATTCCTTCGTAGCCGGCTTCTTTTTGCTTAACTGTTTAATTTTAAGTAATAGTTGCCTAACAGAAATTATTTGAAATAGAGGTTCCGTTTGTAGTATTTAATAAAAGAAAATATAATGAAGAAAATTGCTTTAATCACAGGGATAACAGGCCAGGACGGTGCCTATCTAACCGAACTACTATTGTCAAAAGGATACGTGGTACACGGTATAAAACGCCGCAGCTCGTTATTTAATACAGATAGGATTGACCATTTATATCAGGATCCGCACGATGATAATAAAAATATGATCCTACATTATGGTGATCTTAGCGACAGTACTAACCTTATCCGCATTATTCAGCAAGTACAGCCCGATGAGATCTATAATCTTGGGGCTATGTCGCATGTTAAGGTTAGNTTTGATACTCCCGANTANACNGCTAATGCTGATGGTATTGGTACTTTAAGATTGCTTGAAGCAATCCGGATTTTAGGGCTTGAAAAGAAAACNAAGATATACCAGGCTTCAACATCTGAACTTTATGGACTGGTACAAGCAGTTCCTCAATCAGAAACCACTCCATTTTACCCTCGTTCTCCGTATGCAGTTGCAAAAATGTATGCGTATTGGATAACTGTAAACTATAGGGAAGCTTACGGAATTTACGCCTGCAACGGTATTTTATTTAATCATGAAAGCCCATTGCGTGGTGAAACTTTTGTGACCCGTAAAATTACCCGCGCAACTGCAAAAATTGCTATGGGGTTACAGGATAAATTATTTCTGGGCAATTTGGATGCTCAAAGGGACTGGGGACATGCTAAGGATTATGTGGAGGCCATGTACCTTATATTACAGCAGGAAGTTGCTGAAGACTATGTTATCGCCACTGGGGTAACTACCAGGGTTCGCGAATTTGTAAGGCTGGCATTTGCCGAAGTTGGTATCGAGATTGAATTTAAAGGTGAAGGTGTTAACGAAGTTGGATATGTTGTTAGCTGTAATAACCCTGATTTTCAGATCGAAATTGGTAAGGAAGTAGTAGCGGTCGACAAAGCGTATTTCCGCCCGACAGAAGTTGATTTACTTATCGGCGATCCAACAAAATCTAAAACAAAATTAGGTTGGGCTCCTAAATATGACCTGCAGGGATTGGTTAAAGAAATGGTTGCGGCTGATGTGGATTTATTCAGAAGGGAAAAGTTATTGAAAGAATCAGGATACAGCATTAAAAACCAATTTGAATAATATGGATAAATCAAGTAAAATATACATCGCCGGTCACAGGGGGATGGTTGGTTCAGCCATTCAGCGAAAGCTCGAAAAGGAGGGTTTTACTAACTTTGTTACCCGTAGTTCATCTGCACTTGATCTAAGAGACCAAAAAGCGGTAGCTGATTTTTTTGAACAGGAAAAACCAGATTACGTTTTTTTGGCTGCAGCAAAAGTAGGAGGTATTGTAGCCAATAATGTTTACCGCGCCGAGTTTTTGTACGATAATCTGCAAATACAAAACAACATCATCCATCAATCATACTTGAATGATGTAAAAAAGCTGATGTTTCTTGGTTCAAGTTGTATTTATCCTAAACTTGCTCCTCAACCATTAAAAGAAGATTACTTATTAACGGGTTTGTTGGAAGAAACGAATGAGCCTTATGCAGTTGCAAAAATTGCCGGAATAAAGATGTGCGATGCATACAGGGCTCAATATGGCTGTAATTACATATCAGTTATGCCTACAAATTTATACGGGTTTAATGATAATTACCATCCTCAAAATTCGCATGTTTTGCCGGCACTGATACGTAGGTTTCATGAAGCCAAAGAGCAGGAAGCGCCGTTTGTAACCATTTGGGGAACGGGTTCTCCGAAACGGGAATTTTTATTTGCCGATGACCTTGCCGAAGCATGCTATTATTTAATGGAGAACTATAATGAACCCGGTCTTGTTAACATTGGCACGGGTGAGGATATATCTATAAAAGATTTGGCATTGCTTGTTAAAAAAATTATCGGTTATGAAGGAGAGATTACGTTCGATGTTTCTAAACCAGATGGTACACCAAGAAAATTAATGGATGTAACCAAGTTGAGTGAAGCTGGGTGGAAATATCATACCGGCCTGGAAGATGGAATTAAATTTGCTTACCAGGATTTTTTGAGCAAAGAGGGTGAATTTGCTCAACGTTAAATGATTCCGTTTTATAACGCGCTTTAACTATATGCCGCTTGCGGCAGTTATTTCAAAAAAAAGTTTGCCTTTTTACAAGGCAAACTTTTTTTTGAAGATTTTGGGCTTTCGGGGCTCCCCATTAGGATGGCGATTATATAATAATGTCTCCAAAATTTGCTAAAACGCCTCACGAAACCGTGAGGCGTTTTGAGGTAATAAGTTATTTAGATATGAGTTGCCGGGCAGCATTAACCATAGCGGCAACCGCTGGTTTAGGCTTCAAATTATCATCTAATATATTGGCGTGCATCTTGCCAAGGGGATTTCCTGTTAATTTATTTTTGTATTGGGTATTTGTTGAGCTGGTTGGGTCCCATTCGCCCCATAATATTATAGCATCACATTTTTGGGCCTTGATGCAGGCTGAAATTACGCCGGCAAATAATTTTCCCTGCTTATCAAAGTCAAACTGGTTTGGTGAACCGATAATTGTTGGCCTGAATAAAGGTGGGTCAACTGGTGATGTAGTTGACATAATTGCGTCTAACTCAGTTATTTCGCTTGTAAGGCCAATAGCTGCAAACCTGTCCATGTTTTCAGTTAACTCGCTAAATGGATGGTTATATCCCTGATACAAATGAGTTTGGAAACCCACGCCATTAATAGGAACGCCTTTATCTTTTAGTTGTTTAACGATATTAAACCATCTGTCCATTTTAAAACCTTTGTATTCAACGTTAAATTCGGTCCAATAAAGTTTCGCTGTAGGATCAGCTTCATGCGCCCATTCAAATGCTAATTGAATATAATCAGTAGGGTCATTTGAACCGGGCTTGTGAATTACATTCCATATTGGTAAGTTACTTCTAAGTCCGTTTGGCAACGAATATTTTGGATTAAAATCGGGGCTGTCACTCATCGATTCATTGACAATGGCCCATGAAAGCACGGCTCCCGGATATTTATCCCTATAATGGCGCATTACAGCCTGGATATGATTTTTTAGGATATTTTTAAGCTCATCAGGCGTAAAGTTTCCTTTTTTTACCCAATCAGGCACATACCACCACACAGGGCTTTGCATTTGTATTTTGGCGCCATGCGCTACAGCAAAGTCTGCAACTTCATCAATGCCCCTAAAATCATACTGGCCATTTTTGAGTTCCACATGATGAAACCAGGCAGGCACGGTATACAAATTAAAATACTGGTTAATTTGTGTTAAGAAGTTCGCCGGACGCGGAGCTGCGAGTTCAACATCTTCGTTCCCCAAAAAATCGCCAAAATAAATGCCTTTTTTAATTAAAAGTTTTTTCAGGGTGCTGGGATCTGAACTATCCTGAATATCCTCTTTTTTTGCCAGGCTTGCAATGGCATTGCGGATAGGTTTTTGTTCTGGTTGTTTTTGTTCTGGTTGCTTTTGTTCCTGTGTGGTTGCACTTAATTTGTCATCCTTTGAGTTAACCTCGTTGTCTGCTGATTTTAATTCAGGGTCAGCTACTGTGCGCTGTTGTTGAACCTCTCGCTCTTTGAAATAGAGATTGATACAGAAGAACAACAAAAAAAGACTAAGTAATGAGATAATTATGTGGGAACGATATTTATTTATTTGCATGCTATCAATTAATTATTTGTTAATCCTTTTTCTTTTGTAAATGCCTTTATTTAAGACGTAATAAACGATTTTTGTATGAATTAATTATGAATGTTATTTAAGTATTTCGTGCAATCCACTGTAGCCTGATTAAGAAGAAGGTGCAAATTAACGTAACTTGAATTACTTTTTTTAACATTTGCGGCTGCATAATTTTGCTATAATGAGAAACTTAAGTTTTTTGCCATCGTAAGAAGTATAACTATTATTGATGTAACCAGGGTTTTATTTAAGCCGTTAAAAGACTTTTTGAATGATTATCGGCTTTGATTATAGATCTATTAGTTAATATTGCATAAATTTTAATGTGTTTTGTCAATTATATCAAATTATAATGACCACACATTACTGTGTTTATAAGGGAAACATATGACTATAATACCAACCCCGCTTGAGGGATGTTTATTAATAAAACCACGTATTTTTAATGATGACCGCGGTTATTTTTTTGAATCGTTTAATCAACAGCGGTTTGCTGATGCTACGGGCTTCAATGTCAATTTTGTACAGGATAATCAATCCTATTCAACTAAAGGTGTATTACGTGGCCTGCACTTGCAAAAAGGTCGGTTTTCGCAAGCTAAGTTGGTTAGGGTAACCAAAGGCGAAGTATTAGACGTAGCTGTCGACCTGCGCAAGGGATCGGCAACTTATGGGCAATATCATGGAGTGCATTTAACCGAACAGAATAACGAGCAATTTTTTATTCCCCGTGGATTTGCCCATGGCTTTATTGTATTGAGCGATGAAGCTGTATTCCAGTATAAATGTGATAACTACTATAACAAAGAGTCAGAAAGTGGTCTGCATTATGCCGATCCTGATTTAAATATTGATTGGCAGCTCAGCGGGAGCGATGTGCTGGTATCGGACAAAGACCTTGAACTGCCCTTTTTAAAGGATGCTCCTGATTTTGGGTTCTAATTTTTATCCTGGTTTAATCAAAAAATAACACTTCTAAAAAATGCAAAATATCATCGTATTTGGAGCATCAGGACAATTGGGTAACTGCTTAAAGAAAGTTGCAGGCGAAAGGAAAATAGATTATATCCATTTCCTGCCCGAAGAAGAGGCAGACATTTTGCGGGACGATTTGCTCGATATTGTTTTTGAAAAATATAAACCAACGTTTGCTATCAATTGCGCTGCTTATACCGCTGTTGATAAAGCGGAAGACGAAGTTGACCTGGCCCGGGCGATCAATAAAACCGGGGCCGCAAATCTTGCCAGGCATTGTAAAGCATATGGTGCTACCCTTGTGCAGATCTCAACTGATTTTATTTTTAAGGGAGACGTGGCATTGCCACTCACAGAAGAAGCCATTGCTGAGCCTATCAGTGTATATGGCCTTACCAAACTGGAGGGAGAACAGGCAATTGCGGAAATTCTTGATGAACACTATACAATTCGTACAAGCTGGCTATACTCCGAGTATGGCAACAATTTTGTAAAAACCATGCTAAGGCTTGGGGCCGACCGTGATGAGCTTAAGGTGATTGCAGACCAGGTGGGCACACCCACATATGCTATTGACCTGGCAGAAGCAATTTTAACTATCATAACAGCTGGCAAAAAAGCATATGGTATTTATCATTACAGCAATGAAGGGGTAACCTCATGGTATGACTTTGCCAAAGGCATCTTTGATATTTCAGGTACTGATGTTAAAGTACTCCCAATACGCACATCAGAATATCCAACGAATGCGCAACGACCGGCATATTCGGTACTGGATAAGGCTAAGATCAAAGCTACGTTTAATATAGAGATCCCTTACTGGCGCGACAGCTTAAAAGCTTGTATTAAAAAATTGGCTGCCGCACAATAAACAATGAGTTTTAAAAAAAATAAAATGCCAGGCTTTTCTTACAAACCTGGCATTTTTTAGTTTTTCCCCAAATAGCTTACAGGAATGTCCCAGCTGCTACCGTTTCATTAGTTGATTCATCAACCAGGATCAATGAGCCGGTAATACGGTTTTTGCGATACTCGTCAAACACTACGGGTTGAGTGGTGCGTAAACGGATCTTCACCATTTCGTTCATCTTAATATCAGTATTTTCTTCCTGCTTTTCAAGCGTATTGATATCAAGTTTATAATAAACTTCCTTAATGATCGACATTACCTCGCGGGTGGTGGTTTTGAGGTGATATTTAGCACCTGGGCGCGGGCTGCGGGTTGCCATCCAGCAAATCATGGCGTCAAGGTCCTGGCTCACCTGCGGTTCGCTGTCATCTTTTACAATCATATCGCCGCGGCTTACATCAATATCATCCTCCAAAGTAATGGAAACCGACATTGGTGCAAAAGCTTCCTCAACCGGACCCGAATAGGTATCGATAGATTTTATAGCCGATGTTAGCCCTGACGGCAATACAGTGATCTTATCGCCAGGCCTGAAAATGCCGCCTGCTATCCGGCCGGCATAACCGCGGTAATCATGATATTCAGCCGCATGAGGACGGATCACTGTTTGCACCGGGAAGCGGGCATCAGAGTGGTTTTCATCACTGGCAATATGAATAGTCTCCAGTGTATGTAACAGGCTTTCGCCTTTGTACCATGGCATGTTTTCCGAATCGTTAACCACATTGTCACCAGCTAAAGCACTGATAGGTACAAAACGGATATCGGTGACATCAATTTTTGCTGCAAAAGCTTCATATTGTTCAACTACTTTGTTAAAAGCCTCTTCGCTGTAATCAACCAAGTCCATTTTGTTTACACAAACAATAATGTGTGGTATTTTTAATAGTGATGCAATAAACGAGTGGCGGCAGGTTTGCTCAACCACACCTTTGCGGGCATCAATAAGCACCAGGGCAAGGTTTGCGGTTGAAGCGCCGGTAACCATGTTGCGGGTATACTGGATATGGCCGGGGGTATCGGCTATAATAAATTTACGTTTGGGTGTGGCAAAATAGCGATAGGCCACGTCAATGGTAATGCCCTGCTCACGCTCCGAACGTAAACCATCAGTTAATAATGAAAGATCAACATGCTGAAGCCCTTTTCGTTCGCTCGATTGTTTTACAGCCTCCATCTGGTCTTCAAAGATGGATTTCGAATCGTATAGCAAGCGTCCTATAAGGGTGCTTTTCCCATCGTCAACACTACCTGCTGTAGTAAAACGTAATAATTCCATTGTGGTGGTATGTTTTGCTCCGGGCTTGACTGCCTGAAGGCTCATTGAATCAAATTTAAAAATAACCTTGTTTTTTCCTGTCTTCCATTGAGGTATCCGAGCGTTTATCGTCACTTCGGTTACCGCGTTCGGTGCTGCGGGTTGCTGATACTTCAGCAACTATCTTCTCCAGTGTATCGGCGTCTGATTCGATACCGCCGGTGATGGTGATATCGCCCAGGGTACGAAAACGCATGAGTTTGTTTTCGATAGTTTCACCCTCCCTAAGCTGTAAGAATTCTGAAGCAGGCAGCCAGGTATTATCGCGGTAAACCGCGTTACGCTGATGTGCAAAGTATAATGAAGGTATGGCTATATTTTCTTGCAGAATGTAGTTCCAGATATCCATTTCGGTCCAGTTACTGATCGGGAACACACGGAAGTGTTCGCCCATGCGCTTGCGGCCGTTAAAGATATTCCAGAGCTCGGGGCGTTGGTTTTTAGGATCCCACTGGCCAAACTCATCGCGGTGACTGAAGAAACGTTCTTTAGCACGGGCCTTTTCTTCATCACGGCGCGCACCGCCGATAGCGGCATCAATCTTATTGCTTTCGATGGTATCAAGCAGGGTTACTATCTGCAATTCGTTGCGGCTGGCGTTGATACCGCTTTCCTCAACTGCGCGGCCTTTGTTAATTGATTCCTGAACTGAGCCTACAATAAGTTGTACGCCAAGGTTTTCAACCAGCTTATCCCTAAACTCCATAGTTTCGGGAAAGTTATGACCGGTATCAATATGGATTAGGGGCATTGGGATTTTAGCGGGCCAGAATGCCTTTTTTGCCAGGTGTGTTACAACAATAGAGTCTTTCCCGCCCGAAAACAGGAT
>JGI24739J22299_10000055_pt1 | contig 31922 bp, 41 predicted proteins | sample KBSCornC5_FD_22299 | JGI IMG/M metagenome (IMG submission 22299)
CCCGCTGGTCAGCGCAATGCGCACCGCCTCCTGCTTGAACTCTTCACTATGCTTCATCATCTCGTCGGTCTCCTTGAACGAGCCTTAAACTCTCAAGTGACAGGCGCAAAACCGGTACAAGTCCATCAGCCATCCGCTTCATGATTGGGCGAGCCGCCTCCATATTGTGGGCGGGTAAGCGAACGGTTCCTACGATCAGCAACATGACACGAGCGTATCCCGGCAGCGGGATGATGGAAAGGCTGCCCGTTATGGCCGCCCGTCGATCCGAAAGCTGCCAAACCACCCATCTCGGCGATTTGGCCGGGTCAAAGGCGTGGCAGGTCGCGCCGGTGCTGTCGATCGGGTCTATATCCGCATGAAATCGAACGCGAGAACGGCGCTGGCGGGTGGGAAGGGGACTGTCCGCTTGGAGACAGGATCGACTAGAAAGCCGCCGAAGAACACGATAACTTGGATCGATGCGATCCCATATTGAGTTCCGGTCAGAAGCGTTGCTGCACGCAGATGCCAGTAATGGTGAACCACATGGTGAAAGCTTAGCGAAATTGCTCGCGGATCGGCTTCCTGAGCACGGCTACGAAGTTATCGCCGTCGCACCAGAAGATTGGGGTTGGCGCGTCGAACTGAAGAACGAGACTTTTCCGCTCTGGATCGGTTGCGGGCATTACGAAGAATATCCTGACGGCCACATGTGCTTCATCGAACCGTCCAAACCTTATGTCCGGCGCTGGCTGAAGCGCATCCCAACTGGCGAAGTGGTGGAAGTCTTGGCGACAGCGCTTGAACGAGTGCTGCGATCGACCGCGCAGGTATCTGATGTTCGATGGTGGACTCAGTCCGAGACCAATCTAGGGAAGGGCTGAATGTCCGCAATCAGCAAGCCCCATCTTTGCGAAGCATGACCAAGAATGGTCGCCTGCGGCCCGGCAGCTTTCTACATGAAAATCGCTATGATGATCGACCGCCCATATGGCGGTTCTGCTCGCCTTCGAGCCGAATTACCTCCCGCTCAAGCACCTCGCGGATAAAAGCCGCTCGCCGCTGCCGCCCCACGAGCTTGTCGATGCGCTCGCCAAGTCCCTCCGGTAACCGGATATTGGTCGATTTCACATTGAGCGGCGGCCTTCCCATCATTGCGTCGTAACCAAGCGAGGCCTGGGTTCAATCCGAAGCTGATTAAGCGGTGCCGCTTATTGCATATTTCCTGCGACTGGCGTTATAAGCGGCACCGCTTAGTCTCTCGGAGCGTCATTTAGTCCCTCCGGAAGGCCGAAGATGACGAGGTGATCCAATGATTTCACGCCGTAGCCCATCCAATGATTCGCAGAGGGAGATCGGTCCCACCCGACGCGCTTTGCTGCGCGCATTCACCGTCGCTCCTGTCGCCCTTGTCGCGTCACCTTGGAGCCATGCTCTGGCGACCCTTCACGATCATTATGACGATCCACCGATCACCCTTGTTCGGACCAAGCAAGGGCGAAGCCTGAGCCGCTTCCGCTATCACAATGCGGCGAGCTTTTACCGGGGATTGGATCAGGGGTTTTACGGCCACGACGCCCGCGAGATGCTGTACCGCTCGGGCATCGTCGCCCAGCTCGCGCTATCCTCTCATTTGCTCGATGTGGGTTTTGCCGACGAATGGAATGCCCGGCATGTCCGGCTGGATGTCGCCAAGTCGCTCGCCTATGCCAATGCCACCGGCTTCGGGCATGATTGTCCCGACATGGCGCGGCTGGCGGCCGTCCTCTCCCCTTACTGGAAATGGGGGCATGCCGATCGGTTCGACAAACCAAGACCCGACACCGGCGGGTTCACGTTGGAGGAGGTGCGCCCACTGCTGCATGCTCTATTGGACCGGGTGCATGACGTCACCGGCCATCGCCGTCCGAACGGCTGGCGGCGCGAACAGCGGGAAATGCTGTCATGAAGCCGCGACCCAACATGGAGCATCTGCCATGGCCGGTGCGGCAGGAGCTCGGTCGTGTCACCGCCATGCTGTTCGAGGCCTTCGCCGAAACCAACAAAGGCAGACTGTCCGAACATTATCGGGCGGGCCGTATCCTCACGCTGATCCTGCACGGCGCCCATGCGATGCCGGACCGGGTGCATGCCGCGCCCGGCGAAGCGTTCCATCTGCTCGCGATCGTCAACCATCCCCGGCTGGCGCGGAGCGAACGCGATTGGCGATTGGTGCGCGACCGGCTGCGCCGAGCCTGGGAGTTCGGCGAGATCGGGCACCCCGTCCGGCTCACCGTCGAAAGCCTGGAACGGGTCAACGATGCCTTGACTGATGGCGTGCCGCATTTCGTGTCCATTATCGACACGGATATTGTCCTCTACGCAACGGAAGGTCTGCGGCTGGCAAAGCCGCGCCATTTGCCCGCGTCGGAGCGCCGCACACGAGGGCATGCGGAATATGCGCGCTGGCATCAGCGGGCAGACGATTTCCTGATAGGCGCTGCCTTCTACCGGGATCGCGGCAACCCTCCGATGGCGGCGCTGCTGCTGCATCAGGCGTGCGAGCATCTCTATCAATGCGTGCTATGGTCGCTCACCCTCCATGGACCGCGCACGCACGTACTGGATGCATTGCGCGAGGCGGCAGAGGCGATCACCCCCGGTCTGCGTTCAGCGTGGCCATGCGAATCACGGTTCGAGCGCCGCGCCTTCGGCTGCATCTGCCGGGCCTATGTCGAGGTTCGCTATGGCCACGGCTACCACATCAGCGGCGAGGAACTGGCCTGGGCGATGCAGCGTGTCGCCGCCCTGCAAAGGCTCGTACAGGCTGTTTGCGGTGAACGGCTGAAGATCGATCAGGACATAGAGTGCCGGGCCTTCTCTGTCATCGGAGGCGATCATGCCCTTGCTTGATGACATGCGGCGCGAGGCAATCCAGAATTTGCCGCCCCTCCCGCGCGTCCTGTTCCTGCTGCACAATTTCTACGATGTCGATGTGGACGTCATGGCGCAGAGCCTCGCTGCCGACAGACTGGCAGTCCTGGCCTGCCTTGCCGAGGCGCGGGACTTGATCCACCGCTATCGTCGCTACGCGCTGCCGGAGCGCCCGAACCCCACCTTGACCGCTCGCCTCGAACAGCGCTTGCGCGACGAATATCGCGACCGATTGGAAACGGTTTTTGCCGAGTGCGGCTATCGCGGCGCGGTGACGTGGCCCGATCCCTCCACCGAGATCGCGGCCGACGAAGAGGCTGCCGCCGTCTTCATCCTCGCCTTTCTCCCGGCCGCCTTGCGCGAGGCGGTTGCCGCATCGCGCAGGCCCGGCACGGCCACGACCGATCTCTGGCACTTCGCCTTGCCATGGCGCAGGATATTGCGGGGTCGCCTGTTGCGTGTCGCGAACGAGCTTCAATGCTCCGGCTGGGAACCGTTCGACCCATGGCTGGCGAACCGGATCGCACCCGATCGGCACTATCCGCATGGGCTTCCCGGATATCGGCGTTTGCGCCGCCCATCGCCGCAAGAACTGGACCCACAGGAGGAATGGTCGTGGCCACACTGGCCCAATGACGAGGACAGGCAACAACGCTTCGATAGTCTGCCCGACCTGACCCAGGGCACCTATGTGCTGTTCCACCTCTATGGGCGCAACAGCCATGAGATTGCGCAACGGCTTGGCATTTCGCGCGGGAGCGTCCAGCGGCGGATCCGCCGCGCAACCTACAATATGGCGGGCTGGCCCCTTCCATCCTTGTGCAGCACATTGCGCTTCGAATTCGACTGGCGTTGGGACCGTATGAAAAGGCAAAGCCGAGGTGTCTGGGCAGCGCTGCGGGATTAGCCGCCGCGCCATGATCGCCCTTTCGCCTTAGCCATCTTTCTCTGCCTCGAACGCCCGCATGCCCTTGCGCTGCCACAGTGCCAGCGCCTTGTCGCGCTCCTCGCTCCGCAGCCTGTCCGCGACAGTCAAGAACGCGCCGTAGAGCGTGGCGCGATCATCATCGGCCAGTTCGACCAACCCCGCCTTGATGACGAGGCCACCCAGTTCGATTAGATGCCGCGTCCGTTCGCGGCGTTTGACGGCCCATTCGCGCATGTTGGTTCGCGCCTTTCGTGCCTCAAGCCTATGCCTTGCCGCTGTCGAACGGGAGAGTGCCATCCGGCTGGCGTTCAGTTCCGTCGCCAGGCTTGCGTAGCTTGCCCTGAAAGAAGGCCGCGCCCGCCTTGCGCCAACCCTCCTTCGTCGCGGAGTCCTTCACGGCGACGGCATGCAGCAACGCCCCGGCGAGCAGATCGGCGTCGAGGGTATCGGCCCCAATCGCGACCACCAGTTCGCCCAGCTGGCGCACGCGGCGTTCCTTCAATTGCCGCGCCTTGTCAGCCAGCAGCTTGAGTTCCGAATCAAAGTCACGGGGTTTGCGCATGACAAGTCTCCATTGAGTGTCGATGCAGTCATGATAGAAGAGCGACAGCGGTGATGCAGTAGAGTCGCCGGGACAGAGTGACACCGCCCAGTCCCTTCCGAGAAATTTTCGAGAAGGGCGCGCTTATACGTCGTTCCGACGTGTGCTCTTTGGCAGTAAGTGGATGATCGTTATGGCGATCTTCCATTTCTCCGTTCAGGTCATCAGTCGTGGTTCGGGCCGTAGCGCCGTCGCGGCAGCGGCCTATCGCGCGGGCGAGCAACTACACGACGAACGCCTGGATCGGGATCATGATTTCCGCGCCCGCTCCGGCGTTGAGCATAGCGAAATCTTGGCTCCAGAAGGTGCGCCCGAGCAATGGCGGATGCGCGAACGGTTGTGGAATGACGTCGAGGCCTTCGAGAAGCGTAAGGACGCGCAGCTGGCCCGTGAGGTCGAGTTCGCCCTTCCGCGTGAAATGACCAAGGCACAGGGCATCGAACTTGCCCGCGACTTCGTTCAGGCGCAGTTTGTCGATCGCGGCATGATCGCCGATCTCGCTGTCCATTGGGACATCGGTGCGGACGGAAGCCCCAAACCCCATGCCCATGTGATGCTCACAATGCGCGCGGTCGGGCCGGACGGTTTCGGTCCGAAGATCCGCGAATGGAACGCCCAAGAGAATGTCGAGCAATGGCGGGAACGCTGGGCCGATCACGTCAACGCCCGCCTTGCCGAACTGGATATCGACGCGCGGATCGATCACCGCAGCCTTGAGAGCCAGGGCATCGACCTGGAGCCGCAGAGCAAGATCGGCGGTCCCGCCCATCGCATGGACGCCCACGGCCTGGAAGCCGACCGGGCCGAGATGCACCGGGAAATCGCGCAAGCGAACGGCGAACGGATCATCGCCACTCCCGGCATCGCGCTCGATGCCATCACCCATCAACAGGCGACATTCACTCGGCGAGACCTCGCGGTTATTCTCCACCGCCACAGCGACGGGCAGGAGCAGTTCAATGCCGTCATGCACGCGGTGCGCGGTTCGCCCGATCTGATCGCGCTGGGCAAGGACGGGCGCGGCGAGGATCGCTTCACCAGCCGCGCCATGATCGAAGCCGAGCAGCGGATGAGCCAGGCCGCCGAGAGGATGGTACAGCGTGAGCGCCATCGTGTCAGCGAACGCGACCGGGAAGCAGCGCTTGATCGCGCGGGCCGCCGTGGGCTGGACCTTGCCGGAGAGCAGCGTGCGGCGTTCGATCATGTGACTGACAGCCGGGGCCTGACTGTCGTCGTCGGTTATGCCGGGACCGGCAAGAGTGCGATGCTGGGCGTGGCGCGCGAGGCGTGGGAAAATGCCGGCTTCCATGTGCGCGGTGCCGCTTTGTCCGGCATAGCCGCCGAGGGGCTGGAAAACGGCTCGGGCATTGTCTCCCGCACCATCGCCAGCATGGAACATCGCTGGAGCCAAGGCCGCGATCTCTTGACCTCTCGCGATGTGCTGGTGATCGACGAGGCGGGCATGGTCGGCACGCGCCAGATGGAGCGCGTGCTGTCCCATGCCGCCGAGGCCGGCGCCAAGGTCGTGCTGGTCGGCGATCAGCAGCAATTGCAGTCGATCGAGGCGGGCGGCGCCTTCCGCGCGATCCATGAGCATCATGGCGGCGTCGAGATCACCCAGGTCCGCCGCCAGCGCATCGGCTGGCAGCGCGACGCCACCTGTCATCTCGCCACCGGCCGCACCGGCGAGGCGATCCGAGCCTATGGCGATCAGGGCATGGTGCATCACACGGAAACGCGCGAGCAGGCGCGGGACGGGTTGGTCGACCGCTGGGACGCGCAGCGCAAGGCCAATCCCGGCGACACCCGTATCATTCTCACCCACACCAATGACGAGGTTCGGGCGCTCAACGAAGCGGCGCGCGGGAAGATGCGCCGGGGCAACGAACTGGGCGAAGATGTACGCGTGCAGGTCGAGCGCGGGGCGCGTGATTTCGCATCGGGCGACCGGATCATGTTCCTGCGCAATGAGCGGTCGCTGGGCGTCAAGAACGGCACACTGGGCAAGGTCGAGCAGGTTCGCGACGGCCATATGGCCGTGCGCACCGATGACGGGCGATCGGTGTCGTTCGACATCAAAGATTATCGCGACCTCGATCATGGCTATGCCGCCACGATCCATAAGGCGCAGGGCATGACAGTGGATGGGGCGCATGTGCTGGCCACGCCCGGCATGGACCGGCACGGCGCCTATGTCGCGCTGTCGCGCCATCGCGATGGTCTGGATCTTCATTATGGCCGCGACGATTTCGCTGACCAAGGCAAGCTCGTGCGCACCCTCTCGCGCGAACGCGCCAAGGACATGGCGACGGATTATGAGAGGGCCGACCCGGCGCAGCATCCGTCAGCGGCAATCAGGCGGACCTTTGCTGAACGGCGCGGCATTAGTTTCCGCAAGCGTGTCGCCGAGATCGTCCGCGTGGGCGCAGAGAAAGCACGCGACATCTTCGACCGATCTCAGCCCAGGACGCCAATGCGCGGCGAGGCCGACCGGTTCGAAGGCTTCCGGCCCGATGCGCGGGCGCATGAACGCGAGCCCGTTCGTGAGCCGCAGACACTTCGCGCGAGCGGCCAGCGCGGCGCGGTAGAGCGTTATGCCAAGGCGCTGCACGAGATCGAACGAATGCACGGTGCAGCCTTGACCGTGATGCCGCATCAGCGCGCGGCGCTGACCCAAGCCCGCGACGCACTGGAGGCGATCCGGCCCGATGCCGCCGCTGATCTTGGCGCGGCGTTCCAGCGCAACCCGGAGCTTGTCCGCGAGGCGGCCGAAGGGCGCGGCCAGGCTGCGCTGCGGGCGATGCAGTTGGACATGGAAATCCGCATGGATCCATTCCAGCGTGCCGACAGGTTCGTGGAAGGGTGGCAGCAGTTGCAGCGCCATCATGAGGACCTGGTGCGTGACGGCAATTTCCGGGGCGCGAAGACCATCGCCCAGCAGATGACCGATATGGCGAAGAGCCTTCAGCGCGATGCCCAGCTTGAATCGGTGCTGGGCCTGCGCAGCCGCGAGCTTGGCCTGGAGATCGGCCGAGCGACAGGTCGCAGCCTGTCGCGTGATCTGGCCGATGCGATTCCCTTCGATCACGGCCGCAGCCGGGGTCTCAGCCGATAGCCAAGGAGCGCAACGACATGGACGACGAACAATCGCTGTTGAACGAACCGGAACCCCAGGAAGAAACCGCCGCGCAGGCGTTCGCGCGGCTGGACCGACGCATCGCCATGATGACGCGCGTTGTCGAGAATATGGCGGCGGAACGGATGAACATCGAGGTTCCCGATTATAGCGCGACGCTGGGGCAGATGAACACGCGTCTGGCGGCGCTTGCGAAGGGCATGGCGGTGATCGCGGACAAGCCGGCCATGACAATGACGCCGGAAGGGCTGGCGGCACGGATGAATGCTGCGGCCGAGCAATCCCGTGCCACCGATCGGGCGACGCTCAGGGAGGCACGGGAAACGCATCGGGAATTGGCTCGTATCATCCACAGCCTTGTTGGTGTCTTAAGCGGTGCCGACGAGCAGCGCAAACGGCTGCTCTGGGCGGCAGGAAGCGGATTGGCGGCGGGGTGCCTGCTCTGGTCGATCCTGCCCGGCGTGGTTCTGCGCGCCCTGCCGACAAGCTGGCACATGCCCGAAAGCATGGCGGCGCACATCATCGGCGCGCCAAGCCTATGGGACGCGGGGAGTCGCATGATGCGGGCGGGTGATTCCCATTCTTGGGCGGCGATCATCATTACCGCGCGGATGCGCGAGGATAATCGTGATGTCATCTCCGCGTGCGAAAGAGCAGCCGCCAAGGCCAAGGAGCCGGTCCACTGCATCATAAGGATCAGAAATCCACAATTGTAGTGGAGACGCTCTGGGCCGATCGGCAAAACCCGCGCAAAGTCCCCTCCGGACAAAGTCGGCGTACCCACCTTTGTTCTTGGATGCCCACTCCGGATCGGACGTTCCCGCCTTCGCCAGCGGGTGATCAAACCGTCGAACATGGTCGTCACGGACGATCTCCTGAGGGCAGGCAACTCTGCCGCGCCATTCATCCACAAGGCCGATGCCAATGATCGCACAAATGTTTGAACACCGTTTGCAAGTCTCCATTCATTACGCTGTTGATTTTTAATGGAGTTAGAACCAAGATCTTCATTGAAATAAGGCCCGGTCACAGCTTGCGTTCTCCATTGCAGGCTTGGGGCAAGCGTTTGGAGCGGGATCGATCATGAATTGGCGATCACAAATATTTCTGTCCGTTTGCGCGATAAGCTTGGTGGTGTTTATGCTAAGGGGTGTATCCAATGCGCAGGGAATCGGACCCTATGGCGCACCCCCGCGCCAGAATATAAAGCTGGATGACAAGGCGCTGCGCGAAGCGGTACTCGACTGGCGAGAGCACGCCGCTTTGGTCATTCCCCGATCCTATCCGACGGGCGCTGTAACCGCACCCCCGCCCAAGACGTCGACTATCGTGCCTCGCCGCCCCGATAATTTGCGCTCGACGCCTGATCCCGTCCGGTAAGGCGGACCTTCTTCAAACGCATGTATATTCAATCCGACATAAAGGAGCCTCGTGAATGGCAGGTTTTAAAGCGAAATGGCTTGCGACCGTCGCATTGCTGGGATTGATAACGCCCACGGCTGCCGATGCCGATGTCGCTTGCGCACTCACCATATCCAATCTCTGGATCACGCCCTATGGTTGGATCAATGTGGGATTGAGCGGCAATGGCCTTGACATCGGATGGTGGCTTTGCCCCGTTTCCGGCAGCACTTCGATCAATGACGGAAATACCACCAAGACCGTTTCGTCCGATTCATGCAGGGCGATCTGGTCCCAGCTTTTGACACTCAAGGCAGCCGGCAAGCCGCTCAATCTGATGTTCCATGGCCCCACTGATTGCACCGCAGCATCACTGCCCGCCAATGGTACACAGCCCACTCCGTTTCCGGAGAATTTTGGCTTCAATAATTAGGGCACATCGCGTCGTCTCCATCGGCTAGCAGGCAAGAGGGAAGCATGAACATTGCATTGGACGGATTTCGTAAGGCGTATAGCAGAAGGGTGTCGAAGTTTCTTGGCGCCTTCGCGCTGATAGGGACAGCGCTTCCAGGAGCGGCCTTCGCCTCAAGCGCCACCGGCGGATTGTTTCCAATCTGAGCATTGCGCAGGATGGCAGCCTATGGTTCGCCTATACCGGCACGCTATCGGCAGTCTTCCCAGTTGCGCGGAGTCCAATGGCCTGTGGATTGTGGATCAAAATCAACCCGGTCATGAAGCTCTCGCTGCGGCGCTCATTGCCGCGCAAGCCCGGCATGCGATGATTTCCGTCCAGGGAACCGGCGCTTATTTCGGCGCGCATGAAAGCGTGGCTTTCGTTGTCGCGGTTGGAAGCTAGGTCTGAAAGCGGACCAAATTCGAATATGGAATTCACCAATTAAGGGATGGAGCATGCGGAAATTCAGAGGTCTTTCAGCGCTATTCGGCGTGGCGCTCACCTTCATGGCTGGTTCACCCGCCTTGGCTGGGCCAACATCAGCCTCGGGGGTTATCCGTTCGACATGGCTGTCAGGCGGAAGCAATTACGCTTTCCGAATTTACCTGTCCCAAGCTGGAGTCGATCAGCTCAATCAGTGCACAGCTGGTTTTGCATATCTCAATACATCGGACGATAATTATCAGGCCAAAGTCGCAAGTCTGATGACCGCCTACAGCATGAAGAAAACTGTAACCCTGTCCCTTATTTTTACCGATCCGAATGGATTCTGTCGGATCACTGATTTTCAGGTTAGCGATTGATCTTCTACTGGCCAGACCAGAACCTTTACCTGTTAAATTCGTACCTTGCCGTTCCGCCCTTGCGCTCCGCGCATGGGCCGTCGCTCCTATGCCTTGCCGACTCAGCCAACAATGGCGGCACGATAGGTGCACCGATCTTGGCGGCAGCCCCCTTCGCATCGCGCAGGCCCGCCACGACATGGCGGACGATGGTCTGCCACCTCAACCGCCTTCCCTCTGAATGATCTGCCGGAGCGACGGCAGGAATTTCCGCATGACAAAGACCGCATGACGTCATTGAGTGTTGTTTTTCTGTAATATTAAATTTTTTTAATGTTCGAAATGGCATGTATTGAGATTGACAAAATCATTTCGCAAATAGACTTTACCTCGGGTCATTGGGGGATAAATTTTGATGTCTGATTTTCACGCACGATGGCTTCCAGTTTAGCGATAGCTGTCAGACGTCATCTCTTTTCTCATCTTTCCATGAAGTCGTTTCCGTCTTGCGGCGAGGCATGAATGCTGATCCCTTGGTCCAGAAATAGAATGCAGCATTGGGGAAGGGCTGCTTGTCTTATCTCCTCTCTCTTTGCCCTATTTTCGTGCCAAGAGGCGCTGGCATATACCCAGTGCCAATCCAACGTACAGAAGATCTGGGCGGGTGACGGGGGATATATCTGGCTACACCTGACAAATGGTGGATCCGCAGTGATCGCCAATAACGATCCCAATCGGGAAGCAGTGATTGCGCTGGCAACCAGCGCTCTTCTGGCCTCGCATCAGATCATCGTCCGCTATGCCGCCGATGGCGTAGACTGCACATCTGCCGGCAGGACCGATTTCGTGGGCATGTATTTGCTATGAGGCTTGCCCGGATGAAAGTTAGTTTTGCGGCGCCTTTTCCCACATGGCACTGGTTGGCAATAGCCGCGGCGCTCAGCTTCGGGGTCGAGAGCGCGCATGCGACCATCGGCGCCACGCTGCCGAGCATCGAGAAGGTCATGTCCGGTGCATCGAGCAGTGGCAACGATCAGGTCTGGATCCGCGTCAATGGCCAACCGGCGGGGGTTCCATCTGACTGCGTCTGGAGCAGCTATTCCCTTTTCTACGTTCCCGATGACGTCATTCTCAATCGGGACCGGGCCTTGTCTCTTCTGCTCACGGCCAAGGTGGCCAATCAACCCGTCAGCATCTCATTCGACGTCGACACCTCTCAGGCCGACTTCTGGGGGTATGGCATCAGCAAATGCCTCCTCAGACGAATTACGGTGGGCGGCTGAGATGCTCCGGTTGTCGAATGCAACATATAATGGTTTGCCGAAGCGAGTGATGACGTGGCTTGCCCTTATCCCACGGCACGAAATGCATCCGTCACGCCATCTGCGGCGCGGAACGGCGCTCAGTCACATGATGCGAGGAACGTGTGTGCCAAGCGAGGTACCGTCACTGCAAGCTGGCGCACCGCGCAGCTTTGCTTTTCAAGGAGACGCTGCTTGAAATATCGATTTTGGCGTGTGGCCGCTCTTTTGGGCGCCCTAAGCAGCGGCTTTGTCGTGACCTCGGCCCAAGCCTTTGATTGGTCGATCGAGACGACGGTGTCTGCGCTCGAGCCAAGCTACGTACCCAACAGCATCGCCTTCTCCGTGAATGCGGCAGGTGGATCATGTGTCCAAGGCACCTGGCTCACTTGGAATGCGGTAGGCGCAGACCAGCCCACGAAGATTGCCAATATCCAGGCAGTCTATGCAACGCTTCTATCCGCCAAGCTGTCAGGCAAGACGATCCGGGTCTTCGGTAACAACAGCGGATGTACAATCGACCATATCCATATCATCGGCTGATCTCGCGATCATGGCCGCGCCAACGGGTGGATCGAAAGGGACATTTATGAAATTACGCATCGGGGTTCTCTCAATTCTGTCCCTCGCTACGCTGTGCGGCGGGATATCTTCCGCCTTGGCGCAGGAGACGACGACCTATACCTATGACGCCAAAGGGCGGGTGACCGGCACGCAGAGGAGCGGCGGGCCAAGCAGCGGCGCGACGACGACCTACACCTATGACGGCGCCGACAACCGCACCAATGTCACGGTCACCAACTCTCCCAACGGTTCGGGCAATGGCTCAGGGAATGGGGCCAGTGCCCCGGCCATGCAATACGTGGTCGTGCCGCTGAACGGCTACACACTCATCGCCTTCGCCCAGTAAGCAAAAAACCAGGGGGCACAGCATGATATTTAAGAAGATCGCGGCACTGACGACCGCTGCCGTGGCCTGCGCAACGGGTCCGGCTATAGCGGCTTCCGCCTTCATCAGCGCGGTGCCGACCGCTTGGCGTCTCGAGAATTATGCGGGGAACAATGTAGTCGTCTGGGGGGCAGGCGCCCCAGAATGTACAGGGAACATTAGCTTCGACAATAACGGTACCGCCGATGATCGCAATCGTTTTTGGGCAACGATCATGACCGGCAAGACCGCTGGCAAGAAGGTGTTCATTTACTACGACACCACAAGCTGCAAAATCATTTCCTTCGGCCTTCTCGAAAATGGATAACGGTCGGCAGTTTAAAAATGCCGAAATATTGAATCTCGTGATTGGATAGTTCTTCGAGAAAGCGTTCACAATTTTTTCTTTTGGTGGCCGTCGCGTTGCACGCCTCTATTTTAGGGATAAGGCAGAATGAAATCTCTTCGTCATCTGGCATTCATTCCCGTTGTTCTCGCTACATTGCCATTTGCGCGGCCAGCATCGGCAAAATGCGCTGCCCGCACGGTAATGAATGTCGATGGCACGACAGGAAATATCCTGGCCGTGGTTCCCGACCAGGGTTCGAAAGACCTCGAAGCGGCGGGCTATACGGATGCCAGTTGCGGCAACCTCGACAAGAAAGCCTATATCGAGCGCGTCTGTAATCCCAAGACATGGGGCAATAGCGGCGTGCAGCGCCAGTTTGCGGTTCAGGCCGGGATTTCTTCCGCGCAGCTTTGCTCTGCGGCACGCTCGGAAGCGGGTTTGCCTGACCTGTCGCCCGATGAAAAGGCACAGCACTTCCTGCCGCCGGGCCACAGGCAGCTGGCAATCGCCGCTTCAGGGCGGGGCACGCCTCCAGGATCAGCAGCGCGAGGTTCGATGGCGGGACCGCCCGGGAGTGTCAGCGTTGGTGTTGGCCAGAGAGGGGGGCAGTGATCATGAAAAACGGCACGACATCATGGAAACTCGCCCTTCTTGCTTCGGCATCCTTCATTGTTCTTGCAACTGGCGTCACCGCCCGTGCGCAGACATTGGAGCTACCTCAACCCCCCGTCAATTCGACGATCGATGCTAGAGGCGTTGACCTCGCCAGCGGAGAGTTGATGGTCAATTTCACCCCGCTCACCATAGGGGACGCGACCAACGGGTTAAAGCAGTCCCTCTATTATCCTGGGCTTTACGGCTTCCGCCATGATCAGATGATTACTGCAACCGCCGACGATTACGACATATATGGCTATGCCTATGGCCGCCATGTTTCCATCGCGACAGGACAGGTTCTGAATGGGTTCAGCTGGAACGCCAGTACCAGTTCTTATGTCTCTGACAAAGCCGATGGCGCGTCACTGGTCCTGTCCTCGGACTGGAAGACATGGACGTATACTGATCGGGATGGCAACATAATTACTTTGGATAGGACGCAGAGTCCGTATTACAACTATTATGACTCCTACGGGTTGTACTATGATACGGTAAATTATTATGGAGGCGTAGACGCTGTCGCCACAACCATAACACGCCCGGATGGGTTGAAGACGCGTCTAACCTATAAAACCTCATCTTATTCCGCTTCCGGTAATACCTATTACGTCACTCGTCTTCAGTCGACGAACACGTCAACTGGATATCAGCTGAAATTTAACTATCGGTCGAACAGCCTTACGCAGAGCACGGCGAATGACTGGGTCGGAATCGCCCAGGAAAAGATGATCAACAATGCTGCCGAATATTGCGACCCGACAGCGGACACTTGCTCGCTGGGCCAGAGTTGGCCGACCATGACCGTCGGCTCCTCTGTTTCCGGCAGCAACGGAATCCTGTCCTTTACCGATCCAGTTGGGCGGACCAGTTCCTTTACCTTCGACAGTTTGGGCAGGATCATCGGTTCCCGGCGACCGAGCGCCAGTTCCGATACCACCACTTATGGATATTATACCAATTCCACAACGATATCGTCGGTGTCACTCGCCAATATCGGGACGTGGAACTACACATTCTCGCTGAACTCCAGCACCAATGTGTTGAGCGGCACGGTCACGACCCCCACGGTGACGACGCCAGCCTCATTCACATCTAATTACACGATCCGGCAGCCGCTGACGCTGACCGATGAGAATGGCCATGCGACGACCTTCACCTATGATAGCAATGGCCGGGTCCAGACGCGGACCCTCGATGGCTCGGGCAGCAACTATGCCACCTACGGCTACGACGCACGCGGCAATCTCACCTCAATGGTAGTGACGCCGAAGAGCGGTTCGGGCCTGGGTACGCTGACGACGACAGCGGCCTATCCCTCAAGCTGCACTATTGCGGCCACCTGCAACAAGCCGACGAGCACGACCAATTCCGAGGGGCAGGTCACCAACTATTATTACAACAGCAACGGCACGCTCGACTACGTACAGGCACCCGCGCCAACGTCGGGCGCGGCGCGGCCGGAAACGCATTATAGCTACACGACGGTTCAGGCCTGGCTCAAGAACAACAGCGGCAATGTGGTTCTCGGACCCGACGCTGTGACATTGCCCACCGGCTCCACGACATGCGTGAGCGGCGCCTATGGATCGTGCAGCGCCGCCAATCAGATCGTCACGCAGATGAGCTACTATGGCGGCCCAAGCGCCACGAATCTGGGATTGCAGAGCGTCACGGTTAAATCGGGCTCCGGTTCGCCAAGCTCGACCACCAGCTATGGCTATGACAATATCGGCAACGTCACTAGCGTAACGGATCCGGTCGGCAATGTCTCGACGGCCAGCTATGCCGCCGATCGCCAGCCTTTGGTGGCCGTCAGCCCCAGTATCGATGGGTCGGGCACCAGCCTGCGGCGCGGCATCCTCTATCATTACAATTCCGACGGTCTGCGGGATTCGACATCCTACGGTGCTTATAATCCCAGCAATCAGGGCTTCACCACGCGGCGGGTCGAGTACAGTGGCTATGACAGCCAGGGCCGCAAGACGCTCGACGGGGTGTCGGACGGCACCACCACCTTTGCCCTGGCCCAATACAGCTATAATGGCGCGGGCCGGCTCGACTGCACAGCCGTGCGCATGAACCCGACCATCTTCGGATCACTGCCGTCGTCGGCCTGCACGATCGGCACGCAGGGCAGCTATGGCCCCGACCGCATCACCCATAATATCTATGATAATGCGGGGCAGGTGCTGACCAAGCAGGTTGCCTATGGCACATCATCACCGATCAACGATGTCAGCTACACCTACACCAGCCACAATCTGCCGCAGACGATGACGGATGCCAACGGCAACCTCACATCCTTCGTCTATGATGGCCATGATCGCCTGCTGCGGACCTGCTATCAGGGTACGCTTGGTGCCTGCCAAGCCGCCACGTCGAGCGACTATGTGCAGCTTGGCTACAACAGCCCCGGCCGGCTCGTCAGCCGGTCGCTCCGGGGCAGCCCGGGTTCAACCATCGGCTACACCTACGATTATCTCGGGCGCGTCACCAACGTCTCCTATCCAGGCGGCGGCGCCTTCGATCAGCCGGTAGCGTTTAGCTACGACAATCTCGGCCGCCAACTGACGGCGACCGACGGCGCGGGCCACAGCGCGACCTACAGTTACGATGCGGTGGGCAATGTGACCGCGCAGGGCGACGCCACCTCCTCCCGCACCATGCTCTACGACGCGGCGGGTCGGCGCACGCGCCTGACGTGGAGCGACGGACGCTATGTCACCTATGATTATAATGGCGCGTCCGACCTCGCCGATATCAAGGAAAGCGGCAGCACCCTGCTGGCAACCTACGCTTATGACGATATCGGTCGCCGCCAGAGCGTCACTCTCGGAAACGGCATGGTGAAGAGCTATTCGGGCTATTCGCCGCAGGGGCCTGCCTCGATGGTGTTCGACCTTGCCGGCACGGCCAACGACATGACGCTGGCCTTCTCCTACAATCCGGCGGGACAGATCACCAGCCGCACAAGTTCCAGCGCGAACACCGCCTATATGTTCAGCAGCACCTATAACATCAATCGCAGCTATGGGTTGAACGGACTCAATCAATATACCAGCTCAGGTCCGGTGACGCTGAGCTATGATGCCCGCGGTAATCTCACCGGCTCCGGCTCGTCGGGCTACGCCTATTCGACGAAGAATGAGCTGGTGCAGCGCACCGACACCGGCACTCAATTCTATCATGATCCGCTGGGACGGCTCGACACGATCACGACCTCCACGGCGACGACGAAATTCCAATATGACGGGGCGAATATATCGACCGAACTGGATGGGTCGGGCACGATTCTGCGGCGCTACGTGTTCGGCTCCGGCGCCGACGAGCCGCTGGTCTGGTATGAGGGCTCCGATTTCAGCAATCGGCGCTATCTCGCTTCGGACGAGCGCGGTTCGGTGATCGCGGTGACTGACGGCAGCGGTAACCCGCTGGCGATCAACAGCTATGACGAATATGGCATTCCGGGCCTGTCCAACATCGGCCGGTTCCAGTATACCGGGCAGGCTTGGATCCCGGAGCTTGGCATGTACAGTTACAAGGCCCGCGTTTATTCGCCCACCCTTGGACGGTTCATGCATACCGATCCCGCAGGCTATCCCGATGGGCCTAATTGGTATGCCTATGCCAAAAACGATCCCGTCAATGGTATAGACCCCTACGGTCTATCTGATTTTGACGGCTTCGTGGGTTCTTGCGATCTCTGCAATGCTACGGCGAGCTATTCGGGCGATGAGATTGTCATCACTGCCAATTCTGGCGGAGGAGATGATTTCGGCGGATTTGATGATTTTGGTGGATTTGATGATTTCGGACTCGATGGCGGTTATGGATCATTTGACGATGGCTTCGGCCAAATGCAGGCCCAACTCCAATCTATAAGCTCGAAACTCAGCATCAATGCCGCAAAAATTGCAGGATCAATACAGCCGCAAAAGAGTGACGACAACAAAGATTGCGGTTTGATGGCTGCAATAGGCAAGAATAAGCAGGCAATCATCGGGGATAGCATCGGCCTTGCGGCATCTGCGTTGCCCGGTGGAAAGCCAGCCGTGGCCTTGGCTGGGTTGGCGCTCGGCGCAGGTTTGCTTACTAACACTGCTTTGACCTCTAACACGGATAGACCAGCGCTGTCCGGTGGCAGCATCGCCCTTGGTATCGCTGGCATTCACGTTGCCTCTGCAGGCCCGCTTGCGGAAGGCTTCAAGGCCACCTCGATAATTGCTCGAAATCTTCCGGGGATTGGTGCTGTGATTGCTGGAGGTGCCCTCGTTTTGGACGCTGCGAATGTTTACGAGGATTACAAGCCATGCCAGTGACAGACGACTTCTTGGGGCGGCTATGGGTGCCGCTTACCCTTGGGTTGATCGCGATCGCCGTGGGGCTCGGTATCGCTATTTCTAAAATCGTGGTAGGCTTCATGCTCGCCGAGGCGATTGCAGCTTTATCAATTACGCTTAGGCTCACGTGGGATAAGCGTCGAGCTAAGCTGTATGGTGTATTAGTCTTGGGCGTTACCGCCCTTCACATCGGCGCGATAGCTATATTCAATCCTGCGTTTTCTCGGGCACCCGGAGCAGTCTATATGCTTGCCGCTCTCGCGGAGGCGGTGGCCATGACGGCAATGATCAGATGGGTCACGCGTGACGATTAATCCCGCAAAATACGCATGGGCAAAGTGGATCTCAACTTAATAAGCTTAAGAACAGCCGCCTCGGACTTTTAGCGGCTTTTCCCGCCAATCAGCATGAATGTCCAGGACGGGGATGCAGTTACGGGCCGGGAACGTCATCGAGATATTTTGACTATGGCAGGATTAATCTCGCCAACCCTGCGCCGCCAGCAGGCTTTCTTTGGGCAGCGCTGCTGAATGCGGCTATCAATTGAACAAAGAGGAATACTGGATGTTGAAACTTCTAAGAGCCGTAGCGTCCATAATCTTATTTCTACTCTACCCAACGACGTTGTCAGCTCAGACCATTACATCAACACCATCCTCGACTATCACCAATCTTGTGGGAGGTTGGGGTGCACCGGATATGTTCATTCAACTTAATGGTCAGACCGGCGCATCAATCACGAACCCCGGAAGCTGTACAGGCACCGATGGCTACGAAATCTCGGGATCGGATTCCTACGCGCAACTACTCAGTTCAATGTTGCTCACAGCTTATGCCGGTCAATTGAACATCCAACTCGTCATATCGGGTTGCTACGGAAACCGGCCGCATGTCATCGGCTTGTCACTTCATCGATAGCTGAGCATCGCTGCGCCCCGGATTGCGCCAACTTCCCGAAGGAATCACCATGAAAAAGCGAATGCTCAGGCTCGGAAAGTTCGGACGGACTATAGCCCTTCTCGCATCCATGACGTGCATAGCCCTCCCGTCCATGGCCATGGCGGGTGACTGGACCGGCGTACGCAAGATCACCCAGCTCGTCGTCGATGACAGCTCCACCACTGTCATCATCCCGGATATCGATAATCCGGCATCGTGCGGAGTTCCCACCTTTCTGCGCGTGTGGAAAGCGGATTCCAACTATGACTCGATAACGGCCGCGATACTTTCGGCTCAGGCGCAGGGCAAGAATGTCCGCCTGTTCGCGGCAGTCTGTAACGGCGACAATTCGGTTCGCATCACCGGTGTCTGGATACAGCCCTAACGCGATCTTGAGGCCAGCGCGGACCATGCCAGGCTCTTTCCCGAAGAGATGACGCTCATGACGCGCAGCAAAGGAAGTATATGAAGCTGTTCAAACCCATGCTTTTCGCCGCCCTGCTGCTTTCCGGCATCGCCGCGCACGCATCGGACACCGTTGGCGCGGGCACCGTGCACAATGTCTTCATCATGGAAAATGGCGTCGTCCTGTTCCACCTGACGGGCAGCAGAACATCCGTTCCTGCATGCGGGACGTACTTTCCCGATCGCTGGGCATTTGATAGCACTACGCCTGCAGGCCAGGCAAAGCTGTCCTTCCTCATGACCGTCTATGCCTCACAGAAATCGATCGGGATTCACGGCACGTCCGCTTGCCCAAATTGGACTGACACCGAAACCGTGTCTTATCTCATGACCGCTGATTGACCCGCGATATCTGGCGGGGAACCGAGCATTTATAGCGTGTGGACGCCACCGATGCTTGGCCGACCAGCCAACATAATGGAGCAAGCAGGGATGAAAACCATGCTACGGGCAATGTCGACCCTAATTGCCATGGCAATGCTTGGGATAGCATATCCTGCATCGGCCACCACTGACAGCAACTTGACGGTGACCACGGCGGGAGCGCAAAGCGGATCCTACGCCTATATTGTTGTTAGCCCGGGCGCGACAGGTTCGTGCGGCAACATAATATATATCGATGTTACCACGGATAGCGGACGAGCCATGTACTCGACTGCCTTGACCGCTCGTGTGACCGGCCGGCCCATATCACGCGTCGATTATGCGGAGAGTGCCGGGAACGTATGCTATGCATCTCTCCTGGCTATGTGAATAGGATTGCGACATCGGAACCGATCCAACCGGTGGGGAAGGTGGTGATGCATGGGTCAATAGGAAGCAGAATATATCCTGCAGTAACCAGACGTCTCACGGTTCACCTGGAGGTTGACTGTCTTTCCCTGGCTGTAGGCCGTCATCAATCCCGCGCTATAGGCGCTGAACAAAGCCGAGCTGGTTTCGACGAAGGCGAAATTGAGGTCGCAGTTGGTCATCGTTGAACTGAGTGTGACTCGAAACTGCATGGAGCCGGTATCGACAAGCTGAATGCCCGTGATCGTGCCGGAATAGTTGTCGCTGGCGATCGCGGGCTGGCTGCCCAGCAATGCCGCCGATAGAGCGAGCATCGATAATTTCTTCCACATCATATTTCTTTCCATATTGCTGGACTTTACCTGCGGCTGTGGAAACGATGAGCTCAATTCGGGCTCAGGATGCTGACATACTGGATTGCGGGTTCGGTCCCGCACCCCGATGTCACAGCCGTATCGTAGGTCAGAACGACGTTGAGGCCCGTCGTGACAGCGGTCAAGGTCACAGCCATGATGGAATTGTCGCTACCCGTATCAGGAATCCGGAACCACAGGAGCGCACCGTCACTGCTCCGTTTCAGTTGCACCATCCGGCATGCAGGGGTGATGTGCCCTTCCGTATGGACGATCTTACCCTGCACCTGGACGATGCTGGCGAAGGCAGGAGAGACCGTCGCGAGACATGCCGCTCCGCCGATGGCAAGTTTCTTCAGTATCTTCATGGATTTACGTTCCCCCAATAGTGCGCCGCGAGCGAAAACGCGTCAGCAAGAAATTTCAGGTTCCCCGATCTGTCGGTTCTCAGGGAAGCTGGACCCATTGCACGGTCTCGGAATCACCCCAGACATTGCATTGCCCGGTCCCACCAACCGTCACCGCCCGATTTTGGCTGTAAGCGGTCAGAACCGTCGACCACATCGCCTGCCCCGCCGGTGTCGTGACATCCACCGCCCAGCGGCCGGTTGTCGCGCAGGCCGGTGCGTTGGGATGCCCCCCATTGGTCTGGAACTTGCCGGTGCCAGCTTCCGAGTTGATTCCGGTGATGTTGCCGCTCCCGGAACCCGCAGCCATCGCGGCCGTCCCGAACCCCAGTGCACCGGCAAAGACCATGACCCAGCCTAATCTTGCCGCCCAAATGCCCATCATATAATCTTATTCCCCAGTATCATGACAATTGTGAATATGAACGGATCGTCAAAAGGTCGTATCGAAATTGACGCCGACAATCTGCGGTCTGCTGGACGGCGTGCAGCCGTTCGCGGAAATCACCAGGGATATCTTCTGGCCCGATTGATAGGCGTTGAGCAGCATCTGATTATAGAGCGGCGCACCGGGGTCAGCCGTGTTGGTCATATAGCCGTCGGTATTGCTGCAATTGGCGGGATTGATGACCGGCACGCTCAATACCACGTAAAGCATCGCGTCGCCCCAACCGCCGGTCATCCGGACGATTTTCGACGAAGCCGTTGTTTGCGGAGGAGTGGGAAAGACCAGGGCCGCATCCGCCGATATGCTCGTCACGGCCAGCAGGCCACCCAAAATCCATGCTTTCTTCATCATATGCCCCATCATCACTATATCTGCTAAGTGCTAAAATCGTCGAAATGATCTTCAATCCAGTTCCAGGAGGCTGGCAGGAGTCCCTGTCGAGCCTCTCTCACTAGTTGCAAAAAGGCATGTCGACCGGCAAACGGCTTCGTTAGAGGTCGCCCATCACCGAGGGACGGAAGCGCCGGCATAGGGATCGAACTGCGGAGGGCTGGCTGGGACGGCAACGGGCGGTGCGGCGACCAGTTGCTGCTCGGCCCGACGCTCACCCCGGATGGTGGCCATGATCCCTTGTGCAATCAGCGGGGCGCCGAACAGGATGAAGCAGCCGATGATGATGCGGCCGCCCTCGCGAACCGCCAGCCGCCCTTGAAGCATGGAAAATCCGGCCCAGGCGATGGCAAGCACCGCTATGGCGCTGCCAAGGCTGCCGGTCAGCAAATCCGCAACCCAATTAACCGCGCTCGCCAGGGGCGAAGAGGTGGCGTCGGCAACTATCACAGTATCTCTTTCATGGAAGGGCCGGCAAATTGGCCCGACATTACAACCATGCATGATATTCCAACATTACAATATGTTCATGAAAAGCGGATGGCGTTTGGCACTATGCTATGCGAAGGCCTTGCAGGGCATAAGAACGGAGTAAATTTGTGGAGCATCGCGGGGGCGTTTCCATAGGTCTGCCGATCATCGGCATGTTGTTCTCCAGTCCGGCCTTCGCGCAGGAACTCGCTGACCCGCAGGGTTCGGGGGTGCTCATCAATGCGATGAACTGGCTTCAGGGCACATTGCTCGGCACGGTCGCGACAGTGGTCGCGGTGATCGCCGTCGCCTCGGTCGGCTTCATGATGCTGACGGGCCGGATCAACTGGCGCCATGGCGCGGTGGTGATCCTGGGCTGCTTCATCCTGTTCGGCGCGGCCACTATCGTCGCCGGTATCCGCTCCGCAGCCCTGGGCGGCTGAGCTTTTCTCATGGCCGCAGCCCTGGAAAGCCGAACCGTTTTCGTGGCCCTGACGCGCCCGCAAATGTTCGCGGGCGTGACCTATAGCTTCTTCGTGGCGAATGCCATTGTCGCGGCCGAGGTCTTCCTCATCTTCAAGAGCTTCTGGACCATCGCGGTCGCACTGGTCCTGCACTTTGTGGGCATGGCGCTCTGCCTCAGGGAGCCTCGTTTCTTCGACCTGTGGATCGCCAGGGTGAGCCGTTGCCCGCGCGTCCCTAATCATGCGTTGTGGGGATGCAACTCCTACCGCCCCTGAGCGCGGACCCGCGCGTCATCGCCAAGGAGCGTGTGGCGGGCAGTCACCTGCCCTATGCGCGCCATGTCGATTCCGCGACGATCGCCACGCGCGACGGCCTGCTCATGCAGACCGTGCGCCTCGACGGCCTGTTCTTCGAAACCGCCGACACCGACGAACTCAACTACCGCGCACGATTGCGCGACGCGATGCTGCAGGCGATCGGCTCCTCGCGCTTCGCCCTCTATCATCATGTCATCCGCCGCAGAGCCGATGTCGCGCTCGAGGCGGACTATCCCGACGCCTTTTCGGCACGGCTCGATAAACGCTGGCGTGCGCGGCTGGGCCAGCGCCAGATGTATGTCAACGAACTGTTCCTGACCCTGGTGCGCCGCCCGCTTCCCGGCAGGATGGGGATGTTCGAGCGTGTCCGGAATCTGCTTCCACGCGGCGAGACGGAGCGGACGGCGGAACTGGCATCGGAGCGGCGTGCGCTCGACAGCGCCACCCAGGCGCTGATGGCGGCGCTCGGCAATTACGCCCCCCGCCTGCTGTCGATCCGAGAAAGCGAAACCGGCTATCGCTCCGAGCCGCTGGAATTCTTCTCCTGCCTCTTCAACAATGAGATGCGTCCCATGGGTCTGCCGCACGGCGATCTGGGGCACCATCTGCCCTTCCGGCGGGTGAGCTTCGGACAGGAAGCCTTTGAACTGGGTGCAGCCGGAATCCATCCCCGCAAGTTCGGCGCCATCGTCTCGATCAAGGACTACCCCTCGCAAACCCTGCCGGGCATGTTCGACGAACTCTACCGCATGCCGTTCGAGATGACGGTCAGCCAGTCCTTCGCCTTTGTCGAACAGGCCACGGCGCTGGCGCGGATGAACCTGGCACTGCGTCGCATGCGTTCGGCCGAGGATGAAGCCGTCTCGCTGCGGCACGAACTCTCCCGTGCCAAAGACGAGGTAGCGGCGGGACGCGCGGGCTTTGGTGAACATCATACGACGATCACGCTCACCGCCGACAGTCTTGAAGCGGTCAATGCCCAGGTCGCCGAAGTGACGGCGGTGCTCGCCGATCTTGGCATTGTCGGCGTGCGCGAGGATATCGCCCTCGAACCGGCCTTCTGGGCGCAGTTTCCCGGGAACTTCCGCTATATCGCACGCAAGGGGCTGGTCTCGACCGGCAATTTCGCGGGACTGGCCAGCCTTCACAATTTCCCGGTGGGCAGACCTCGCGGCAATCACTGGGGCGACGCGGTCACCCTGTTCGAGACGACGGCGGCCGGCCCCTATTTCTTCAGCTTCCACGCGCGCGACCTGGGCAATTTCACGATCATCGGCCCCTCGGGCTCGGGCAAGACGGTGGTCCTCAATTTCCTGCTCGCCCAGGCGCGGAAGTTCACGCCCCGCACCATCTTCTTCGACAAGGACCGGGGCGCCGAACTTTTCATCCGGGCGATCGGTGGACAATATGATCGGCTGCGCCCCGGCAGCCCCTCGGGACTCAATCCGCTTGGCCTAGAGGACACGCCCACCAACCGTCAGTTCCTGATCGAATGGCTGACGATGCTCGCGGGTGGCGTCGATGTCGCCGAAGCCGAGACCATCCGCGACGCGGTCGAAGCCAATTTCGCCGCCGCGCCCCAGCGCCGCCGCCTGCGCTATCTGGTCGAACTGTTCCGCGGCCATGAGCGACCCCATGCCGGTGATCTTTACGCGCGCATGCGTCCCTGGTGGGGCGAAGGCGAACGGACATGGCTGTTCGACAATGAGCGCGATCTGACCGATCTCACGGCCGCCACCGTCGGCTTCGACATGACAGCGATCCTCGACGATCCGGTGGCCCGCACGCCGGCGCTGCTTTACTTCTTTCATCGGGTAGAAGAGCGGCTCGACGGCTCACCTGCGATCATCGTCGTCGACGAAGGCTGGAAGGCGCTCGACGATGATGTCTTCGTGCGGCGCATCAAGGATTGGGAAAAGACCATCCGCAAGCGGAACGGCATCGTCGGCTTCGCGACGCAGAGCGCATCCGATGCATTGGAAAGCCGGATCGCCAGCGCCATCATCGAGCAGGCCGCGACCCAGATCTTCATGATCAACCCCAAGGCGCGGGCAGAAGACTATATCGACGGCTTTGGCCTCACCCCCCATGAGTTCGAGCTTGTCCGCACCCTGCCGGACAATTCACATTGTTTCCTGATCAAGCATGGGCAGGACAGCGTGGTGGCGCGCCTCAACCTCTCGGGCGAGAAGGAGCTGCTGACGATCCTGTCCGGACGCGAGGAGACAGTCCGTCTCTTCGACGAACTGGTCGAGATAACCGGTCCTGAGCCCGCCCAGTGGATGGCCCCGCTGCTGGAGCGCGTATGATGGCTTGTCCGGCGATCCTGACCGGCACGCGCTTCCTCGGCTCGACGCTGGCGCACATCGACTGCCAGGGACGGACGATCGGCGCCTATGGCTATGGCGCGCTTGCCGATCCCGGCTCTCCCGTCATCCTGGCACTGACGGGTCTCCTGACCGTCTTCGTCGCCCTGTTTGGCATCCGCCTGATGCTGGGCCACGCCATGGTGCGACGCGACCTGATCGGCGACGCTATCCGGGTCGGTCTGGTGCTGACGCTGGCGATGAGCTGGCCCGCCTGGCGGGCGGTGGGCTATGATCTCGTCATGGATGGCCCGGCCGAGATTGCCCGGACGATCGGCCTTGCTTCGGGCCTGCCCGGTGGCGATGGTGGTATGATCCAGCGCCTCCAGAATGCCGACGACGGCATCGTCGCCATCACCATGTACGGCACCGGACGGTTGACCGGCGGCGTTGTCGGTGGCAGCGATATGGGTGACAGTTTTCACGGCATCGCGCTCGCAGACGAGACGGGCCTCGGCTGGGGCCGGATCCTGTTCCTTGCCGGCACCATCGGACCCTATGCAATCACCCGCATCGCCGCTGGCCTCCTGCTGGCGCTCGCTCCGCTGATGGCGGGACTGCTGCTCTTCGGCGCGGGCTTGGGTCTCTTCATGGGCTGGCTTCGGGGCTTGGCCTTCGCGGCGCTTGGCGCGCTGGCGCTATTTGTCGTCGAAGGCGTCGAACTGGCCCTGCTCTCTCCCTGGATCGCCGATGTCCTCAGCCAGCGGGGTGCGGGCACCTTTACGCCTTCGGCGCCGACCGAGATGGTCGTACTGGCGCTGGCCTTTGCCCTGACGAGCTTCGGCCTGCTCCTTGTCATCGCCTGGGTTGTGTTCCATCCGCAAGCGCCGGGCGCACGGATCGTCGCGCTTTGGGAAGGCTCGGGACGGACGGAGCAAGCGAATGGCGACCGGTACGATAGCATGGTGAATCGGGAACAGGTCACCGAGCTTCATTCCCGCGCGGCGATGGTGGCCGATGCGGTGGCGCTCACCATGCGCCGCGAAGAAACGGGTGGTGCTCCCGCGCTCGCCGGGCGCGGGAGTGGCATGGATATGGGACGGGAAAATATGGATCAGTTGCGTGCCGAGCGCGACGGCTCGGCATCCGAGCTGCTGGGCAGCGGCTTCCGGCGCACGCATCGGCGCGTGTCGGCGACAAGCCAGATGCGGGATCGCATCAAGGGAGATGGCAGGGCATGAGCAAGCAGCCACCCGAAGATCTGGCGGCCTGGTTCCGCTCGGGCGAAAGCTGGGCGGCGGATCGCGAGAAGGCGAACCGATCGATGCTGAGGGTCGCCTGGGGCGTCGCCGGCGTGGCCGCTGCTATTGCATTGGCCGAAGCCATCGCCCTCATCGCCCTGACGCCGTTGAAGACCGTGGTGCCCTATACGCTGCTCGTCGATCGCCAGACCGGCTATGTCCAGGCGTTGAAACCGCTGGAGCGTGAAATCATCGCGCCCGACAAGGCGCTCGCCCGCTCCTTCCTCGCCCAATATGTCATCGCCCGCGAAGGTTTCGACATCGACAGCCTGAAGGAGGATTATCGCAAGGTCGCGCTCTGGTCTTCGGGCGAGGCGCATGACCGTTATATCGCCGGCATGCAAGCGACGAACCCGCAGAGCCCACTCGCGCGCCTGCCGCGGCGCGCGCTGGTCGAGGTCGAGATCAGGGGGATTTCGTCGCTGGGGCCGAACACCGCGCTGGTCCGCTTTGCCACCATGCGCACCGATCCGGGCGGACAGCGGCGGGAGGCTCAGTCCTGGCAAGCGGTCATCGCCTACCGCTTCTCGGGCGCGGCGATGAGCGCGGCCGATCGTCTCGTCAATCCGCTGGGCTTCGAGGTCACGCGCTACCGGCGTGACGCGGAAATGCTGCCCGCGCCTGAGGTAGCAGCAGCCTCTGTTCCGAATGGCCCGGCCTCGTTCCCAGCAACCAGGCCCGTGCCGGCGGGCACGACGTCAATGCCTCTACAGCCTCGGCGCGTCCCGTGAAGTGGCTGGCTTTGGCTCTGCTGTTGAGCGCCAGCGCGGCAACCGCACAGGTGGAACCGACACCTTCCAGCGAGGATTCTCGCATAGGCATCGTCCATCACGAAACCGGTCAGAAAATAGGGCTGCGCGCCACGCCGGGCGTCGATCTGGCCGTTCTCCTGCCGCGCGGCGAGAGCATCGAGACGGTCACTCTAGGCGATACCGTTGCCTGGCATGCTTCGGTATCCGAAGCTCAAGACGGGCTGACGCTTTTTGCGGCTTATCCTGTCTCGGACACCAGCCTGTCGGTGGGTACCAACGCGAGCAGCTATCAGTTCTCTCTCACTGCCGCCTTTGGCGCGAGCGTGCCCTATCTTGTGCGCGTGGAAAATGGCGGATCGACGGTATCGGGGAAATTCTCGCCTCAAATCTGGACCCCGCCTGTGGTGGTCCAGCCGGGGCTCTACAAACTGTCGGGCAACAAGGAGCTACGACCGAGCGCGATCCGTGATGACGGCGCCAAAATGTACATCGAATGGAGCGGCCCCCAGGCGATGCCGGCGGTCTTCGCTCTCAATAGCCTGGGCCGCGAGGAAATGGTCAATGGCTATATGCGGGGCGGCGCCTTCACTATCGACCGGATTTACGACACGCTGATCTTCCGCATCGACAAGGCGGAGGCGATGGCGCGACGCTATCTGCCCAAGGTGAAGAAATGAGCGAAGCGGAATCCGGCAAGCCGTCGGAGGCGGCATTGCGCGACATGAGGCCGTTCGTCGCGGGACCGGTTAGCCGTCGCGGCATGTGGATTTTCGCGGGTCTCGCGGTGCTGGGCGGAAGCACCCTTTTTGCCGCGCTCGAAGGTCGCCGTGCCGCGATCAGCGTCCCAGCCATTGCACCGGCCAGCGATGAGAGGGGCGAAGCGAGCGGGATGATAGCCTCTCCACCCGCGCTGGCGATACCGCCCGACTATGCGCCTCAAACCATGATGCCGTGGCCGACGGGCACGCAGACGCTTTCTCAACCTGCTGAACCGGCGGTCATGCAAAATGCGCCCGTTCCCCGGCGCCTGCCAGCCATGCCCCAGCAGGCATCATCCGCCGTGGCGGGTTCCCAGCCCTCCGATGCAATCGATCCCGATATGTCGGCTGCGATGGGGGTCGGTAATGCTCCATCGGCCGCAGCCTCCCGGCCGGAACTGGTCTATGACGCAAGCCGAGATGCGGCGAGACCTCGTGTGACGGACCAGGCCGCCAATGGAAGCGAGGCCGGCAAGGGGGAAGAGCGTGTCGAGGCGAGCCGCTTCGCCAATCCTTCCACCACCGTGCCCAAGGGCACTGTCATCCAGGCTGTCCTTGAAACCGCGCTTGATTCGACCCGGCCAGGCTTTGCCCGGGCCATCGTTTCGCGCGATATCTATGGCTTTGACGGCAAGAGAGTGTTGATCGCCAAGGGCAGCCGCCTCATCGGCGAATATAAGGCGGATCTGGCGGCTGGGCAGCGTCGCGCGCTCATCCAGTGGAAACGGCTGATGCGGCCCGACGATGTGATCATCAACCTTGATTCCCCCTCCGCCGATCCGTTGGGCCGAGCCGGCGTCAAGGGCAAGGTCAACTCGCATTTCTTCGAGAAGTTCGGCGGAGCCATGCTGCAGTCGGCGCTCAATATCGGCACGCAGGTGGGCGTCAATAAACTTGCCAACGGGTCGGTGATCTACGCGGTGCCTCTGATGACCCAGGCTGCGCCGACAATCCAGCAGGACAAGGTCGTTCCGACCCTGACAGTGCGCCAGGGCACGAGCGTCTCGGTCTTCGTGGCCAAAGATCTCGATTTTACCGCAGTGGAATGATGTGCGTGGCGGTTTGCCGGGCGCGGCATCAAACAAGGGGGGAGTTATAGACCGTGAGAATGATCAAATATGTTCTTGCCATGGCGGCGGGTCTGGCCTTTTCGCCGGCGGCGATTGCGGGCTCGCCCGGCTGGACCGGTAATGGCGTCATTCAAGAGGTCAAGCCGCGCGAGTTCGGCATAGACGTCTTCGTCTCCGGCATTGGCAATCCGATGGGATGTTCCATGCCAGGCTGGATACGCTTGAGCCTCAACGCCGCCAACTATCAGGTTATCGCTTCCCAAATCCTGATTAACGCGACGAACAAGAAATCGATCAATTTTTGGGCCAATCAGTGTGATGGCGACGGCGTGATGCTGGTGATCGCGGCTGATACTGGGGTATGATCTACTCCATTCCTGCATCAAAAGTCCCGATTTCGATTATTCACAGCTACGACGATAGCCGCCCATGATGGCCAGCCCAACCAATGTCTATCTCGAAACCTGCCTTGAGCCGCTGGCGGCGCATCTTGCTAGGCCCGATGTCACCGACATCTGGATCAACCGGCCCGGCGAGCTTTGGCTCGAAGTGCTGGGCGGCAAGATCGAGCGGCATGATGCGCCCGAACTGACACAGCCCCTGCTGCTGCGTCTGGCCCGGCAGATTGCTGCCGTCACCGCGCAGGGGATTAATCGCGAGCATCCGATTCTTTCCGCCGCCCTGCCAACGGGCGAGCGGGTGCAGGTGGTGATCCCGCCGGCGACAAGGGGCGAGGTGGCGATCGCTATTCGCAAACATGTGATCTCCGCGCTTGCGCTGGAGGATTATTGCCATAATGGCGCGCTGACCGGCACGCAGATGCAGGCCGGGAAGACACGCGACCACAAATCTCCCCTGGTCGACTCGGCGGGTGATCCTATCGCCCTTCTGCGCGAGGCGGTGCTGTCCCGCAGGAACATCCTGATCTCAGGCGGCACCTCGACGGGCAAGACAACCTTCCTGAATGCGTTGCTGTCCGCAGTGCCGGCTCGCGAACGGCTGATCTTGATCGAGGATACGCCCGAACTGCGGATCGCACATGAAAACGCGGTGGGCCTGCTCTCGGCTCGAAGCGCACTGGGTGAAGCGGCGGTGACGGCGGATGACCTGCTCATCGCCTTGTTGCGGATGCGGCCCGATCGGATCATCCTCGGTGAGATTAGGGGCGCGGAGGCAGGCACCTTCCTGCGTGCGGTCAATACTGGCCATCCCGGCTCGCTCAGCACCATTCACGCGGATTCTCCTACCCGCGCCATCGACCAACTTGCCCTCCTCGTTCTCCAGACCGGCATTCGCATGAGCTGGGAGGATGTGGTCACCTATGTGCGGCGATCGCTTGATATCATTGTCCAGTTGAAGCGCGGGGAAAACGGCCGCGAGATCGAGAAGATCATGATCATCGATGATGGTGATAGCGGGATTAATTTACCATTGGCAGGCGCTTGATTTCATCGACAAAAATTAGATGGGGGTTCTCGTGAAGAAGATTGCATTATTGATAACGGCTGCTGCAGCTTCTTTCTCGCAAAATTCCTTTGCGCAAACCAATTACCTTGTGAACGGATACATAACATTCGAGCAGGGGGGATGGTATAATTCCTACCTCAGAGTACAACTCGGAGGAGTTCAGTTTAATAACCCCGACAATTGTTCTGCCAATGATGGGTTTATCACGGATCCTGGAGATCAGGGGAACAACCTTTTCAATTCAATGCTGCTCTCCGCCTATATGGCCAATAAGAAGGTGGAACTGACCATATCGGGATGCAACGGATTGAGGCCGAAGATCATTTCCGTGGCGTTTGTCAATTAATCAAAAATCTATGGTCAGAAAGGGTCGGATAGTATGAAAAGAATTACCATTTCCATCCTCTCCGTTCTTGCCGTCCTGACGGGCAACCCCTGCTGGGCGAGTCAGCAGGATGGTACCATTCAGTCTTATACGCTCGCGCGCATGGGGTCTGGTGCTATGATCATGTCTGGCACCCGCACTGCTGCGCCAGCATGTGTGACTGACTATGCGTGGTCGGTGGATGGCAGTACCAGCAACGGCGCTCAGCTCGTGGCTGCGATCATGACAGCGCGAGCGACGGGACGGAGCGTGACGGTCGTGGGGACCGGCACTTGCGATCCCAATTCCCCGACCCGCGAAATGGTCAACTGGATTCAGTTCAACTGAGATAGCCACGTTTGCTTTTTGAAGAGGGTATGAATGAAGCAGATATGGGATGTCAAAGCCGTATGGAACGATCGAGCCGGGAGGATGGTTATGATGATGGTGCAATCGGGTCTGAAAGCCGCGCGCAAGGCATGCGAACACCATCTCCTCGCAATCAGCTTTGTACTGGGCGTGCTGGGTATGTTTCCAACCCAATCCTCAGCGCAGAGCAACACGGCTGTGGTGCTCACTACTCCGGGGCAAATCACCAAAATGCTCAGCGACTGGAACAATAATGCGATGCTGGTGGCGCTCGGGCCGAACGTTGCCTTCGTGAACCCGGCGGGTTGCGCGGCGACGGATTATTATGAAACCAATCCCACGGATGCCGCTACTGCCCTCAATCATTCTATGCTGCTTACAGCTTACTCGTCGCACGCCAGTTTAGCGCTGGCGATCCAGGGTTGTTCCTATAATGGAAGGCCGCACATTATCAGCGTCTCGATGCCCAATTAGCTTGCTGGCCGGAGGTTTCGGGTGCCGTCGCCCGCGGAATTGGCAGGGACGGTCTGAAGTAGATGTGGGTCGGATCATAGCCCCAAAGGGGGGAAAAGTCAGGAGTCGCGTCAGGTGCGATTTGATCGGTAGTGGTATCCACAGGCGATGGGCGATGTGATGGTATTTGAGAAGAAATTGTAAAAATCATAAAATAATATCAATATCTTGTTGAAAGAATGTGGCTCCCGTAGGGGTCACCA
>JGI24739J22299_10000063_pt1 | contig 29854 bp, 27 predicted proteins | sample KBSCornC5_FD_22299 | JGI IMG/M metagenome (IMG submission 22299)
TTTTCTGTAAATGAAGTATGGCGCGCCTGATATTCTCCAGCCGCCTTAACATCTTCTTCATATTCTTTATTCTCAAGACCTTCAGCGTGAAGACGGGCTCGTTCATTATATTTCTTACCGCCAACGACACGACCAACCGCACCGAGTGCACTACGACTCGTACCGCGGCCTTTCGCAAGCTTGATCTGTCGTTGCTGATCACGGAACCGCTTCATGTCTGCCACTCCTGCACCTAAGCGCGATGAGCTTTTAACCTGAGATCCCACTTTACCTGTCGCTTTACTAGCCATATTTTGGAACTTACCGCCAATTGCACCCGCAGCGTTCAACGAACCCTTTAGTAATCCGGGCACTACAAAGAATGGAATAGCAGAAACGCCAAGTGCAATAACCTGTGTTATCTGGCCACCTCCAGCAGCTCCTGCAGCTGCAATAATCTGCGAAGCAAGTGCACTCGCCCCAAATACGGTTCCAATAATAGGGAAGAGCATGAGGAGAGTGAAAAGCATTTTATACCATTTCTTAAACCATTGCTCAGTATTTGGTAGCAGATAAGCAGCAAAAGCAAGCGGTGAAACAACGATAAGGAGCACTACGAGAGCTTGTCGCGCAATCAGCATCAGCACAATCAGGGCAATCGCAAGCAATGCCGCAAGTAACACAGGGATGCTCACCGCAAGCGCAATACCAATCGCACCAACAATAAGGGTACCGATGACCGCCACCCAACCTGCAGCCTTGGCCGCTCCACCACTATCCGGCAAGCCAGCACCAATAGGAATCGCCTTAAAGAACTGTGGAATTGCATACCCAAGTAGGTTACTTAAATCAACCGCAGCCGAACATATGTAATACGATAAGTTCACGAGCAGCGCTGCTACCAATATACGCGGCAACATACGTTTAATACCGTAGTTGCTAATGCCAAAGCTTGTAACCTGTGAGTAGATAATAAAGAGAAGTGCAATGACAAATACAACGTTCGCAACATTACGGAACTGATCCCATGCAGCCTTCGTTTGAGCGTTCGATATAATCTTAGGGTCAATAGTAAGGAAGTATGAAGCAATAAAGTCGTAGGCTACATCAGCAACCTTTGCCATGAATGTCATCGCAGGGCACACGAGCCAACCGATACCTTGGATACCACAAGTAGGCTTATCGTCAGCCTTAGGNGTATCGGTAGTATCGCCTGTCGGAGTACTTGCNAGTGCTGTACCAAACCCATACAAACAAGCGGCATTCTCATCGGCTGCAGTGTAACGTTTACAGTAGTTTGGCGTAGATTTGTTTGCTAAACCGTCATTACATGCGGTTAGAAGTTTACTATACTGGTCCTTTTTAAGGCCTTTAGCCGCAGCATCACCACCAACTTGAAGTGTGGCATATTGTTCACACGTGCCAGGGTTGCCCGCAGAACCAGGCTGGTTAGCGCCGACCCATTTGGCGTATGCGTTCGCATTATTACCGTTAGCAACACCCGCTAGCTCACCGCATTTCTCAGTTATATAGTCAGTACTGCCACCACTTTTGTTTCTGAATGACCAGCTCTTACCCTTATCACCATTAAACTTATACAGCACTTGAGTAGCCACACCATCAGAACCAACAATAGTAATTGTGGCATCCGATTGAGCTTTTTGGTCTGGAGTGGCGCTCGATACTAGTGAAATTGGAGAAGCCTTACAAGTTTTATCGCTCGTAATAACACTCAGCGCCATCACATAGTATTGTTCAGCACTGTAGTCTTTGCCGAATTGTGTACCTTTATATGTTTTATCAATACGATTAAGAACATCCTGCTTGCCACTACCTTCATAACGCATATTGCCGTCGCCATTAACACAGTTGCTACCATTCTTGCGCACGATACCAAGCGCACAAGCAGCCTGGATATTGCCGTCAAACCCAAGATCCTGTAAAGCACTACCAGCGTTAAATTTATCGCAGTTAGTTCCATCGCCTCCGTCATTATAATCAGACCACTGACGAATCTGCGTATAGTCAGAGAACCAACTTCCACTCGCAAGATCTTGCGGGTTAATATCGTACCCATAGTCACTATTTTTAATAGCAGCACCGTCACGGTAGCCCAAACACATACCTAGTGAGTTACGTTCTGTACTCTTCTTTGCTGCATCTAATGCTGCAGGGGCAAGATATGGAGTAGGAGTGCCGGCAGCGTTTACTGTTTGCGGAAAAGCGCCCACGAGAGCAGACGCTGGTAATACCACCGCCATTATAAGAAGTAGCGCCCGCCTATACATACTAATATTAAAGCGTATGCAGTAACAAAAAGCTAGTACTATAAAACACCGCCCGGGAAACGAGCGGTGTTTTTATGGGCTTGCGCCGCGCTAACTATTTTGTAGGGTTAGGCTCAAGCACACCAATACCACTGCCGTCAGGACTTGCGGTAGTCTCAGATTCAGTCCAAGTAGACCGTGGATGACCATTCTTGTCCTTAAATACAACAACCTGATACGCCGCTGCGCCGGCGCCATCACTGTTAACGCCTTCTTGCAATGACTGAGTTGTAGGATCGTAAACTTCAAATCCAAGCGTAACATTTGCTGGGTAACCGTCAAAAGGACCACCTACTGCATTTGCAAAGTGATGTCGATCGGTGCCCGCATCAGGAAAGCCAAGATCCTTAAGGGTGTCGGTTTTCGTTTCATTCATAGTGCGAAGATCATTGACGCGTTCAGTGAGATGACCCCATCCTTCTGCATCGTAGGCAGGACCATCTGCGTTAGCAACACCCTCGCTACCATGGTAAAGGGAGCCGCCCATAATCTTTTTAGCATCTTCAAGGAGTTTAGGATCACCTGTACTTGCCATAGCAGCGGCGATCGCACGCTCAAACTGTACCGTAAAGTATGGCTGACCATTATTCGAAGGCTTAACGTCTTCAGGGGTAGAAGTCAATGTCCAGTAATACATGTCCTGTGCGACGTTAACATTCCCGTTTGCATCGGCTACACCCTTAGGTATATAGCTCTCCGCAGGGTTAAGAATTTCACCCATTGATTTGCCGTAGTTACCAGGCTGCACAAGGTTTTTAACACCATCAAGATAATCTTTACTGTGTGCATCTGATAAAACAAGCGCCACCATGGCGCGTTCTTCAGGCGAGAGCTTCTCNAATTCCATGAAGCTCAATTGTGAATTCTTCTCAACTTCTGTCTGGTCAAGTTTGCTTAACTCGTTGTATACTAACGAGTTGGTAAGTACGGTTTCGCCCATTTCAAACGATTTGGTCGTCTCTGGTGAATTACTTGCTGATTCGCTTGGCGCTGGGCTACTTTCACTTGAACCTGGAGTAGCCGACGCCGAAGCGGTAGTTTCTGGAGNATGACTTGCGCCTGCTTTCTCATTCCCGCATCCTACAAGGCCTANCCCTGCAGCACCGAGAGCGATTATCGCAGCACCCTTAAGTCCCCATTCTTGTAATTTGTTGTGGCCTCGATTGATTCGTTCAGCCATAAGTATTGGTTCTCCTTTACAGTGAATAAAAACTGCGATTAAGTTTAACCGTATGGACAGTCTCGTTATAGCAAATTTTAGCCTAATTGTCAATACCTAACCCTAGTTACAAGACACACGCCAAGCACAGATAGGTAACTACTAGTCAACCAATGCCTTAACGTACTGTTCGAGCAAGTATACACCTTACCGCCTCTTAAAGCTAGTCTCATTTTGTATTATTCAATGTAGTTAATATTTACACTAAACTACTTAGACTTCAAAACAGGGGTAGNAGAGTGTGTAAAATCTTAATTTTTGCCATTATTTTTATATTGACCAGAAGCTATATTTCTTTTAAAGTATATAAGTACCAACCTTATCTGGCGCTCTAGAGGCGCAGAAAATTACTTATGACCGTACCGCGATCAACAAAAGAAGAACATTCTTACAGAGGCCATCTTAAGGCNGACAAAACCAAGGGCTGTCCATTTTGTGAAATGGGGCCTGGCCATGAACAGTTTGTACGCGAAACTAANTACTTAAAAGTNGTTCGCAACCGCGTCCCGTACTCACTCTGGGATAATCAAAAAGTACTTGAACATCTCATGGTGGTGCCGAAAAAGCACACAGACAAGATAGGGGAGCTTGGCGACGCTGCAGCAATTGAGTTTATANAGCTTATCGATGAGTANGAATCAGCAGGATACAATATATATGCACGCGCAGTTGATTCAAGTAACCGAAGTGTGAAACACCAACACACTCATCTTATGAAACTCGATGGCAAAGAGGTGAACTTCCTCTTTATGCTACGAAAACCTTGGTATTTTAGACTGAGTAAATAACCGCTATTTCTAGGGGCTAATGCTATACTAAATATAGTATGGCAGTCTATAAGGTGGCGCAGGACGTTGAGGCNGATGATAAGATTCTTGGCCCTTTTAGTTTGCGTCAGTTTATTTACTTAATTATCGTTGCTATTTCAATTGCACTTGCATGGGGGCTTAGCCAACTCTTTATTGGGCTCGCAATCATCCCATTGCCATTTATTCTCTTCTTTGGCGCCCTTGCACTGCCACTGCGAAAAGACCAGCCTATGGAAGTTTACCTTGGCGCATTAGTATCGTACTACCTCAANCCACGTCGCCGCACCTGGGAACCAGATGGCATNGAGTCGCTAATTGAAATTACCGCACCAAAGGTAATAGAAATTCAGCGCACAAAAGATATTACTGAAACCGAAGCTGAAAGACGATTATCATACCTTGCTGATATTGCCGACACGCAAGGGTGGGCAGTACGCCACACGGCACAACCATCTAATAACTCAATGATTTCTGACGCATATTTTGAAGCCCAGCAAACCGAAGANGTGTTAGATGTAAATGGCGGCGTCTCTCAGTCACTNGGCGCGATGATTAACCAAGCAGATGAACGCCGCAAACAGTCGATGATGGCTCGCATGCAGCAAGCAACACAAGCGCCCACTTCGCAACAACCTCAGTCTATATATGTACCACCCGTTGCCGATCCGTATGCATCATTAGCACAACAAAACCCAGCACCACAGCCAGTAAGGCGACAATATAACGATCCGAGTGTTCAATTTAATCCATATCCGAATGCAATTCATCAGTCGGTAATTCAACCCCTTGAACAAGAATCACAATTGCCAGTTCAAGGCGCTGCCCAGAGTAGCCCAACACCTGTGCCAGTTGCCCAGCCACAACCAGCCGCTGAAGTGCCTCCAGCTACTAGCGAAAAGGCCATCTCACCTGATATAATCAATCTTGCAAGTAACACTGATTTATCTATCGAGACGATCCAGCGTGAGGCTAATCGAATCCAGCATAAAGCTGACGAGGATAGCGGTGAAGTATTTATTTCACTTCACTAGGTCGCAGTAGAGGTAATAACGGGAGGGAATGTGCCGCCAAACGCGCCAGGTGCAAATCAGATGCCACAGCAACCGATGCAACAAGCACCGGGATCTTTTAATGCCACTCCGATGCCAGAGCAGCAATTCATGCCGCCACAGCAACCGATGATGCAACAAGTGCCACAGCAACAGCCTGCACAAAGCCCTCAAACTCAGCAGCCTGCACAGAAAAAGGCATCAACCACTCAGAACTCATTACTACTCTCTGAGCTTCGTGACAGCATGGTAATTATGGCCGATGGTAGCTTTAGGGCGGTTATAGCATGTAAATCGATCAACTTCGACCTTATGAGTTCCCGTGAACGCGAGGGCGTCGAATTTAGCTACCAGAACTTCTTAAACGCACTCTATTTCCCAATTCAGATATTTATTCGCTCACAACGTGTCGATATTGGTCCGTATCTTGATAAACTCGAGGATATTCGTCGTAATAACGACAACATGCTATTAAACGTTTTGATGGATGACTATATCAGCTTCATTGATGCACTTGCACAGGAAGCAAACATCATGGACAAGAGCTTCTTTATCGTCATTCCATACTTCCCAGCAGGGGATGTGTCGAATGTTGTTGAACAGAGCAAAGGTTTATTTGGCAAAGTGTTTGGTGGTGCGAAAAACACCAATACAGTCACTAAAATCGATAAAGTCACCTACGAAAAGGCAAAAGACGAAATTAAAAACCGTGTCGACGCTGTACTCAGCGGGCTTATGCAGGTCGGTGTACAATCGACACAGCTCAACACTAAGCAGCTAGGTGAGCTATACTACAATGTCTACAACCCAGATACTGCTGTTCGCGAGCCACTGACAGATTTCAATAACGTAACGTCAACCTACGTCCGCAGAGCATCGTCGCCAAATCAACCGCAAACACCTATGCAACCCGGAGGGCAACAGTAGTGGCTAAGAAAAAACTAGATCCAGTCGATATTGCCGCCCAGCAACGCGCACGCGAGCAAGCAGAGGTAGAGCAAGCCTTTCTAAAGGGTATGACTACGCTACGCGATTTGATCGCACCGAGCAGCCTTGAAATCCACTCAAGCCACTTCCGTATCGGCACCAAATATGGCCGCACGATGTATATTTATGGCTACCCCCGCGAACTTTACACCGGTTGGCTCTCCGGTCTCATCAATATCGACCAGGTAATCGATATTAGTATGTTTGTCTACCCGGTTGAGACTGAAGTTGTGCTCAATAACCTTCGCAAGAAAGTGACACAGCTCGAAGCAGACATGTCGATCAATTCCGAAAAGGGCCGCACTCGCGACCCAGCGAAAGAAGCAGCATTGCAAGACGCNGAAGAACTCCGCGACCAGCTCCAGGTTGGATCTGAACGCTTCTTCCGATACGGCCTATATGTAACGATGTACGCCGATAGNCTAGAAGAGTTGGGGTTTGTGCAGCACTCACTCGAGACGCTCTTTGGCCAACAGTTGGTATACACGAAGACCGCAGCCAGCCAACAAGAACAGGGACTTAACAGTACCATCCCTCAAATGGCAGACCAATTACAGATCCGCCGTAATATGAACACTGGCGCAATCAGCACAAGCTTCCCATTCACAAGCGCCGACCTTACTCAGGAAAAAGGCGTTCTCTATGGTATCAATATGCATAATAACGGCCTTGTCATTTTCGACCGCTATAGCCTGGAAAACGCCAACATGGTAGTATTCGCAAAGTCTGGTGCGGGTAAGTCATTTACTGTAAAACTCGAGGCCTTGCGCAGCATGATGCTTGGCGCGGATATCCTGATTATTGACCCTGAAAACGAGTATCAAAAGCTTTCTGATGCGGTAGGCGGTAGCTATATTCGCCTCAGCCTCAGTAGCGATACGCGTATCAATCCATTCGACTTGCCACGAGTAATCGATAGCGACGAAGCAGATGACGCACTCCGCGCTAATCTTGTGACGCTGCACGGACTTTTACGCTTGATGCTTGGCGGATCACAAATGGCAGCAAACGGCCAGGTTATGGCCGGACTTACCCCGGCAGAGGAAGCCGACCTCGACCAAGGACTTATTGACACCTACGCCCGCGTCGGTATCACAAGCGACCCGCTCACCCACAACTCAGTACCACCAACAATTAGCGACCTCTACGACACACTACTCCACATGGGAGGAACGGGGCCACAACTTGCACAGCGCCTCCGCAAATACACCAGCGGTACATTTGCCGGTATCTTCAGTCAGCAAAGTAACATCGACATCAACAACAACATGGTTGTATTCAACATTCGCGACCTCGAAGATGAACTTCGGCCGGTAGCAATGTACATCGTGCTAAGCCACATTTGGAACATTACACGAACCGTCCAGCGCAAGCGTATGCTCATCGTAGATGAGGCTTGGCAGTTGATGAAATATGACGATTCAGCAAACTTCCTTTTCAGCCTCGCAAAACGTGCCCGCAAGTACTTCCTGGGGCTAACTACCATCACCCAGGACGTCGAAGACTTCATGGGTAGTAAAATGGGNCGCGCTATCGTTGCAAACTCCAGCATGCAGCTCCTATTGAAGCAATCTTCAAGTGCGGTTGATGTACTTTCGGACGTGTTCAAACTTACCGAAGAAGAACGCAAGCGTCTCGCCAACTTCCCAGTAGGGCAGGGCTTATTCTTCGCTGGGCAAAATCACGTACATATACAGATTATTGCAAGNGAGACCGAGACGGGATTGATCACNACAAATCCACAAGCACTGCTGCAAAATGGCCAAGGTCAGAATAGCGGGCAAGGGAACGCATAGGCGAAAGCATACATAAGATATGGCAGCTGATGATCCTAACTCAAAAGACTTAAACCCAGGCGAACAACACTGGCAGAATAGATTTGAGTCTGCAGGCGAACTAAGCAAGATGGAGAAATCTGGCTCCAATGACAGCGCACCTTCCGAGGCACGCCAGCAAAATGAGTCATCAAACGATCTTGGCGATGACGTGCGCGACCGTGAAAGCACGGGTGGCGGATGGGCAAACAATGTCACCGGTAAACAATCGTCGCAANCTCAAGGTGGCCTAAAGGCATTTGGCCAGAAAATGAAAGCTGTCTTCCAGAAAAAGGGAGCCACTGGTGCAATTGTCCTATTACTAGGTGGGGGTGCNGCGGTACCGTTCCTCGGTGCTGCGTCGTTGCCATTTTCGATTCTTGGCAACCAAGATGCAAAGAGTATGATGAACGGCCTCAAACAATATGAGAATGACTACACAGGCTTCCGTCTCTTCACCAGTAAAGGTAGTGTATCCTCATCTGCTAACAAAATTAAAGGTTTGCGCGAGTCAGAGATCGCAGAGTTAAAGGCGAATGGTGTTGATTTTGAGGGAGCTAAATATAACTCAGTCACAAAGAAAACCACCTTCACGGCCGTAAAATTTGAGGGCCAAACATATCATGCCGGTGCTGAATTTAACAATGCCATGCGCACGAATGCTGCATTTAGTAGCTCCATGCTCTTCACAAAGGGATCCTACTGGAAATCCGCAAAGAGCAGCTTCGCCGCCAAGGTAAAAAGCTTGTTTAAGATAGATCCAAATCCAGACTTATCGGGCAAAGACGACAAAGAGAGAAATAAGAAGCTGATGGCCGAATCTATTGAAGGGGCCGATAGTCACGCATCNGCCCAAAATACCCAGGAAGAGAAAAATAAAGATGGCGTAGATCCTAATGCCGATGAGAAAGCAAAAGCTACTGCGCTCGCAGGCGACCTCCAGAGTGAAATCGAAGCCGAAACGCAAGCACTCGCAAANGGAGACATTAGCACTACACTAGCAGCAGATAGCAATAATGGCAACCTCGGTCAGGCAATGGGCCGAGAGGGCACNGACCTAGCCGGTGACGCCACAAAGGGTCTTGGGGGNAAAATTTGGGGCTACGTAAACGCACTTGGACCGGTAGATACAATGTGCACTATTTACAATGTCGCAAACACTGCAAATGTTCTTGCTCGGACGGTAGCACTCGCTAATATCGTGCGCTTCGCCATGACACTTCGCGCCACAATTGAGAAAGCAAAGGCGGGTGATGATGATGGCCAATCTGCACAATACTTAATGAACCTTATCCAACAAAAAGACCCGACGACAGGCCAATCATTTGATGAAACATCGTATGCCGCATTCCTATTCAGTGGTACACTTTCAAGCGAGCCGAGCTCGGTCTCCGCGCTCGGCGGACAAGCGATGCTTGCGCTTTACATGACGATGCATGCAGTACACAGTATCTTTGGCCAGGTTGCAAAGTACGCCTCTGTCGGGCTTGCAAGTGGTAGCGCAACCTCAGGTAGAACATTCCTAAAATCGGTATGTAGTATTGCACAAAACGTAGGTGTGCAAATCGCAGCAACCGTAGGCTCGCTTGTTGTTGGATTCTTCAGTGGAGGGAGCAGTATCGCTGCCGAAGAGGGTGTTATGGCCTCTATTAAAATTGGATTCCAAACAGCCATCAAAAAAGTCACCGAGAGTATAGGTAAGGACGCAATCAAAGCATTCCTTAAAAAAGAAGGTGAAAAAATTAGTGAAGATGGATTACTACGCTATGCCTCAAAAAGCTCCTGGAGTGCCTTCACGACAATGTGGAAAGGTATGGATAACTGGACTAAGGTGGGTCTACTCGCCGCTGGCGCAAGTGCGTTTGGTATGGGCTATATCATCGACACACTTGCGGGCGGCAATATAGCAGGCTTTATAAAAAATGGATTCTCAGCATTTGATGCACTTGGTACTGGCTGGAATCAATACGAGTCTTCAAACGGTATTGCATCGGGTGGTAATATGGCAACATATGCCCAGGCAACGGCATATCAAGAAACACAGCAAACATACAACAATGCCTACGTTGCAGAGATGCAATACCAGGCAAAAGATACGCCTTTCGATCTAAAGAATCCGTATTCGATGCTCGGTTCAGCAATGTTCGGCGTACAGAAAACAATTGGCATTTCGGCATCGCTAAGCCTACCATCGACACTACTTTCAGTCGCGTCGCTTCCATTCAATCTGCCAAGTATGTTCGCAGCACATGCCGATGACACGCAACCAACACCGAAAGAAATTGGCGACCAGGTACAAGACCCATACTATCAAGACAATAGTATTGCCGTCACGACCACCGGTAGCCCTCAGGTAATATTCCAGAAACAATACAGCTTCCAAGATATTCTCGATAAACTGGTTGATGTGCCAAATCCGCAAGTGTCATACACCGGCAACGATCCGACGACAGGCGACCCACAGCTTAGTATCATCGCCGGCACAGACCTTGATGCTTACGCGCAAAAATGTCACAACCCGGAAAAAACCCAGCCGGATCCAGAATTTGAAAACGAAGAAGGAACGAACCTATACGACACTGATACATGTATAAGTGGTGGCAAAAACTACAAACCAGAGTATCAACTCTACGACGACGCCATCCGCTTTATCGGGCAAGTATCGCCTGATGACACCGGTGACAGCACAAGCTCAACAACATCTGCAGCGGCAGGCACAAGCGGGCAAGATGACGTACCTGCTAAATTTAAGGAAATTGCTGAAGGCTGCATCAAAGCTACCGGGAAAGCATGTTCTGGCGGTCACGCATGGCTCGGCATGCTCCCAGGCCAATGTGCTTCATTCGCCGCATGGCGCGCCGCACAACAGTGGTATGGAGCTCTCCTCAAGCCAGATGGCAGCAACCTCGAGCAGCTACTTCAAAGCAAGCCGCTCCCAGGCTTTGGCTCGAATCTCGCAATGGGTAACGGAAACCAGGTGGCACCGGCACTAATTGCGAATAAAATGGCCGATCCAGTGAAAAGCCTAGCCGACACTCAGCCGGGAGACATTGTGAGTGTAAACTCAAGCAACTCGGCGGGGCACGTATTTGTGATCCTATCTAACAATAATGGCGAGATTACCATCGAAGACTATAACGCTGCTGGTGGGCCAGGTAAGTATGGCACAACCACGGCAGCAGGTAAGTCACTATACTCACAAGCTAGTGTTGTTGCAATTGCACGTGTCCATAGGGGAGGAGCATCAAACTAATGCAAGATAACATACTTAAAAGTCTTCTGCGCAATAAAAAGCTACTCATTGCTATCGGCGTTTTGGTCATTATTACGCTTGGAGCACTCGGCGTTGTGCAATATCTCAAAAACCAACCGATTAACCTTAAAACAACCAATCTAAGGGACGCGAGTAGCGAAGAGCGAGCGAAGGCCGCAGCACAGCTCTCGATTACTATAAAGTACATGCCGAGCGCAATCGATGAAACCACAGCAAAATACCTCGAGAATCAACTAGCATTCATCTTACGGCAAAAATACGGCCCAGACGCGCAAAAACTCACCGCTGCTGTTCGCCAAGACCTCGGTTACGACGATGCGGGCGGCTATAGCATGTACGTTGACATCCCAGAAAAGGATGAGACCTACGCAGCGTATGTTAATATCTCCAATCACAACGGTAGTTTCAGTTGCGCACCTCAAGACCAACAAATGGACCCTGATAATTCACATTGCTACAATCTCCCATCAGTAGACGATAACGCGTTCCCGAATGGATAAAAGTATGTCAAAAACAACGATTAGAATCATTATAGGCCTCATAATATCACTCATCGTAGTGCCGATTGTGGTAGTGTCAATTTTAAACAGTGTATCAAATACAAACTCCCAGCAACTCACTAATAACCCGCCAGAGCGCAGCAACGACGAAGTTGCAGCCGCTATCGCAAAAAGCAATTCATACCTTCACGACAGTAAGGGCGAGCCGACGTTCAAACTATTGAAAGTAAAGCGACTTGCCAACAACTGGTATATGGCATGGATAGATAGCGCAACAACGAAAGTTTTAATTAATGATCCATCACTCAGCGCAAACAATATGAGAGTACTCCTCGGGCCAGCAACCACATTTAATGCATCAGATACATATTCGAAAGGTATACCACAGCAGGTATTTGGAGATTTCGTAAATGCAAAAATGGACTAATAGTATACTTCGCATTGTTACTACAGTAGTAGTGACAAGTCTTGTTGTCGCTCCGTTAAGCTACGCTACAGCAGGCAAGACTTTCGCGCAAAGAACGACGTTATAATCTACGATCCAGATGCAAAAAAGTGTGGCGACGGGAGCAACACACCGCTCACAACCGAGCAAAAGATTGGTCAGATTCTCAATGTAGGATTTGATAGTTCATCTATAGGCAACCTAAAAGCAACAGCCCAAAAATATCAACTTGGTGGCGTATACCTCAATATCCAAGACCCATCAAAACTCCCTAAAAAGGATATTGATGAGATTAATAAAAGCATGAAGTCACAGCTCATCGTCGCAACCGATGATGAAGGTGGACAAATCTATCGTATGCTACCAAAAGGCGCAGAGCCTTCAGCAAAACAGCTTGGAAAAATGAGTAATTCGCAGGTACTCGCCGCCGGCAAGGACACCGGTACGAGGCTCAATAAACTGGGCATTACAACAGTGCTCGGCCCAGTACTCGACATTGACACCGGTTTACAAAATGCAATCTCTCCATATGACCGATCATTCTCATCTAACCCAGATACTATCGCTGATAAAGCGGGAGCCTGGGCAGACGGAGTCATCTCACAAAAAGTAGGCGTCACATTCAAACACTTCCCAGGTATCGGCAGCAACACTGGCAACACCGACACCACTTACGTTGTGATGCCGAATTCCAAATCAAACATCGATCAGTTCAAGCAGGATCTCATCCCATACACAAAACTTGGTAACAAAACTGGCGCCGCAGTCATGCTCGCAAACTTCGTACTGCCAAGTTGGGGAAGCGACCCAGTAAGTATCAATCCGAAATCGGTCACNTACCTTCGCAACACCATTGGATTTAAAGGTCTCGTCACAACTGACGACCTTGCNGTCATGGGCAAAAGTGGCTACGGTTCACACAAGCTCGATCTTACACAGTCAATTGTCAAAGCGCTAAAAGCCAAGGTAGACATGCCACTCTTCGCGTTTCCGGGCGACGCAGCCATGAACGATATCGTGAAAGCGGTGAAGGACGATGTCGATGTATCAGTGATTGATGCAGCATATGCGAACGTAATCGCCTACAAAACCTCGCTAGGACTCAACACGACGCCACCAGCAAGCTCAACAGGCGGCACCGCATCAGTNGTAACAGGCGGGGATAACCGAACAAAAATCTGGAATTTCTTAATCTCTACAAAGTTCAAGGGTTACGGCGATAAAGCATTTGGCCCAGTACAGGCAGCCGGAGCAATTGGTAACTTCTTCCAGGAGTCTGGCTGGCGCTTCGATGCTGTCGAAGGTAACGGCGAAGGACATGGTATTGCACAGTGGTCATATGGCCGAAAGACGACATTATTTAGCCTCGCATCTTCAATGGGTAAAAAATGGAGCGACCCTGAAGTACAGTTCAAGATGATGCAAAATGAACTTGATGGCAGCTACGGGAAAACCCTCCTCGAAAAGGGCTACGACAAGCTCACCGATCCGAAAGCCGCAGCCTACATGTTCGAGCAAGTCTACGAGAGCGCGGGTATTCCTGCGCAAAAAAATCGTGACGACGCAGCAGTCAAAGCGTTAAAAGACCTTGCCGGTATAGCGCCAGGCGCAGGGTTCAGTGCGGGNTGCACCGATGCAACAACAAATGGAACCTTCAATACGAGCAAGGCAACATTTAAGGCCGATGACGGCTTCCCAATCTATATCCAGACCGACCCACGCTGGACAAACGCACCATACGGCTCAAGCCAAGTTGGACCTTCGGGTTGCGGGCCTTCGGCTATGGCAATGATTATTACCGCACTTACGGGACAGCCTGTTACTCCTGACCAAACCGCCAAGAAGGCCGGCGACGATGGGATGTATATCAGTGGAGAGGGGTCATCACACGATGTTGCACCCGATCTTGCAAAGCATTATGGACTCAAAGCCACTCGAATAAAATTTGACGTGACCTCAATATCGAACGCGATTAAAAGTGGGTCATACGTGATACTGTCTGGAAAGGGGGCCTTGCCGTTCACAAAAGGCGGGCACTACATTATGATTCGCGGCGTCACTGCTGATGGCAAATGGAAAATCGGAGATTCAGCTCACCGTGACACCAATAACCAAACATTCAACCCTTCAACAATTCTCAGCATGGCATCAGAAGACAGTATGTATGCTATCAGTAAATAAGCGAGGTACATATGGATACTAAAAAAAGAAATCTGCTAATCGTCTTAGGATTCATTGCACTATCAGCACTNTCGGGGCTTGCTGCGTACGGATTCTACAATAACGGCCAATCAACAACAGACGGAACGANAGTAAAGCCCACAAGCACGCAAAAAGTCGACCCCGTTACAAAACAGGTGATTGATGATGGGGCAGACCAAACGCCCGAAACCTATGGAGAAAACCCCTCAAAGCCATCGCTCATTGGGTTTGCAGCTCTTCTTGATCAAGGTATTACACAAGAAGACCTCGCTGCATTCCAGGGTGGTATCTCTAATTACTTTATTAGTGCCGGCGATAAGTACCCGCCAGCATCAATTGTCGTGTTCTCGAACGCATCGTGCGGATTGCCGCTTGATGACGGATCAGTAAACTGCTCGTACAAGCTAACGGTTAATGACACTACAAAAATCGACGGAGCCTTCAAAACCGACGAAAACGGCCACATCACTATCGGCCTCACGCAAGATGGCAAAACAATTTACCACACTGCCATCGACGAAAACGCCAGCTAAAGCGAAATATGCTGGCTGGCTTCGTGCGCTTCGGTCGAAGTAATAACTACCTGACTATCAGTCAANGTAGTTAAAAGCTGTTTTTGTCGCTGCTCGTCNAGCTCACCAAACACATCNTCAAGTAATACTATCGGGTGTTGATCGGTGTATTCAAACAACACATCCACCTCTATATACTTCAGCGCTAAGATAATCGTTCGTACTTCACCACGTGAGGCAGTAGTGTCGGCAGNCTTACCGGCAAGCACTACTGAAAAATCGTGACGATGGGGCCCTACAGAGGTNCTCCCAAGAATCCTATCGCGATCAAGCGAGCGATGCATTCGGTCAATCAATGATTGTGCTGTCGTTTCACCGTGGTTAAAATACTCCACATGGATATTCGCTTCGTTCTTGGCAATCTTGCGGTAATACTGCTCGATTTGTTTGTTCACTCTTGCTATATACTTCACGCGGGCAGTAATAATTCGTGCACCTAAATTGCTCAAAATAACATCCCAAGAAAACAGCTGGTCTTGTGTAATACCTGGCTGCTTCAACAGTTTATTACGCTGTGCCAAAACGCGCTCATACCGACGCACGTCGCTACCATATTGCACATCGTACTGTGCAATAACGCCATCAAGATACTTACGGCGCCTCGATGGAGACCCCCCAATCAACCGCGTATCATCAGGCTGAAACAGCACGACAGGATAGCGAAACTTCGCAAGCAACATCTTATTAGTCTTATCNTCAATCGTGAACTGTTTTTGNTTCTTTTCACCTCTGTTATCGAAGGTTGCAATGCGCTTTTGCCCATCATCATCAAGCGCCTCAATCCGATACCACTCAGTATCTTCGCGAACAATCTCACTATCTACCGCACGAAACGAAGTNCCCCTCAGCGTAATATACATAGCCTCTAAAATAGAGGTCTTGCCNGAGCCGTTCTGGCCGGTAATCAGTGTAGTAGTAGGGGATAACGTCAGCGATGTATCGGTATGATTCCGAACATTCACCACNCGAATCGCGGTAATCTTCATCGNTTAGCTCTTTAGCGGCATGATAATATGCGTGTAATTCGCATCTTTTTCATTTGCGGCAGTAAATACGCAAGGAGATAACTTACCGCTAAAGCGGAAGTTGATTGTGTCGCTGTCCATCACACCAAGNGCCTCGGTGATATATCGTGAATTCAATGTAACCTGGCCATCAGCCGTAATTGTCGCATCCGCGCTTGAAGTATTTTCGCCAAGCTCGCTTGCAATCGAGTGGATGCGCAGCTGTCCCGCTTCTTTATCTGCCATCAATGTGACGCTGCCGCCAGAATCACGTGAGAACAGCCCAGCAATCTTCACAATGCGCGTAAATTCGCTAGCCGACACGGTAATATTCGTTTCCGATTCTTTCGGGATGAGCTGTCGGTAGTCAGGATAATTGCCGTCAATCAAACGACTGGTGATTTCAGCGTCACCAACCCTAAAGCGCACCTGCGTGTTATCAAACAATACTTCAATCTCACTCACGCCATCATTAATCGTCCTAAGAGCCTCCTGAAGGCTCGAGGAAGGCACGATAGCCTCAATAGTGCTCCGTGACTTCATTAAGCGTCGCTCAGCCAANCGATAGCCGTCNGTACCAGCCAAGTACAGTTCACCGTCCAACGAGTGCCAATACACCCCAGTAAGTACCGGGCGGGAAGTATCACTGCTGGCAGTCAAAATTGTCTGGTTCACTGCTTGCTTAAAATCTTCAGTCGTAATTGTGTAGGCAACTGCTTCTTTTTCCTCTATAGAGGGCAGCTCAGGGAACTCCGCAGCATCAATACCCGTAAGGTTTGACGAGAAATTACCAGAAGCAATCGTCATCGAGGTGTTTTTACTCGTAATATCCACAGTGCCTTTAGGGAGGCTCGCAATAAATTCACTAACGAGCCGTGCGGGTAATGTAAGCTCACCCTGCTTAGTCACTTTTGCGCCCACATAGTAGGTAGCCGCGATCTCTAGGTTCGTCGCTGCTACGAGTAGTCGATTGCCTTCTGTGCGTAGTAATACATTACTTAAAATCGGTAGCCCAGTTCGNCTACTTGCTACACGACCCACAATACTAAGTGCTCGTGCAAGATTTTCTTGTGTGACCGAGAGTTCCATTATTATTAAATATCCTTTCTAACGAATTGATAGTAATTATAGTAGGTACTGTGGAAAGTGGGTAAAACCATATTCACAACAGGGGTAATTTCGTTATTTTTGTATGTGGATAGCGTGGGCAAGATGACTGTGTATACGGTGTGGGTGAAATAGTTATTTATCCACGTACGACGGGCAGCTACTATGTTTTGCGCAAGAGCAGTGTATAAACGAACACATTTTTTACCAATATCTTTACGCAAGTAATTCACAGCGTTTCCACAGGCGCTGAACGCACGATTTACGAGGCTAAGCATAGAGCTTCTCCCGAATCTCAGCGACTTGCTCGCGGATCATGAAATCAAGCTTGATAGACTTCTCAATTTTCTCCACGGAATGAATCGCTGTCGTATGATCTTTGCGGCCAAGTTCCTGGGCGATACGCGGGAAGCTCATGTGTAGTTCGCTTCGCAGCAGATACATCGCAATCTGGCGTGGCACTACGATATATTTATCGCGGCGGCTACTGCAAATCTCTTTAGCATCAATCTGGAAGTGGCGTGCTGTTTTATCAATAATCTGCTTTGGTGTTACGTGCTGGGGGCGAGACTGGCGAACATTACCGAGTAAGCCTTCGGCTGTCGTCACATCCGGTGCAACACCGCGCATTTCCGCATAAGCGAGCAGCTGATTAAGCGCACCCTCAAGCTCGCGAACATTTGTTTTAATGTTCTTTGCAAGATATTCAACGGTATCGTGTTCAAGATTCACGCCAGACAAGCCTGCTTTTGTTTCAACGATTGCACAGCGTGTTTCAAAATCTGGCATCTGGATGTCGATCGCCATGCCCCACTCGAATCGACTACGAAGGCGCTCGGTCAGGGTAGGGATGCTTCGTGGCGGTTTGTCGCTACTGATAATAATTTGTTTGTTCGCTTGGTGGAGCGCGTTAAACGTATGGAAGAATTCTTCCTGTACCTTTTCTTTGCCGGCAATGAACTGCATATCATCAACGATCAGTACATCCACCGATCGGTATTTATCAGAGATACTTTTCTTCTTGAAGCGAATCATTTCGACGTACTCTTTAACGAACGTCTCAGTGTTTATATAAAGCACCTTAGCGGAAGGGTCTTGTTTAATAATCGCATTACCAACTGCTTGCATAAGGTGTGTCTTACCAAGACCAACGCCACCATAGAGAAAGAGTGGATTGTATTTGGTGCCCGGATTTACTGCAACAGCTTGGCAGGCTGCATAGGCCAGGTCATTGCTTGACCCGACGATGAAATTATCAAGTGAATAGCGAGGGTTTAACGTATTTGCACTGACTGGCTGGTTTGAGGATGAAGCCGGCACAGACATAGAAGGCATTGGTGCGACCAAACTCTCAATACGGGCCGACATCGCATCAGCATCACCAGTCGTTTCACGGTTAACGATACTTTTCTTTACCGTATGTACCTGGTACTGCACGGTTGGCGCGGCAACGCCATTATGTTTCAGTACCTCGCGGATCTTGTCGTCATAACGCTTCTCAAATTGTGACTTAGCAAAGATATTGGCCACGCCAATTGTTACGGCATCGTCGTTATAATCGAGAAGTGTCGTGTTTTTGAACCACGCTTCAAACTGCCCATGGGGAACAGATAGTTCTATCTCCCCAAGTACACTTTGCCACAGTGCGTTATACATTCACTCCCCCTGTTCGTTAATCTGTTCTTATGATACCGATAATCNGAGTTTTCCACAACNAAGCAACTGTTGTGGATTTTCACACCGCGTCAGTAGGTCAAACTAGGGCAGCATTTGTCCACAAATGGCAGCCACCTCTGTTAATCTGTGGATAACTGTTGTCGGAATGTGGATAAACTTATATGACGAGGATATATTTTAGACAAAAATTCAAGGAGATATTGATAAAAGAGGTGACAAAGTGTATAATACGTCATTGATATGCCAAAGCGAACTTACCAACCACACACACGTCACCGTGCAAAGACTCACGGGTTCCGCGCACGTGTAGCGTCAAAAGCTGGCCGACTTGTTCTTAAGCGCCGCCGCGCTAAAGGTCGCGCTAAGCTCGCTATCTAGCGAATAAAATCACCGCTGAACGTTCAGCGGTGATTTTATTATGTATACTTATACTATGATTAATGCAACGTTACGGTTCCACGGACACGGCAGCTTGCGCTACCTATATAAAAATGGCAGCGCCGTACGTTCACATTTGTTTACGCTCAAATACACAATCAACCCNCATCGCAAGAAATCCCGCTTTGCAGTTGTTGTCAGTAAAAAGGTACATAAGTCGGCAGTTGGCCGCAACCGTATTCGTCGCCGAGTCTACGAAGTACTTCGTCAAGAAATCCCACATCTTACGACCACCTGTGATGTAGCGGTAATTATTTCAAGCGGCGAAGTGCTCTCTATTGAACATCAAGAACTCGTCGCAGTACTCAAAGACCTNCTCACTCAGGCTGAACTCCTTGAAAATCAGTAGCCTTTAACCCTAGTGAAACACCGAGGCTATCGTGCTATACTTATAAGGAGTAAGAATTATCTGGAGTATTCATGTTTGAAACAATTATTGTAAAGCCTATTTTCAACGCGTTGATGCTACTCTANAGCATCATCCCAGGCGGCGACTTTGGTGTTGCGATCATCATCTTTACGGTGATTATTCGCTTCGTNCTCTATCCGCTTGTTAAAAAGCAACTGCACCAAACCAAGCAAATGCGCAAGATGCAGCCTGAGCTCGCAAAAATCAAAAGCGCAGCAAATGGTAATAAGCAACTTGAAGCAACGATGCAGATGGAGCTTTATAAGCGCTACGGAATTAATCCATTCCAGTCAATCCTNGTACTTATCATCCAGCTGCCAATCTTCATTGGCCTCTATCAGGTGATTCAGGTAGTAACCCTNCATCGCAACGAAGTAGTGAAGCTCGCTTANGAGCCGGTGCAACAGCTTCCGGCAATCCANAAGATTATCGAAAATCCAGACAACTTCAACCACACAATGCTTGGGTTTATCGACCTTACAAAGACCACCTTTAGTAATGGCGGCGTCGATATCGCCCTGCTCGTACTCGCACTGCTCTCTGCGGTTACCCAGTATGTTATTAGCAAGCAGCTACTCCCAACGAGCGACAAGCCAAAGAAGCGTTTCCGCGACATCATGAAAGAGGCTGCCGCAGGNAAGCAATCTGATGCTAGCGAAATGAGCAANGCAATGATGGGCAACATGGCAAAGTTTATGCCTATTATGATGTTCTTTATCATGGTGAACCTGCCAGGCGCACTCGCACTCTACTACACAGTATCTAACCTTGTAGCAGCAGCNCAACAGCACTATCTTCTCAATAAAGATACTGAAGAGATGGACGAACTTGCCGACGAAGTCATCGAACAGCCGAAAGCTAAAAAGGGTAAGGGTGCTCAGCGCGCGAAGAAAGCGAGCGAAGCACGTATTACCCGAATTAAGGCAAAATAGGAGGATATATGGACGCAGCACAGTCAATTGAATTCGCACGAAACTTCCTCAAGGATATCATCTCATTCTTTGGTGAAAACATTGAGGTAACTGCTACGCAAGAAGAAGACATCATCGAGCTCTACGTTGAAACCAGCGATCTCAATAGCATCTTGATCGGTCGAAACGCCGAGACACTCCGAAGTCTGCAGTATATCGTAAGTACCGCACTGCGCAACAAGAACGCCGAGCTTATCCGTGTGAACGTCGATATTGCCGATTACAAGAAGCAGCACGAAGAAAAGGTTGCCGAAAAGGCGCGCGGTTGGATCGAGCAAGTACGCGCAACAGGTGATTCGTACATCGCACACATCAACGCTGCCGATCGCCGTATTGTCCATCAGGTAGCAACAGAGTACGCAGATATCCGTACATACTCAGAGGGCGAGGGGCGCGACCGTAGGATTGTTATCGCTCAGGCCAGTTCATAATCAAGTAGAATATAAGTAAGCATAAGTAATAGGAGAATAAAATGTCAGGGTTAGTTATCGCAATCATCGTTATTGTCGTCTTGGTCGTTATTGCTGCGATTATCGCAGGTATGTACAACGGTTTGGTCCGTTTGAATGTAAAAGCACAGGAAGCATGGAGCGGTATTACCGTACAGCTTAAGCGACGTGCAGACTTAATTCCNAACCTCGTNGAGTCTGTTAAGGGGTATGCAGCACACGAAAGTGGCGTATTCGAGAAAGTTACTGAAGCTCGCTCAGCAATTATGAACGCAACGCAGGTTGGTCCAGCTGCAGCTGCCCAGGCTGAAGGTGAACTTACGGGCGCACTCAAAAGCCTCTTCGCAGTTGCTGAAAACTACCCAGATCTTAAAGCATCTCAGAACTTTATGGACTTGCAGGCGCAAATTGCCGACACTGAAGACAAGGTTGCCGCATCNCGCCGCTTCTACAACAGCACAGTGACACTCTTCAACACNAAGCGTAAGGTNTTCCCTACAAACATCTTTGCAAACATGCTTGGTTTCACTCAGGACAAAGAGTTCTTCGANNTTCCTGAAGGTGAGCGCCAGGCTGTCGAACAGGCTCCTGAAGTTAAGTTCTAACACTGGTAAACTCCAGTGTTCACGTCACTATTCACGATAATTGCTACGCTACCGCTCGAGCTTTTTGCCCGGGCTGGTGGCGGTGGTTCAGGTGGTAGTGGCTCTGGCGATGGTGGAGGGATATTCGTATTCCTCGGCTACATTCCTATGCATGCAGTAGGCGCAGTACTGTATCGATTTGGGAAGAAAAGCACAGGTATAAGAATTGCCGTAAATATTCTTGGCTGGATTATTGCAGTTATTTACGCCATAGTTTGGACGGTTATCTGGCGCGGTTTTGGACTCTTTGTTGGTATGGCCGCACTCGCGGGTATGGCTGGCGGCCTTTATAACCTTCTCTCAAAATTAAAGCAAAGCAAGCAGACACAAGCTGACTTAGCGGCTGCAAGTGCCGATGACGCTGCATGGTCCGAAGAAAAGCTTGTCGAGCACGCCAAACGAGTATTTATGCAATACCAAAAAGATTGGTCTAATCTTAATATTCAAGCGATGCAAGGGTATTTAACCCCGCATTACTACAGCCACGCATCGCTGCTCGCATACACCCTTAAAGCAATGGGCCGTCGTGATGACATGCGGGATGTAAAAATACAAGATGCCATAATCCTTGGGGTGCAAAACGACACTGATGATGCCCGGGATGCTTTTACGATTGGTATTACCGCTCAGGCAAACGATCAGCTTATAAATACAGTTACCGATCAAGAGATCTTTACTGATCGCAAGCCATTCACTGAATACTGGACGTTCCAGCGCAGTGGTAGTACCTGGCTGCTCGGCGGTATTTCTCAGGCTACAGCCGACCCATACGCCCTAAACGGCCAGCTCCGTACTTTTGCACAGCAGCATGGCTATTACTACAGTCTCGACATGGGCTGGCTATTCATTCCTCAGCGTGGCCAGCTATTCGGCGAAGCTCGGTTTGGCGTATCAGATATCAATAATCACATTGTCGGCATGTATAACAATCAAATGCTCGTGCAGCTCTATAGCTATGTCAAAAATCCTCAAAACAGCCTCAAGCCATATGTGATTGCTCAGGTAAACGTGCCAAAACAATACGGCAACATTGTAGTGCGTCGCAAAAAGATGCTACGTATGGGCATACGCGGTCTTGAAAAGGTAGAAACCGAGTGGACGCAGTTCAATGATAAATACGAGGTGTTCGCCTCAAGCGCAGAGCAGGCAACGAGCTTTGAGTTGCTTAACCCGACTTATATGGAGCAGCTTGAGGCTCTTCCGTTCGAAGTAAGTATTGAAGTGGTGGATAACATCATNTACCTCTACACTGATGAATTAACGGCTACGCTCGAGGTCTACGAAGCAATGCTTGATCTCGTCAATAAAGCCTTTAAAGAGTTGCGCTACTAGTTTTTAAGCGCGTTCATATAGATTTCGTGGGTTTGCTCGGCCATGCGGCGCCACGAGTATTTGCCCACCTGTTTCATACCNCGCGCAACCATGTTGGCGCGAAGTTTATCATCGTGGATAACNCGGCNNATAACCTCGGCCATATTATGAATATCGGTCGGGTTGAAATATTCGGCAGCGTNCCCAAGTATTTCTGGCAGGCATGATGCATCGCTGCTTACTACAGGTGTGCCATACGCCATTGCTTCAAGTGGCGGGAGGCCGAAACCTTCCATAAGTGAAGGAAATACATACGCCTTTGTTTTAGTGAACANCCAGTCGCGCTGGCTATCAGGGATAAAGCCGGTAAAGTGAATGTTTTTATATCCTTGTTTTTCGTAAAACGCTTTGTTGCGCTTAGTATCTTCATTCATACGCCCGACAAAGACAAGGCCAAGATTTGGATTCTCGACGAGCAGCTCTTGATGGGCCGCTGCAAGTCTTCGAAGGTTCTTGTAATCAGGTTGCTGCCCAACGTACATAATAAACTCATCATACGGAACGTCGTAAGGTTCTAGTGTGCCCTTGTATACTTCGCCAGCTTCGTAGATGACAGAGATTTTATCTTCTGGTATGCGGCTAAACGTCTCGTATTCTCGCTTCGTATTCTCACTAATAGCAATAATATGCTCGTTAGTATGCGCAATGCGTTTAAATACCCAGCGGCCAATCAGTTGTTTAATGTGGAATACGAGCCAGTTCTTATCACTGTTATATGTGTTCAGCAAGGTAAGGTCATGCATGGTCGTGATGTGCTTGCCTTTATATAACACAGGCTGTTGTGGCATACAAAAATGTACCAAATCTGGAGCAAGTTCATCAAGGAACTTTTTAAATCCAATCTGTTCAGCAAGTGAGTAATTATCAAAGTCAGCTATTTTAACAGAGAAATTTTTTGCTGTTGGTATCCAATAATTAGTATCCTTGGCGCGAAGCAGTACAGAATACTGATTTACCGTATCAATTTGTTGTAAATATTCCAACAGCTTAGCCACATAAGTACCAGTACCTGAATTGATAATACGGGCGTCTATTGCAATGTGCATATATTCCTAATATACAGTATTATAGGGTAACCACAAAGGAGGATACNATGACTGAATTTGCAAATCACATCCGTACACTTNTTGAAAGTCACGGGGATGACAAGATACAGATTATTGCGGATATTATCGCTTTTGCCAAGCAAGCCGGTTACACGATAGCTGATGTTGACGATACAAAGCCATGGGGCGGGTTTGTCCGCTTCGACTACAAAGATGGCGACCAGTTTGTTGGTGNATTCTTCCCCAACGTTAATCCGGCGGAAGCTCGTTTAGGTAACCCTGATGCCGAACTGAGTCCTAAAATCCTACTCGTAGCACCCGAGCAACGGCTAAGCTGGCAAGTGCACGCACGCCGTGCCGAGCGCTGGAAGTTCCTGAATAGCGGTGGCTACCACAAAAGTATCGATCCCGATAATCCCGGTGAACTTATCGAGGCGCACGCAGGCGATGAGGTACAGTTCGAGTCAGGCGAATGTCATCGTTTAGTTGGCGCAAAAGACGAATATACATTTGTTGCAGAAATCTGGCAGCACACAGACAAAAACAGCCCATCTGACGAAGCAGACATTACACGCCTGCAAGATGATTACAAGCGCTAGCCTTTCTTAAACACCAGCTTGTTGTATAGTACGTAATTCCAAACGAGCGACACTACAGTNGCAATAAGCTTAGNAATGAGTAGGGCTATNTTCTGATCACCAACGATTTGCTTGGCAAGCGGCATCGTCAAGTTGATGACAATCGTCTGTAGTACCCATAGCCCAAATAGTGTGACAACGACAAATAGCACTATCTCGCGCGCAACATTGGTATCGGTAGTTTTAAACGTATATTTCTTATTTGCAAAGAAGCTAAAAATAAACGCCGTACCGGTCGAGCAGATATTAGCGAATTCTACTGGCAGACCCAAAGATTTCAACAGAAACAGTAGGCCAAAATCAATACAGGTGTTAATAACACCGACAGCACCATATCGCACTACCTGATGTTGGTGGCTATTTTTCAGCTTTTCGGTGAGACTCATGGAGCTCCTCGATAAAGTAGAGTGGGCGACGCTTCGTCTCATTAAAGATACGGCCAATGTATTCCCCGATAATACCAATNCTCAGCAGCTGAACGCCACCAAGGAACAAAATCACNGCCATAGTTGATGAATATCCACCACCAGTTGGCACGCCAAAAACAGGACGGATGAGCAGGTAGAGGATATACACAAAGGCGACGACCGAAACAATGCTACCAATCACACTCGAAATACGCAGCGGTGCAGTCGTAAAGCTCGTGATGCCATCAACAGCCAGATTAATAAGTTTAGGATAGTTCCACTTAGTTTGCCCAGCAGCACGCGGATCACGGTCGTACAGGAATTCCTTCTTCTTGTACCCTATCCAGCTATACATGCCCTTGGTGTAGCGCTCACTTTCACGAAACTGTTTAAGCGCCTCAATACAGCGACGATCAAGCAGGCGAAAATCCCCGGTATCCACCTGAATTGGGATACGCGTAGAGTTCTGCAGAATCTTGTAATACCACCGGCTCGTCTTCTTCTTGATGAAACTCTCACCGGCGCGACTACGGCGTTTCGCGAACACATCATCGTAACCCTCTTCCCAGTACTTAATCATCTGGGGGATAAGTTCTGGTGGATCTTGCAGGTCAGCATCAATGATCACCATGGCGTCACCGCGTACGTTATCAAACCCAGCCAACATCGCTGTCTCTTTACCAAAGTTTCGGCTCAAGTTGATGTAGGCTACTCGGCGATCTTTATCCGCTTGTGCGCGTATAAGTTCGTAAGTGTTATCACGACTACCATCGTTCACAAAGAAGAACTCAAAATCATATTCAGGGTTATTATCTGCAAGCGTTTCGAGCCGATCAAACAAAAGGCTAAGAACTTCTTCTTCGTTATACGCCGGGATAAGGAGTGAAATAAGCTTTTTCATGATTACCTATCATTGTACACGGTTTATGAGCTCTGTAATACTATCATCGGTAATCGCCCCTGATTTTGCCAGGTATGCTGTTTTTGCAGGTGCACTTTCTTGGCTATTCCCACTCAAAATCGCCCCAGCATGGCCCATTTGTACGCCAACTGGCGCACTATGGCCAGCGACATATGCATACACAGGCTTTGTGACACGATCACGTATGTAATCGGCTGCTTCAATCTCATCGGTCCCACCAATTTCACCAATCATCACAATACGTTTTACGGCCGGGTCATTCTCGAAAAGCTCGAGACATTCTATGAAGTTCGTGCCGCGCACCATGTCGCCACCAATGCCGATTACATACTTCTGGCCAAGCCCGGCTTTGGTGAGCAAATCCATAGCCTCGTAGGTGAGTGTGCCACTACGGCTCACGACGGCAGTGTCGCCCTGTTTGCTGAGTGCTGCGGGGATGATACCGAGTAGCTGATTTTCAGGGGTGAGTACACCAGGGCAATTAGGCCCAATGAGTACACTCGCGCTATCTTTGAGCTGCTGGCGTACCTGAATCATATCGTGTACGGGTATATGTTCGGTGATGCAGACGATAAGGGGGACCTTAGCAGCAATCGCTTCAAATATGGCACCTTTAGCAAATGGGGCAGGTACAAAAATAACCGATGCATCCACTGGCATATCCTTTTGCACATCGGCGATGCTGTCATAGACAGGAATCTCATCAACCGTCAGGCCGCCTTTACCTGGAGTAACTCCCGCAACAACATCCGTGCCGTAGGCAACCATATTACGCGTATGGAACTGGCCGTTTTTACCAGTAATTCCCTGAACAATGACATTTTTTCCAGTAAAGACAGATTTATCCACGAGAGAGCTCCTTTAAGCATGCTGGCAAGTCTGAGTATAGAGCTAGCCCAGCCTCAGCAAGCAAATCAGTGGCCTCGGTACTTTTGTTGCCGCTCAGGCGAACGTAAAGCTCAGGCAAGTCGGTAAATTGCTTACGGGCTTCTAAAATAGCCTTCGCTACGTCGTCGCATCGCACAATACCACCAAAAATATTAATTACAATCGCATCCACACTCGGGAATTCAAGAATCTTTTGAAAACTCCCGACAATTCCCTCGACAGTTGCTCCACCACCGATATCGAGAAAGTTAGCAGGGGTGAGCCCAGCTTGTTTAACGGCATCAACCGTAGCCATCGCAAGGCCTGCGCCATTAGCGATAGTAGCGACAGAACCGCCCGGGTCGAGAGTAACGAAATTAGCGCTTGTAGCTTCCTGTTCAAACCTCCATTCTGGGTGGCGGAATGCCGCGGCATCATCGACTGTCATCTTGCAGTCGCCCGCTACAAGCTTATTGTCCTCTGTCAGTATTAGTGGATTAATCTCAAGCAGGATTGCATCAGACTTTATAAAACATTCGTACAAATTCTTTACAAGCTCCTGCAAAGCAAAAGCTTGCCCAGGCAAATCATAATACTCGGCCAGTGTTTCGCCGATCACGTCAACCGCATCGGCGGTAAGCGGCTTACGTAAAAACTCGCTCGCATCGTGAGATTCTATCTCGGTACCACCTTCTTTATGTGCAACAAGTTCAATCTCTGCCGTTGCGCGGTTAATAACCACCGAAAGGTAATATTCGTGGGCGATATCGAGCAGCTCTTCCGCGAGAATAGTCTGTGGCTTCTCATCTTTGATTGCGAGCGCAAAAATACTCGCCGCTAGAGGCGCTACCTGCGCTTGATCACGCACAACCACCACACCACCGGCTTTGCCCCGCCCACCGGTGTGCACCTGGGATTTCAACACAATTGGCGCAGTTGGCAGGGGTTCGGTCCGGCGAAAAGGGGTCCCATGTGGAACAGGAATAGCAAACTTCTGTAAAATCCCTTTCGCCTCGTATTCTAATAGGTTCATAGTACTTGATTATAGACCACAAACAACGCAAGAGGTATCTGAGGACTGCAAATATAGAGAGAAGCCGCTATATCTGGTATAATCAAATAACCAGTATGAATAGTCAATTCGTTAAGAAGTACAGATATTCTATTATTTTGTTGCGCGAGCTTGTCCGCACAGACTTTAAGCTCCGTTATCAAGGCTCGGCATTGGGGTATTTATGGTCCTTGCTGCGACCTCTGTTTTTATTTGTTATTTTATACCTCGTATTCGTCTATTTCTTGCGCGTCGGTAGCGACATTCCTCACTGGCCGGTCGCTATGCTACTCGGGATTGTCCTCTGGAACTTTTTCGCAGAAGTAACGAATAATGGCGTAACCTCGATTGTGAATCAGGGCGATGTTATTCGTAAGATCAACTTCCCTAAATATGTCATTATTTTAGCGGGGAGTGTTTCAGCGTTCATCAACCTGCTACTTAATCTCGTTGTTATCGCAGTCTTTATGGTAATAAATGGCGTCTCACTTACATGGCTCGCATTCCTTGCGCCATTGCTTATCATTGAGGTGTATGCATTTGCACTAGGTATTGCATTTTTACTGAGCACTGTTTTTGTGAAACTAAGGGATATCAATTACATCTGGGAGATAGTAATGCAGGGGCTGTTCTACGCTTCGGCTGTTATTTACCCAGTGGCGCTTGTTCTTGCCAAGAGTGAGCTAGCCGCTAAGCTACTCCTTATGAATCCAGTAGCACAGGCAATCCAAGATATTCGCTATGTCCTCATCACCCAAACCGATACGCCAACGCTTGTATCAGTAGCGCACGGGGCTGTTTGGATGCTTATCCCGCTCGGTATTGTCGCTTTCGTCTTATTCCTTGGCGCATGGGTATTTAAAAAACAGTCACCTTATTTCGCGGAGAACGTATAGTATGTCTGAAAAGTCTGATATTGTCCTGAGTGTCAAAGACGTCACAAAAGATTTCTACCTGCCTCATGAAAAGCAGAATTCTATCAAATCTGCAGTAGTGAATCTATTCAAGCCGCGTAATAAAGAAGCTGATACGCAGCACGCTTTGCGCGGTATTTCATTTGATATTAAAGAGGGCGAATTCTTCGGTATCTTAGGTCGCAACGGTAGCGGTAAAAGTACAACACTTAAAATGATCTCTGAAATCTATCAGCCGACGACCGGTAGTGTCACGCATAAAGGTAAACTCGTACCATTTATTGAGCTTGGTGTCGGGTTTAACCCAGAACTTACGGGTCGCGAGAACGTTTACCTAAATGGTGCGCTCCTTGGGTTTAGTGAAAAAGAAATCGATGCTCGCTATGATGAAATCGTTGCCTTTGCCGAGCTCGAAAACTTCATGGATCAAAAGCTCAAGAATTACTCAAGCGGTATGCAGGTACGCTTGGCGTTTGCCGTCGCTACACATGCAGAGGCAGATATCCTTGTAGTCGATGAAGTGCTTGCTGTTGGTGACGCTGACTTCCAGCGTAAATGTTACGATTTTTTCAAATCACTCAAAAAGAGTGGCAAAACAGTGGTATTCGTGACGCACGATATGAGTGCTGTTCGCGAGTATTGCGACAGAGCGATTCTGATTAATGAAGGCAAGATTTCGGCGCAAGGAACGGCCGACGACGTAGCCGATGAATACCTGAAACTCTTCAATAAAAGCCAGGGCGGCAGCCAGGGTGCCGATGA
>JGI24739J22299_10000065_pt1 | contig 29728 bp, 26 predicted proteins | sample KBSCornC5_FD_22299 | JGI IMG/M metagenome (IMG submission 22299)
GGGCTTATCGCGCAAGGCGGCCCGGAGCACATCATGCAGGCGGACGTTTTGCAGGATATCTATGGTATTCCAATGGGGATCTTTCCCCATCCTGGCGGCGGCGCGCCGGTGAGCTTTGTGTGTTAAGGACAGGATAATGCCCGATTTATTCCGCCGTCGCCTGATGATGGCGATGGCGTTATCGCCACTGATGAGCCCCTTTTCACTCCAGGCGGCGCAGCCCGATCCCGCTCGCATCATCGCGCTGGAGTGGTTACCCACCGAACTGCTGCTGGCGTTAGGCGTTAAGCCCTTTGGGGTCGCCGATGTGCATAATTATAATATCTGGGTCGGGCAGCCAGCCTTGCCTGCCGGCGTGGTGGATGTTGGGCTGCGTACCGAGCCTAACCTTGAACTGATGACCCAGATGCATCCCTCCCTGATTCTCTGTTCAAACGGCTATGGACCGCCTAAAGAGAAACTCCAGCGTATTGCGCCCATTATGGGGTTTGACCTGCACGGCGGCGACGGTAAACCCTTGTCGCGCGCGCGTGTCTCGCTGCGCGCGCTCGGGGCCAGGCTGGGGCGGGAAGCTCAGGCTGAAGCGCATCTGCAATACGTGGATGCGGAAATCGCCGCAGCCCGTCAGCGTCTGGCTCCCTATGCCGGACGCGCTATCTTGCTGATGTCACTGCTTGACAGCCGCCATGCCATCACCTTCGGTAAGAACAGCTTATTCCTTGAAGTCATGGAACGGCTTGGCCTGAAGAATGCCTGGCAGGGAGAAACCAATTTCTGGGGAAGTTCAGTGATTGGCCTGGAAAGGCTGGCGGCGTTTCACGATGTCGAAGCCATCTGCTTCGACCACGACAATGCGGCCGTTATGCAGCAGCTGTCGCGCAGCCCGCTGTGGCAGGCAATGCCTTTTGTCCAAAGCGGTCATTTTCAACGCGTACCGGCGGTCTGGTACTACGGGGCAACATTGTCGGCCCTGCATTTTATACGCGTGCTGGAACATGCGCTGGAGAAGGTCTGATGCGGCATCGTTATTTTCCTGTCACCGTGCTGAGCGTCCTGTTTCTGCTCGCGCTGGCGCTCACCGCGATAAACCTTCAGCAGGCCCTGCCTCCGGGGCAGTGGACTCAGGCCTTGTGGTCACCGGATACCGCTAATGTCCAGCAGATGGTGTTTCACTACAGTTTGCTGCCGCGCTGGGCGCTGGCGCTGTTGGTGGGTGCCGGTCTGGGATTAGCGGGCTTGCTGTTTCAACAGGTACTGCGAAACCCGCTGGCGGAACCGGGAACGCTAGGGGTTTCATCCGGCGCACAGTTGGGGATCACCGTCGCCACATTGTGGCACCTGCCGGGCGGAGCACTCACCCAGCAGCTTGCCGCCTCAGGTGGTGCGTTGCTGGTGGGGGCGCTGGTCTTTAGCGTGGCCTGGAGTAAACGCTTATCGCCCGTTACCCTGATTCTGGCAGGGCTGGTCCTGAGTCTCTACAGCGGGGCGGTTAATCAGATCTTCGCCATCTTCAATCACGACCAGTTGCAAAATATGTTTTTGTGGAGCACGGGCGCACTGAACCAGATGAGCTGGGACAGCGTTACCCAGCTCTGGCCGCGCCTGGTGCTGGCGCTGATACTGTCACTGGCGCTTCTGCGGCCGCTGACGCTCATGGGGTTGGACGATGGCGTGGCAAAAAACCTCGGGCTGGCCCTGTCCGTCACCCGGCTAGCGATTCTGGCGCTGGCAATACTGCTGAGCGCACAGCTGGTGAGCGTCGCCGGCATCATTGGTTTTATCGGCCTGTTTGCGCCGCTGCTGGCAAGGCTGCTCGGTGGACGCCGCTTGCTGAGCCGCATGCTGCTGGCTCCGCTGATTGGCGCATTGCTGCTGTGGCTGGCGGATGCCTGCGTCCTGTGGCTTACGACGCACTGGCGCGAGGTTTCCACCGGCACGGTGACGGCGTTACTGGGCGTGCCGATTCTGCTCTGGCTGCTCCCGCGCCTGCGGTCGGGGTCCGTTCCCCCCGCACTGGATCAGGGCGACAGCGTGCCGGTTGAACGTCATCATTTTCTGCGCTGGAGCCTGACCGGTCTGGTGGTGTTAGGCATGCTGGCCTGGCTCTGTCTGGCGTTTGGACGGGACGCGCAAGGCTGGATCTGGACCCAGGGTGACATGCTCAATGCGCTGCTTCCGTGGCGCGCACCGCGTGTGCTGGCGGCCCTGGCGGTAGGCTTAATGCTGGGCGTAGCCGGTAGCCTGATTCAGCGACTGACCGGTAACCCGATGGCCAGCCCGGAAGTCTTGGGCATCAGTTCCGGGGCGGCCTGTGGTGTGGTCGTGATGTTATTCCTGGTACCCGGTAATGCGCTGGCGTTTCTGTTGCCTGCCGGTGCGCTGGGCGCAGCGGTAACCCTGGCGATCATTATGCTGGTTGCCAGCCGTGGCGGGTTTTCACCCGAACGCATGCTGTTGGCCGGGATGGCGTTAAACAGCGCTTTTGTCACCATTCTGATGTTGTTGATGGCCAGTGGCGATCCCCGGATGTCGGGTTTACTGACCTGGATCTCCGGCTCGACCTATAACGTCAGCGCCACCCAGGCGCTGCAAAGTGCAGGCTGTGCAGTCGTGCTGGTGTCGTTAGCGCCGCTGGCCAGCCGCTGGCTCACGCTGCTGCCTTTGGGAAGCGCCACGGCGCGCTCGGCCGGCATGGCGCTCACCGCCTCGCGGCTGGCGCTGCTGCTGCTGGCCGCGGCCTTAACGGCCAGTGCCACGCTGACGATTGGGCCATTGAGCTTCGTGGGGCTGATGGCACCACACATGGCGCGCATGCTGGGGTTCCGTCGCGCGTTGCCGCAGCTGTTGCTGTCGGGTGTGCTTGGCGCAGGTTTAATGATGATAGCTGACTGGTGTGGGCGAATGGTGGCGTTCCCAAACCAAATTCCGGCGGGATTGATGGCCACATTTTTAGGGGCACCCTATTTTATTTGGTTATTGCGGCGCGCTCGTTAAAAAAAGACCGGCGTTTGCCGGTCTGCATTTTTTTACAGCTTAGCGAAGCAGCGACGGGCGGCATCGACAGTGTGCTGAATGTCCTCTGCGCTGTGCGCCAGCGACATAAAGCCGGCTTCAAAGGCGGACGGCGCAAAGTAAACGCCTTCTTCAAGCATCAGGTGGAAAAAGCGCTTGAAGCGTTCAACATCGCACTGCGTCACATCTTTATAGCAGGTGACGCTGTCGGCATCGGTAAAGAACAGGCCAAACATGCCGCCAACCTGATTCACCACCACCGGAATATTTTCCTGTTTTGCCGCGTCGAGCAGTCCCTGCGCTAACTGTGAGGTCAGACGATTGAGTTTGTCATGCATGCCCGGCTGGGCAATCTGGGTTAAGCAGGCATAGCCGGCAGCCATAGCGACAGGGTTACCGGACAGCGTACCCGCCTGATAAACCGGTCCGGTCGGTGCCAGTGCCTCCATGACTTCGCGACGGCCGCCAAAAGCACCCACCGGCATACCGCCACCGATGATTTTGCCGAGGCAGGTGAGATCCGGTTTGACGTTGTAGTACTCTTGCGCACCGCCCAGGGCAACGCGGAAACCCGTCATCACTTCATCAATAATCAGCAGTGCGCCAAACTCATCACAGAGCGCGCGCAGGCCGGGTAAGAATTCGGGTTGGGGCGGAATACAGTTCATGTTTCCGGCCACGGGCTCGACAATAATAGCGGCGATAGCCTGCGGATACTGTTCAAACGCAGCGCGCACCGAATCCAGATCGTTATATGTACAGGTCAGCGTATGCTTGGCAAAATCGGCGGGCACGCCCGGTGAGTTAGGCTGCCCCAGCGTCAGCGCACCGGAACCGGCTTTCACCAGCAGATGGTCGGCATGACCGTGGTAGCACCCTTCAAACTTGATGATTTTGTCGCGACCGGTAAAACCGCGCGCCAGACGAATCGCGCTCATGGTGGCTTCGGTGCCGGAGTTCACCATCCGCACCATTTCCATGCTGGGCACCAGTTTACACACCAGCTGCGCCATGGTGACTTCCATCTCGGTTGGTGCCCCGAAGCTCAGGCCGCGCTGGGCAGCCTCAATCACGGCCTGACGAATGCCATCATTGTTATGTCCCAGCACCATCGGGCCCCATGACCCAACATAGTCGATGTACTTTTTACCGTCGGCGTCATAAAGATATGCACCGTCAGCATGCTCAATGAACAGCGGAACGCCACCCACACCGGTAAACGCCCGTACCGGCGAGTTCACACCGCCGGGGATCAGGCGTTGTGCTTCGGCGAACAGTTCTTCAGACTTACTCATTTTCGGCTCCAGCAGTTCATAAAATATCGGGCTATTCTACGGAAGAGGGGCTGCTGACGAAAGGCCGCTATAATCATCAAAGTGAATCCGGCACAGAGTGCGAAGCTGAAAGCTTGATTGCGCCGGGTCGCTGGCAGATAATAGCAATATTGAGGTCGTTTTCTGACCCGGACGTTTACGGAGTAACTCATGAGTGATGAAGTAGTAGCACTGCCGTTGCAGTTTACCGACGCAGCAGCCAAAAAAGTTAAGAATCTGATTGCTGACGAAGAGAACCCGGCACTGAAGCTGCGTGTGTATATCACTGGTGGTGGTTGCAGCGGCTTTCAGTATGGTTTTACATTCGACGATAAAATGAACGACGGCGACATGACCATTGAAAAGCAGGGCGTCTCGCTGGTGGTTGATCCCATGAGCCTGCAGTATCTGGTGGGCGGTTCTGTGGATTACACGGAAGGGCTGGAAGGATCGCGCTTTATCGTCACCAACCCTAACGCCAAAACCACCTGTGGCTGCGGGTCGTCATTCAGTATCTGATTATCGGGCCGCCTCAGCGGGCGGCCTCGACTACCATTCAACCGTCACCAGACGATCGTTCGTTCCGCTGCTTCCCTGTCGCTTTAACACCGTTTGTGTCACGCGCGGCTGTGCGTTTATCTGACGACCGCACTCAACCTGCGGCACAGACTGCCCCATTGAACGGTTAACTTCACAACGTGAATAGATGACGAGTCTGACGTTAATAGAGCCGGTCGTCGATCCCGCGTAGGCCTGCTGCGCGATCAGAAGCCCTATGGCCAGAAGCGGTGCTTTGGTCATATTTAAATTCCTGGTGTAGTCGAATGCGCTAAGCGCTAAAACGGACATCGGGCATACGTGGCACGTGTCTCATACTTAAAATTAACGGCAGTCAGGGTGATTTCTTTAGTTGACGGTGTAACGCATGCAGAACCGACAGCATTATTTACCCGGGTGCAGGCCTTTACACAGTTGGTCGGCGGCTAACAGGATGCGCGGTCCCGGACGGCTGAGCCAGTCGTCGTTAATGGCAATCACGCTGACGTTAAGCTGCGGTCGCCAGAACTGCGCCGTGTGACTCGCCTGCTGTGCATCACCTGTTGTGACGATGACCTGCGGATGGCGCATCAGCACCTGTTCCCGGCTCACCTGGGGCCAGCTCACCGCACTGTCGGCAAAGATATTCTGCCCGCCACACAGCCTGATGATATCGTTTTGCAGCGTCGCCTTAGCCGCGGTAAACATAGGCGAAAAGCCAAACTGCAGAAAGACGGGAACGGGATGTTGTGTGTGGTAGCGCTCCCGCAAAGCCGCTTCCTGCTGGCGCAGCTCCTCGGCGGCTTGTGCGGCACGTTGCGGAGCTGGACTCCACTTTGCTAATCCTGCCAGTGCATCAATCATGCCATCCAGCGTTGCGGCATTGACCCATTCAACCTTAATACCCAACTGCTGCAGCTGGTCTACCTGACGCTGCGGATTGCCGCCGCGCCACGCCAACACTACGTCGGGTTTAAGCTGCAAAATACGTTCAAGATTGATGCCCTGCCAGTTAGCGACCTGTTCAATATTTTTTGCTTCAGGCGGATAGCTGGACCAGGCGCTGACCGCAATCGGAGTAATACCTGCGGCAAAGGCGAGCTCAGTCAGATGGGGAGCAAGGGTGATGACTCGGGGTGGGGCAGCATACAGGCTGCTGCTCAACAGCAGCAGCCAGCACAACAACAGCCGTTTAGCCACGAGCCAGACGGGCCAGCAAATTTTCAACCATCAGTGACGACTGGCTGGCCGCGACGCTCAGAAACTCGTCAAAACTCAGGTGTGATTCCTTATCGGCCACGTCGGAAATCGCTCTGACGACCACAAAAGGCACCTGGAACTGATGACAGACATGGCCGATGGCGGTCGCTTCCATTTCAACCGCAATAGCCTGTGGGAAAGTCGCCCGGATGCGCGCCAGGGGCTCAGCCCCGTTGATAAACGCATCGCCGCTCACCACCAGGCCGCGAACCGCGTTCAGGTTGAGCTGCTTAATGCAGGCTTCCGCCTCGGCAATCAGGGTGCTGTCAGCCGTAAAGGCAGCCGGACAACCTGCCATCTGGCCCGGCTCATAGCCAAACGCGGTCACATCGGCATCGTGATAGCGCACTTCTTCCGACACCACGATGTCACCTACGGCTAACGTCGGGGCTAAACCGCCTGCGGAACCGGTATTAATAACGAGATCGGGTTTACACAGCTGCAGCAACAGCGTGGTGCCAAGGGCTGCCGAGGTTTTACCAATGCCTGATTTCAGCAAGGCAACGTCAACACCATTGAGTGTGCCAGTGTAAATTTCACAGCCCGCCAGAGACAGAGTCTGACGATTTTCAATTTTGTCACGCAGCAGGGTCACTTCCTGCTCCATTGCGCCAATGATGCCTGCTTTCATTTTGCGTCTCGCTAATGTAATGAATGTAAAAATCGGGCATAGTCTATCATGGCACTGACGGGATCATTTCACGAAAAAATAAGGGGACAGGTATGGCGGCGATCAATTTCAGGAAGAAGATCAGCTTCACTCGCCCTTATAGCAACCGTAAAGATCCGCAAGGTGAATATTTTATTACCCGCCATTTTGAAAGCGATCGTGGACGCATCATTAATTCGGCGGCCATTCGCCGACTGCAACAAAAAACCCAGGTCTTTCCGCTTGAGCGCAACGCCGCCGTCCGTTCACGCCTGACGCATTCGCTTGAAGTGCAGCAAACCGGTCGATATATCAGCAAAGAGATTCTGCAAACCTTAAAAATGCAGGGTGGGCTGGCAAAATATGGACTGGACGACATGGAAGGGGCCTTTGAAAGTCTGGTCGAAATGGCGTGTCTGTTGCATGACGTCGGGAATCCTCCGTTCGGGCATTTTGGCGAAGCTGCCATTAACGACTGGTTTGAAGATAATCTGGCTGCCGAACTGGTCGATCCGCTGGTGGCTGGCGTCGAAAGCGAAGAGCAGCGCCAGTCCTTTGATCAAATGAACGCTATGATTCGTCAGGATTTATGCCATTTTGAAGGCAATGCCCAGGCGATCCGTATGGTGCACACCTTGCTGCAGCTCAACCTGAGCTACTCTCAGGTGGCCTGTATTCTTAAATATACCGCGCCGGCATGGTGGCAGGGTGAGAAACCGGCCGAATTTAGCGTATTAATGAAAAAGCCGGGCTTTTATTTGTCTGAGCGGGAATATATCAGCGATCTCCGTGCCGCGACGCATCTGAAGGAGCATCATCGCTTCCCGCTGACCTATATCATGGAAGCGGCTGATGACATTTCATATTGTATTGCCGATTTGGATGACGCCGTCGAAAAAGCCATTTTCAATGTCGACAGTTTGTATGAATTCCTCAGCAAAGCCTGGGGGCCAATAAATAACAATGATGCGTTCAGCCGTACCGTAGGTGAGGCCTGGCGCGAAGCAGGAAGTAAAAAACGCCGCAGCCGAAGCGATCAATTTTTCATGTCCCTCCGGGTTAATGTTCAGAATGTTCTGGTCACCTATGCCGTTAAACGTTTTATCGACAATCTGCCCGCTATTTTTGACGGAAACTTCAACCATGCATTATTAGAAGACGGCGGCGAAGAGGGGCGTTTATTACAAATATTTAAAACTGTAGCACGGCAGCAGGTGTTTAATCATTCCGAAGTTGAACAGCTGGAGCTGCAGGGTTATCGCGTCATAAAGGGGTTGCTTGAAATATACCAACCGTTAATGATGTTGAATTATGAAGACTTTACTACACTGATAAATGAAGATTTTTTGCGCAACCATCCGATTGAGACACGTCTTTTCCATAAACTTTCCGGAAAGCACAGAAAAGCCTATCTGTATAAAATGCGCACGCTGGTTGTTGAACACAAATATGAGCGTTTGTTATGGGAACGTTATTATCGCTTTCGTCTGATTCAGGATTACATTAGCGGCATGACCGATCTCTATGCCTGGGATGAGTACCGTCGTTTGATGGCGGTGGAATAAGCAGAGAATTGTAAAGAGCGCGAATAAATTTTTACCTTTGCCTAAAACTTTTCGAGGAACTTCGCGCTAAAACATTTATCTCAACATTCGACCACAGCAATGGTCAGTATATCCATCATTGTGAGATACCAAAATGAAAAAAACCTCGTTAATGTTAAGCGCTCTGGCGCTTAGTCTTGGCATGGCACTGACCCCTGTGAGTGCTTTCGCTGCGGAGACATCCTCTTCCGTTTCATCTTCCCCAAGCCAGCCGTTGCCAAGCCTTGCCCCCATGCTGGAGAAGGTGATGCCTTCCGTTGTGAGCATCAGCGTGGAAGGCAGTACAACGGTCAAAACGCCGCGTATGCCGCAGCAGTTCCAGCAATTTTTTGGCGATAATTCGCCTTTCTGTCAGGACGGTTCTCCGTTCATGGGCTCGCCGCTGTGCCAGGGCGCGGGCGGGAGCGGCGGCGGTGCGCCTGCAGGCCCGGATACGCAGCAGCAAAAATTCAGAGCGCTGGGTTCTGGCGTGATCATTAACGCAGAAAAAGGCTATGTGGTAACCAACAACCATGTGGTCAACGATGCGACGAAAATTCAGGTCAAACTGAGCGATGGTCGTAGCTACGACGCCAAAGTCATCGGCAAAGATCCCAGCTCGGATATAGCGCTGATTCAGCTGGAAGGCGCGAAAAATCTGACCGCCATTAAAATGGCTGACTCCGATAATTTGCGCGTTGGCGATTATACCGTAGCAATCGGTAATCCCTATGGTCTGGGCGAAACCGTAACCTCGGGCATCGTGTCGGCGTTGGGACGCAGCGGCCTCAACGTTGAAAACTACGAAAACTTTATCCAGACCGATGCCGCGATTAACCGCGGTAACTCGGGTGGCGCGCTGGTGAACCTCAACGGTGAGCTGATTGGTATTAACACCGCGATTCTGGCCCCAGACGGCGGCAACATTGGTATTGGTTTTGCCATCCCCAGCAACATGGTGAAAAACCTGACCGCACAGATGGTGGAGTATGGTCAGGTGAAACGCGGTGAGCTGGGTATCATGGGAACAGAGCTCAACTCTGAACTGGCTAAAGCGATGAAGGTCGATGCGCAGCGCGGCGCCTTTGTTAGTCAGGTCGTGCCCAATTCCGCAGCAGCGAAAGGCGGTATTAAAGCGGGTGACGTGATCGTTTCTATGAACGGCAAGCCGCTCACCAGCTTTGCCTCGCTGCGCGCTGAAGTCGGCTCTTTACCGGTAGGCACGACGCTGAAGCTTGGCCTGCTGCGTGATGGCAAACCGCTGGATGTCTCCGTGCAGCTGCAGCAGAGCACCCAGGACAAAGTGCAGTCCGCTACGATTTACACCGGCATTGAAGGTGCAGATCTGAGTAATAACGCAGGCAAAGAGAAAGGCGTGCGGGTCGATAGCGTGAAAGCGGGCAGTGCGGCGGCAAGAGTGGGTCTGAAAAAAGGCGACCTGATTCTTGGCGTCAACCAGCAGCCAGTAACCAACTTAGGGGAACTACGCAAGATCCTCGATACCAAACCACCGGTACTGGCGCTGAATGTGCAACGTGGCGACACATCGCTCTACCTGCTGATGCAGTAATCACTGCTTGATGCTTATCAGGCGGACTTCGGTCCGCCTTTTTTATGGCACAGATCACAAATGTGATGCCTGCCGCATTTCTGCCAAAGCCGGCGCGGCTATGGGCGAATGCATAATGTTCTCCGCGTGTCACACGGCTATTCTGTCCTTCCTCTCATATGACTCAGGAGATAAGGATGGCTACCTGTCATCTCGACGCGCGGCTGGCGCAGGAAATTGTTGCGCGCACCATGAAAATCATTGATGGCAATGTCAACGTGATGGATGCGCGTGGGCGAATCATTGGCAGTGGTGACAGGGAGCGCATCGGGGAGTTGCATGAGGGCGCGCTGTTGGTGTTGTCTCAGGGGCGCATCGTGGATATCGACGATGCTGTGGCAAAACATCTGCACGGCGTGCGGCCAGGCATCAACCTTCCGCTACGTATTGACGGGGCGATCGTGGGCGTCATTGGCCTGACAGGCGAGCCGGGCGCACTGCGTCACTATGGCGAATTAGTCTGTATGGCGGCAGAGATGATGCTGGAGCAGGCCCGGCTATTACATATGCTGGCTCAGGACAGCCGACTGCGTGAAGAGCTGGTGCTCAACCTGATAAGAAGTGATGCGCTGACGCCACAGCTGACAGAGTGGGCACAGCGCCTGGGTATCGATCTTAATCAGCCCCGCGTGGTGGCGGTGATCGAAGTCGACAGCGGGCAGTTAGGCGTGGACAGCGCCATGTCTGAATTACAGCAGCTGCAAACCTTACTCACCACCCCCGTTCGGGATAACCTGATAGCCATTGTGTCGCTAACCGAAATGGTCGTACTGAAACCAGCATTAAACACACACGGACGTTACGACCGTCACGATCATCGCAAGCGGGTTGAGCAACTGATGCAGCGAATGAACGAAAGCGGTCATCTGCGCATGCGTATTGCGCTGGGCAACTTCTTTATCGGTCCGGGCAGCATCGCCCGCTCTTACCGCACTGCGCGCACCACCATGGCCGTTGGAAAGCAGCGCATGCCAGACGTCCGCAGCTATTTTTATCAGGATCTGATGCTGCCGGTATTACTGGACAGTTTACGCGGTGGCTGGCAGGCGAACGAACTGGCACGTCCGCTGGAAAAACTGAAAAGCATGGACAGCAACGGTTTACTGCGCCGGACCTTAAGCGCCTGGTTCAGCAATAACGTCCAGCCCGGCGCAACATCACGCGCGCTGTTTATTCATCGTAATACGCTGGAGTATCGACTGAATCGGATCGCTGAGTTAACCGGACTGAACCTTGGTCATTTTGACGATCGTTTACTGCTGTATATTGCGTTACAGCTGGATGAGCAGGGCTGATGACGCTGCTTATGAAACCATGAGGACGCCCGATGCGTATATTGCCCGCCATACTTTGCCTGCTAATCGTTACGTTTACCTGCCAGGCACGGCCTGACAGCCTGATTTTTCTCTCTACTGATGCCCTGATGAATACCCGGCAGGCTTTGCAGAATCATCAGGCGAGCACAATGACGGAACAGGCCTGGCGTCAGCTGCAACATCAGGCAGAAAAGGCGCTCAGCCAGCCCGATCCCAGCGTGATGGATAAGGGGCTGATGCCGCCCAGCGGATCGCGGCATGACTATCTGAGCCTGAGCGCCTACTGGTGGCCGGACGGAAAGCAGAAAACGGGGTTGCCCTGGATTCGTCGGGATGGTGAGATTAATCCCGACACGAAAAATAACCAAACCGACGGCGTGCGGCTGGCGCGCTTTAGCGCAGATGTACAGACACTCTCGCTGGCCTGGTTCTTTTCTGGCGATGCACGCTATGCCAGCAAAGCACAATCGATGATCCGCCACTGGTTTATCGATCCTGCCAGCCGTATGAATCCAAACCTGAATTATGCCCAGGGGATTCCAGGCAGGACGCCTGGCCGTCATGATGGCGTACTGGATGGGCGCTATTTTGCGACCCGCATTGTTGATGCGCTGGTGCTGTTGCGCCAGTCACCCGGCTGGCGCGACAGCGACGAGGCGGCGTTACATCGCTGGTTCAGTGACTATCTTAGCTGGCTGCAGACCAGCCAGCTGGCGCAACAGGAGCGGGATGCCCCAAATAATCATGGCAGCTGGTACAGCGTACAGGTTGCCGGTATTGCCGCTTACCTGGGCAAAAACACGGTGATCGCTGATATGTCGGCGCTGGCCAAACGAAAAATTGATGGGCAAATACAGAAAGAGGGGACTCAGCCACTTGAGCTGGCGCGAACCCGCTCCTTTCATTACAGCGTCTTTAATTTGCAGGCGCTAACCGCTATCGCGGCGTTAGCTTCTCAGCGTGGGCTGGACGATCTCTGGCACTATCAAAACAAGCAGGGTGGCTCGCTACTGGCGGCGCTGGATTATATGGCGCCCTTTAGCGATCCATCACGCCGCTGGCCGTGGAAAACCCGCGAACGCCAAAGCGAGCGGTTAATCCCCTTACTGCTGTTGGCTGACGTCACACTTAAGTCAGAACGTTACCAATCCTGGATTGATCGTCCTGAATGGCGTACCGGCTCAGCAGAGGTGCTACGTGATGTGGTGTTACTCAGGCGATAGCCGCGCAGATTGCCAATAAAAAAGGCCAGACGCGTCAAGTGAATCACACTTAATGCGGCTGGCCTGATGTAAATCTGAAATAATTAACGGCCGCTGCGGGTCAGTTTTTCCAGATCGGATTCAATTTCGGCGATTTTATGGGAAACGACGCCTTCTAGATGACGCAGATCATCAAGGATTTTACGTTTCAGATCGACTTCCACCTGATCGCGCTGGCAGATCTGGTCCAGTTCATCGATCACATAACGCAGGTTCGGGCTGATTTCCTGCACTTCGCGATAGCCTTGTGACGCGTTATCAGCAACGACGGTCTTGCGCTGGCGAGGATATTTAAATTTCACGCTTTTGGCGAAAAATTCACCTTTATCTTTGCGGAAATAAATTTTCAAAATATCGTTATTCGCTTCCTGACGCAGGCTGTAGCGATCGATATCGTCAGGGTTACTAATGCCTAAGCTCTTAATATTGTCATACATAATTATTTTCCACCAAATGATAGGCGCGCAGAATTGTTCATGACTTAATGACTATAGACATAAATAACATGAATCAGTGCGCAACAGGATTTAACTGGCGCGAATTATGACCTGGATGAAAAGTAAACGCACCTGTTGGTTCGTGTAGAAAAACAACATTACCCGTAACAGCTGTAAACAAAAGATGACGGGCTGCCGTACAGCCCGTCCGACAGATTAGTCGATCGTACGCAGCAGTTCATTGATGCCGGTTTTCGCCAGCGTTTTCGCATCAACTTTTTTCACAATGACTGCGCAGTAAAGGCTGTAGCGGCCATCTTTAGACGGCAGGTTACCGGATACCACGACCGAGCCGGCAGGCACGCGACCGTAGTGGATTTCGCCGGTTTCGCGGTCATAAATTTTGGTGCTCTGACCGATATAAACACCCATTGAAATCACGGAGCCTTCTTCAACGATCACGCCTTCAACGATTTCAGAACGTGGCAGGCACGCGACCGTAGTGGATTTCGCCGGTTTCACGGTCATAAATTTTGGTGCTCTGACCGATATAAACACCCATTGAAATCACGGAGCCTTCTTCAACGATCACGCCTTCAACAATTTCAGAACGTGCGCCAATAAAGCAGTTATCTTCAATGATGGTGGGGTTGGCCTGCAGCGGCTCAAGTACGCCACCGATTCCTACACCACCGGATAAATGTACGTTTTTACCAATCTGCGCACAGGAACCGACGGTTGCCCAGGTATCAACCATTGTGCTTTCGTCCACAAAGGCGCCGATGTTCACGTAGGAAGGCATCAGAACCGTGTTGCGCGCAATAAAAGCCCCTTTGCGAACGGCTGCGGGCGGCACCACGCGGAAGCCGGCTTCTTTGAAGCGCGCATCGTCCCAGTCGGCAAACTTCATTGGCACTTTGTCGTAAAAACGGGTTTCAGCCCCTTCCATCACCTGATTGTCATTAATGCGGAAAGAGAGCAGAACGGCTTTTTTCAGCCACTGATGCGTTACCCATTCGCCGTCGATTTTTTCAGAAACGCGCAGTTCACCACTGTCCAGTTTGGCGATAACCTGATTAATCGCCTCGCGGGTTTCAGTATCCACACTGGTCGGGGTGATGTCAGCGCGACGTTCGAAGGCAGATTCAATAACACTCTGTAACTGTTGCATATTTTTTCCTGATCTGTCATTTGTGGTGCCAGCCAGTGACCGGCACGGGTAAAAAGTTGATGTTCACAAATTGAAGCGGGTCACACTTTATCGTTTGGATTAAGGGCTTCTGTCAACCGTTGTTGCAACGTCTGACGCATTTCCTCATCCAGTGCCTTGCGTTCGCTATTGGCTAAAATAAACAAATCTTCCACGCGCTCGCCAATGGTGCTGATGCGCGCACCATGCAGAGAGACGCCGAGATCGGCAAACACTTCCCCCACGCGCGCCAGTAAACCGGGCTGATCCAGGGCTACCAGCTCCAGATAACTGCGGCGATCGGTGTGAGTTGGCAGGAAATTCACTTCGGTATCCACGCTAAAGTGCTTAAGCCTGGCGGCCTGACGGCGGGTGCGCGGTGGCACCCACTCTCTCTGGGTTATCGCCTGCTCCAGCGCCTGAATGATCATCGCATGACGATCGGGCGACAGGGGACTGCCATCCGGCTCCAGTACAATAAAGGTATCCATCGCCATGCCATCGCGGCTGGTAAAAATTTGCGCATCATGCACGCTGAGGTTGCGACGATCCAGCTCTCCTGCCACGGCGGCGAACAGGTGCGGGCGATCGGGACTCCAGATAAAAATTTCGGTCCCGCCGCGCGTTGCCTGCGGGCTGACCAGCACCAGCGGTTGATTAAGATCGTGTCCCAGTAAGTGGCGGGCATGCCAGGCAATCTGGTTGGGCGTATGGCGCAGAAAATAGTCGGCGCGACAGCGATTCCAGATGTGATGTAACCGCTCTTCATTGATGTTGTCCATACGCAGCAGCGCCAGCGCCTGCAGGCGGTGATGACGTACGCGTTCCCGCAGATCCGGACTGTTTTCCATGCCGCGACGCAGCTGTTTTTCGGTGGCGAAGAACAACTCTCGCAGCAGACTTTGCTTCCAGCTGTTCCACAGGCTCTCATTGGTGGCGCAGATATCAGCCACCGTCAGGCACACCAGATAACGCAGTCGGTTTTCGTTCTGCATGACCTCGGCGAACTGCTGAATCACCGTGGGGTCCTGAATATCACGACGCTGCGCGGTCACGGACATTAACAGATGATGCCGTACCAGCCAGGCGACAAGCTGCGTTTCACGCGAGTTAAGGCCGTGCATCTCGGCGAACTCCAGCGCATCCTGCGCGCCAAGAACGGAGTGATCGCCGTTACGTCCTTTCGCAATGTCATGCAGCAGCGCCGCCATCAGCAGTAACTCTTGCTGAGGCAGGCGCGGCCAGAGTTCAACGCATAAAGGATGTTGTGGACGCGTCGCTTCGTTGGCAAAACTTTCCAGCTTCTGAAGAACCCGAATGGTGTGCTCATCCACGGTATAGGCGTGGAACAGGTCAAACTGCATCTGCCCAACGATCTGACCCCAGAGCGGCGTATAGGCCCAGAGTACGCTATGGCGATGCATCGGAACTAATGCACGACTGACCGCACCGGGATGACGCAGGATCGACATAAACAGACGGCGTGCTTCAGGCAACTGACAGAGCGGCTGCTTAAGATGGCGACGTGTGTGGCGCAGGCGGCGCAGCGTGGTCGAATAGATCCCTTTGATGTTGTCATTGCGCACCATGACGTAAAACATGCGCATTATCGCCTGAGGCTCCCGATCAAACAGCGTTTCATCGCGCAGATCGATCAGGTTACCCCGTAGCTGAAAGTCATCATCAATAGCGCAGGGTTTTTCATTGGTAGAGAGGGCCAGAATGGCTTCATCGAACAACTGCAGCAGCATCTGATTCAGTTCGCTGATACGACGCGTGACGCGATAAAAATCCTTCATCATGCGTTCAACCGGCTCGTTGCCTTCGCCCTGATACTGAAGGCGCTGGGCAACGCTAAGCTGGCGATCGAACAGTAGCCGGTTGTCATAACGCGGCAGCAACAGATGCAGCGCAAACCGAATCCGCCAGAGAAAGGCCTGGCATTCATTCAGTTCGGCGCGTTCGGCGTCGGTCAGAAAGCCAAAGCCCACCATCTCGTCGAGCGTTGTCGCGCCGAAGTGCCGTCGCGCAACCCACTGTAACGTATGAATATCACGTAAACCGCCCGGGCTGCTTTTAATATCCGGTTCCAGGTTGTAGCTGGTACCGTGATAGCGCGTATGACGCTCTTGTTGCTCTTCAATTTTGGCGGCAAAAAAGCGGGACGACGGCCAGAAGCCATCGCTAAAGACATTTTTCTGCAGTTCGAGGAACAGCGCGACATCACCGGCCAGCATCCGCGCTTCAATCAGGTTGGTCGCCACCGTCAGGTCGGATAAGCCTTCCAACAGGCACTCTTCCAGGCTACGCACGCTGTGGCCCACTTCCAGTTTGAGATCCCACATCAGCGTCAGCAGCGCGCTGGCGCTTTGGGCGGCCTCTTCGTTAAGCGGCTGGCGGCTGAGAATCAATATGTCAATATCGGAAAGCGGGTGAAGCTCACCCCGACCATAACCCCCGACAGCAACCAGAGCGATGGATTTCATGCTGTCGAAGCCAAAGTAACGCCACAGGCGACGCAGAAGGCGATCGATAAACAGGGTTCGGGCATGAATCAGATTCTCTGCCGCCTCACCGCTATCAAAGGCCGCCGCCAGGTGCTGTTGAAAGCACTCCAGGCGCTGCTTGAGTATTTCACGTGATAGCTGATCGTCCTGCCACTCGCCAGGCGAATCATTCAGACCGTTTTTCACTTCTTGCGACAGGCTCATGCAGCGTTCTCATCAGTAACCATAAAAAAACCGGCAGAGCGCCGGCCTTTTATCAGGGGAGGAATTACGCCTGGTTAACTAACACCGCGGGAAGGGTGTCGTCTTTACGCAGGGTTAAAATCTCACAGCCGTTATCCGTCACCACAATAGTATGCTCGTACTGCGCCGACAAGCTGCGATCTTTGGTTTTCACCGTCCAGCCGTCTTTCATGGTACGAATGCGATAATCACCGGCGTTCACCATCGGTTCCACGGTAAAGGTCATGCCGGCCTGCAGGACGACACCGCTGTCGTCTGCATCGTAGTGCAGAACCTGTGGCTCTTCATGAAAGCCCTTGCCGATGCCATGACCGCAGTATTCACGCACCACTGAGAAGTCATTCGCTTCAACATATTTCTGGATAGCGCGGCCCAGCTCGCGCAGGCGAATACCCGGCTTCACCAGACGCAGTGATAAATAAAGGCTTTCCTGAGTCACGCGGCACAGGCGCTCACCCTGGATCGTCGGCTTGCCGACGATAAACATTTTCGAGGTATCGCCGTGGTACTCGTCTTTAATCACGGTCACGTCGATGTTAACGATGTCGCCATCTTTCAACGGACGATCGTCGCTCGGAATACCGTGACAGACCACTTCATTTACCGAGATGCAGACGGATTTCGGAAAACCGTGGTAACCCAGGCAGGCAGAAATCGCCTGCTGATGCTGCGTAATGTGTTCGTGGCAGAGACGATCCAGTTCACCCGTGGTCACGCCAGGCTGCACATGGGGTTCGATCATTTCTAACACTTCGGCGGCGAGGCGGCCAGCGACGCGCATTTTTTCGATTTCTTCGGGGGTTTTAATTGAGATTGCCATTAAATTATTCCGCTGCTGCTGAAATTTTCAGCGATAATGAATGCTGTGCTCTCATGTTAACAGCAAGCCAAAAGGGCTGCCAAACAGAGAACGCACCACAGGCCGTAAGCGAACATTTATTGGCGTCCAAAGCGTGATTGTGGTATAAAGCGCGCCGACGATTCTCTGTATGGCCGTTAAGGTCAGCGGGAAACGCAATAATCTCACTATGTGTAATAAAACACACATGTATCGACACATACGCCGGGGTGCCTTGAAAGAGGTCGGTTGTATGGGATACATGGAGGCCCAACCCCAATTAAACTAGAGGTAGTAATCATGGCAACTGTTTCCATGCGCGATATGCTCAAGGCTGGTGTTCACTTCGGTCACCAGACCCGTTACTGGTGCCCAAAAATGAAGCCATTCATTTTCGGTGCGCGTAACAAAGTTCACATCATCAACCTTGAGAAAACTGTACCAATGTTCAACGACGCTCTGGCTGAGTTGACCAAAATCTCTTCCCGTAAAGGTAAGATTCTGTTCGTTGGTACTAAGCGCGCTGCTGCCGAAGCGATCAAAGAGTCTGCACTGAGCTGCGACCAGTTCTTCGTAAACCACCGCTGGTTGGGTGGCATGCTGACCAACTGGAAAACCGTTCGTCAGTCTATCAAACGTCTGAAAGAGCTTGAGACGCAGTCTCAGGACGGCACTTTCGACAAACTGACCAAGAAAGAAGCGCTGATGCGCGCTCGTGAACTGGCCAAGCTGGAAAACAGCCTGGGCGGTATCAAAGACATGGGCGGTTTGCCGGATGCACTGTTTGTTGTCGATGCTGACCACGAACACATCGCAATCAAAGAAGCAAACAACCTGGGTATCCCAGTATTTGCTATCGTTGATACTAACTCTGATCCAGATGGCGTTGATTACGTTATCCCAGGTAACGACGATGCGATCCGTGCTATCAACCTGTACCTGACTGCCGTTGCGACCACCGTTCGCGAAGGCCGCTCTCAGGATCTGGCTGAGCAGGCTGAAGAAGCGTCTTTAGAAAACGCTTAATTAAGGTTTGCTCTGCATAAGAGCCCTTAGCATTCAGATGTGATCTGTAAGGGGCCAAACATGGCCCCTTTATTTTATCCAAGTCTGTTACGCCCCTGTTCAGGACGGCGGGACAGAGTAAATTTTCCGCAAATAAGTACCTTCTGATGCACTTGTGCTCAGGTACGAACCGAGGATTCTGGAATGGCTGAAATTACCGCTGCATTGGTAAAAGAACTGCGTGAGCGTACTGGCGCAGGCATGATGGACTGCAAAAAAGCGCTGACTGAAGCGAGCGGCGACATCGAGCTGGCGATTGAAAACATGCGTAAGTCTGGCGCAATTAAAGCAGCGAAAAAAGCGGGTAACGTTGCTGCTGATGGCGTAATCAAAACCAAAATCGTTGGTAACTACGGTGTGATTCTGGAAGTGAACTGCCAGACTGACTTCGTAGCAAAAGACGGCGGTTTCCAGGCGTTTGCTGATAAAGTTCTTGACGCTGCTGCGGCTGACCGCATCACCGACGTTGAAGTGCTGAAAGCACAGTTCGAAGAAGAACGTGTTGCCCTGGTTGCTAAAATCGGCGAGAACATCAACATTCGTCGCGTTGCTCTTCTGGAAGGCGAAGAACTGGGCAGCTACCTGCACGGCGCACGTATCGGCGTTCTGGTTTCTGCTAAAGGCGCTAACGAAGATCTGATCAAACAGATCGCAATGCACGTTGCGGCAAGCAAACCTGAGTTTGTTAAGCCAGAAGACGTTTCTGCGGAAGTGGTTGATAAAGAATACCAGGTTCAGCTGGACATCGCGATGCAGTCTGGTAAGCCAAAAGAGATCGCAGAGAAGATGGTTGAAGGCCGTATGAAGAAATTCACCGGCGAAGTCTCTCTGACCGGTCAGGCATTCGTTATCGATCCAAGCAAAACCGTTGGCCAGGCGCTGAAAGAGCAGGGCGCTGACGTGATCAACTTCATCCGCTTTGAAGTGGGCGAAGGCATCGAAAAAGTTGAGACTGATTTTGCTGCTGAAGTTGCAGCAATGTCCAAACAGTCTTAATGATCTGAAAGAACCGCCAGATGGCGGTTCTTTTTTGTCTGCCACAGGCAAAAGATACGTTTTCAGTTTCATCCCAATAGTAATTCTTTTGCTCTAAGCGGATGATTGATCGGAATTACTTCTTATTCATCATATCTTCCAGGACGAATTGACCATGGCGACCAACGCAAAACCTGTTTATCAACGTATCCTGCTAAAACTCAGTGGCGAAGCACTTCAAGGTGCAGAGGGTTTTGGTATCGACGCGAGCGTGCTTGACCGCATGGCTCAGGAAGTCAAAGAACTGGTCGAGCTGGGTATCCAGGTGGGCGTTGTGATTGGCGGCGGTAACCTGTTCCGCGGAGCCGGCCTGGCGCAGGCGGGCATGAACCGCGTCGTGGGTGACCACATGGGGATGCTTGCTACGGTAATGAACGGCCTGGCGATGCGTGATGCACTGCACCGCGCGTACGTCAATGCCCGTCTGATGTCCGCGATTCCCCTCAACGGCGTTTGCGATAACTACAGCTGGGCAGAAGCCATCAGCCTGTTACGTAATAACCGTGTGGTTATCTTTTCTGCGGGTACGGGCAATCCTTTCTTCACGACGGATTCAGCCGCCTGTCTGCGTGGTATTGAAATCGAAGCGGATGTGGTGCTGAAAGCCACGAAAGTTGACGGTGTTTACTCGGCCGACCCGGTGAAGCACCCTGATGCAACGCTGTATGAAAAACTGACTTATGCGGAAGTGCTGGATCAAGAGCTTAAAGTGATGGATCTCGCCGCGTTTACGCTGGCGCGCGATCACAAACTGCCAATCCGCGTTTTCAATATGAACAAACCTGGCGCATTGCGTCGCGTAGTGATGGGTGAAAAAGAAGGTACCCTGATTACGCATTAATACCCGAGGCGAGATAAAATAAGGTATATTCTGTCAGTGCGGTAATGTTTAGCCGTGCACCAGTCAGGATTATCGATGATTATCGATCCCGCTTCCGGTGATGCCGGAACTGGCCAGGTCAAACCGAATCCAAGGGTTTTAACGTGATTAACGACATTAAAAAAGATGCTGATACGCGCATGGACAAATGCGTCGAGGCATTCAAAACCACTATCAGCAAGGTACGCACAGGCCGTGCTTCACCTTCTCTGCTCGACGGCATTATCGTTGAATATTACGGTACGCCGACGCCACTGCGTCAGCTGGCTTCCGTTACCGTTGAAGACTCCCGCACGCTGAAAATCAACGTGTTTGATCGCTCTCTCGGCCCGGCCGTTGAAAAAGCGATTATGGCGTCCGATCTTGGCCTCAATCCAAACTCAGCGGGTTCGGACATTCGTGTTCCGCTCCCTGCGCTGACGGAAGAGCGTCGTAAAGATCTGATTAAAATCGTACGCGGTGAAGCCGAGCAGGGACGTGTGTCTGTACGTAACGTTCGTCGCGACGCCAACGATAAAATCAAAGCGTTGCTGAAAGATAAAGAAATCAGCGAAGACGACGAACGTCGTTCGCAGGATGAAATCCAGAAAATGACCGATGCGCACATCAAGAAAGTTGATGCGGCACTGGCCGAAAAAGAAGCGGAGTTGATGGACTTCTGATTCCATCATCGCCGACCAAAACGCCGTACAGAGAGGCATTCTGACAGAATGTCACCTCTGGCGGCGTTTTACATTGTGCCCCACGCTTTCACCTCTACATGGACAGCATTATGAAGCGATTAACTCTGCTCGGTTCAACCGGTTCGATAGGCACCAGCACGCTGGCAGTCGTCAGTGCCAATCCTACGCGCTATCAGATCACGGCGCTGGTTGCCGGTAAAAACGTGGCCCTGATGGCTGAGCAGTGCGTACAGTTCCAACCCCGCTATGCGGCGATGGCAGACGAAGAAGCCGCTACTGCGCTACGTGAGCGACTGAGAGCATTGAAGGTGAAGACTGAAGTGCTCTCCGGCGTTCAGGCAGCCTGTGAACTGGCCGCGCTGGATGAGGTTGACCAGGTGATGGCGGCGATTGTGGGCGCCTCAGGTTTACTGCCCACGTTGGCAGCGATTCGCGCGGGTAAAACCGTCCTGCTGGCGAATAAAGAATCCCTGGTGACGTGCGGCCGTTTATTTATGGAGGCGGTGCGCCAGCATAAGGCGCAGCTGTTGCCGGTAGACAGCGAGCACAATGCGATTTTTCAGAGTTTGCCCGCTACCATCCAGCATCAGTTAGGTTACGCTGACCTGCAGAATAACGGCATTGAGTCGATTATTCTTACGGGATCGGGTGGCCCTTTTCGTGACACAAATTTAGCGGATCTGCGCAATATGTCGCCAGATCAGGCTTGTGCACATCCGAACTGGTCAATGGGGCGTAAAATCTCGGTTGATTCGGCCACCATGATGAATAAAGGTCTTGAATACATTGAAGCTCGTTGGCTGTTCAACGCCAGTGCCGCGCAGATGGAAGTGATTTTGCACCCCCAATCGGTGATCCACTCCATGGTGCGTTACTGCGATGGCAGCGTGCTGGCACAGTTAGGTTCACCTGACATGCGAACCCCTATCGCCCACAGTATGGCCTGGCCAGCGCGTATTCACGCTGGGGTCACACCGCTGGACTTTACCCGCATGTCGGCGCTGACGTTCTCAGAACCTGATTTTGGCCGTTACCCCTGTCTTAAACTGGCAATTGATGCCTGCGAGGCCGGGCAGGCGGCCACCACCACGCTTAATGCTGCCAATGAGATCGCCGTGGCGGCGTTCCTGAATCAGCGAATTCGTTTTACCGATATCGCAGCGTTAAACAGCGCAGTGCTGTCATCGCAGCACGGCCAGGAACCGGATTCAGTGGACGCTGTCATCGAAATCGATCGTATGGCACGCGCCGCTGCGACCGAAATGTTGCCACGCTTCACGGCATAACAACGATTGCGTTGAGGCTATTTGTTCGCTTCAGGTGAAAATGTTATAGTCGCTGGCTCGCGTTTAACGGTCTGTCACCAAATTGGGTGTGGCCTGGCAGACAGTGCCGGGATTTGTACCGGGCGCAATGTATTCAGAAACCACAGCATTTCTGATGAAAGGAATTGATTACGCGTTATGTCGTCTGAAAATCACAACAACACCGATGACCAACAGGGAACCGGTCCACGCCACGTCGCTATCATTATGGATGGCAATGGCCGTTGGGCTAAGAACCAGGGAAAACTGCGTATCTCCGGTCATAAAGCGGGCGTGAAATCAGTACGTCGCGCCGTTAGCTTTGCCGTCAGTAATAATCTTGAAGCATTAACGCTTTACGCCTTTAGTAGCGAAAACTGGAGCCGTCCTGCGCAGGAAGTCACTGCCTTGATGGAGCTGTTTGTCTGGGCGCTGGACAGTGAAGTGAAAAGCCTGCACAAGCATAATGTTCGCTTACGCATCATTGGCGATATCAGCCGCTTCAGCCCCCGCATTCAGGAACGTGTCCGTCGGGCAGAAGCGCTGACGGAGAATAACGATCGACTCACGCTAAACATTGCTGCGAACTACGGCGGGCGATGGGATATTATCGAAGGCGTTAAAAAGTTGGCTGAACAGGTTCAGGAAGGCTTGTTACGCCCTGATCAGATAACCGAAGAGAGCCTGACGTCGCAACTGTGCATGAACCAGTTGGCGCCAGTGGATTTAGTGATAAGGACCGGGGGAGAGCATCGGATTAGCAACTTCCTGTTGTGGCAAATTGCCTATGCGGAATTCTATTTTACTGATGTGCTCTGGCCGGATTTTGATGAACACGTTTTTGAAGGTGCACTGAATGCATTCTCTCTGCGGGAGCGACGCTTTGGCGGCGCTGCACCAGGCGGCGCCTGAGCAATCTGGGGGTAACCTTTGCTGAAGTCTCGTCTGATCACCGCGCTGATTCTCATCCCGCTGGTGATCGCTGCATTGTTCTGGTTACCGCCTGTTGGCTTTGCAATTATTACGATTATTATCTGTATGCTTGCCGCCTGGGAATGGGGGCAGTTGTCTGGTATGGCATCGCGTCAGCAACGGATCTGGCTCGCGCTGATATGCGGTCTGGCTCTGACGCTGATGCTGTTTACGCTTCCTCCCTACGAACATAACGCGCACCTGCCGCAGGTGGCGGGCTGGCTGTGGGCCTCAATGGCCTGGTGGATTGCCGCGCTGTTACTGGTTCTGTTCTATCCTGCCTCTGCTGCGTTATGGCGGACTTCCCGACCCTTGCGTCTGCTGTTTGGTGCGTTAACGGTCATTCCTTTCTTCTGGGGCATGATGGCGCTCCGCCAGTATCATTACGAAGCCGATCACTTTGCCGGTGCCTGGTGGCTGCTGTTTGTTATGTTTCTGGTATGGGGTGCCGATTCCGGTGCCTACATGTTCGGCAAACTGTTTGGCAAACATAAGCTGGCGCCAAAAGTGTCGCCCGGTAAAACGTGGGAAGGTTTTCTGGGCGGACTGATCTCTTCTGCGCTAATTGCCGTCCTGTTCGCCAGTTTTGCGCCGCTTTCCGTTCCCACCGGCACGCTGGTGATCTGCGCCGTGATTTCCACCCTTGCTTCGGTACTGGGCGATCTGACGGAAAGCATGTTTAAACGCGAGGCCGGTATCAAAGACAGCGGGAGCCTGATTCCCGGACATGGCGGTATTCTTGACCGCATCGACAGCCTGACAGCAGCAGTGCCGGTATTTGCCTGTTTATTGCTGTTGGTGTTTCAGACACTTTAAGGGCAAGCGACGATGTTAAGCGTAATCTGGAGTTTTGCCGCATTTATCATTGCACTGGGCGTGTTAATCACCGTGCATGAGTTTGGCCATTTTTGGGTGGCGCGGCGTTGCGGTGTGAGAGTAGAGCGCTTTTCTATCGGCTTTGGCAAGGCGTTATGGCAACGCCGCGATCGTCACGGCACCGAATTTGTGATTGCGCTCATTCCCCTTGGCGGTTATGTCAAAATGCTGGACGAGCGGGTAGAAAGCGTTCCCGCCGAGCTTCGGCACCAGGCGTTTAACAATAAAGCGATTTGGCAGCGCGCGTCTATTATTGCTGCCGGCCCGATTGCCAATTTCCTGTTTGCTATCTTTGCCTACTGGGTCGTGTTCATCCACGGCGTACCGGGTATTAAACCGGTAGTTGGTGAAATTCTGAACGGTTCGGTCGCCGCAGAAGCGCAAATTACACCCGGGACGGAACTTAAGGCCATTGACGGTATCGAAACGCCTGACTGGGAAGCTGTGCGCATGGCATTGATCGGTAAAATCGGTGATGCCAGCACGACATTAACAGTGGGTCGTTTTGGCGAACAGGGGACGCAGCAAAAACAGGTCGATTTGCGCAACTGGCAGTTCGAACCTGATAAGCAGGACCCTGTCGTCGCGCTGGGAATTCGTCCCCGGGGCCCGCAGATTGAAACGACCCTGGCTGAAGTGCAAAAGAATTCGCCTGCCAGTGCAGCCGGTTTGCAAGCTGGCGACAGGATCGTTAAAGTCGATGGTCAGTTATTATCGCAGTGGCAGCCTTTTGCTACCCAGGTTCGGGATAACCCAGGAAAAAGTATTGCTCTTGAGGTCGATCGCAACGGTGACGCGGTGCAGTTAACCCTGACGCCCGAAGCGAAACCTGGGAACAAAGCACAAGGGTTTGCGGGGGTGATTCCCCGAGTCGTACCGCTGCCAGACGAGTATAAAACGGTAAGACAATATGGTGCGTTTTCAGCCATTGGTGAAGCCAGTGTAAAAACCTGGCAGTTAATGAAGCTGACCGTCTCTATGTTGGGCAAGTTAATAACCGGCGATGTGAAGCTGAACAACCTGAGCGGCCCGATTTCGATTGCGCAAGGTGCAGGTTTGTCAGCCGAGTATGGAATGATTTACTACCTGATGTTCCTGGCGTTGATTAGCGTCAACTTAGGGATCATCAACCTGTTCCCGCTACCGGTTTTAGATGGTGGGCACTTGCTCTTCCTTGCGATTGAAAAGATCAAAGGGGGACCGGTGTCCGAGCGAGTTCAAGACTTTAGTTACCGCATCGGTTCAATACTGCTGGTGATGTTAATGGGGCTTGCACTTTTCAATGATTTCTCACGTTTGTAACCGCTGGAACGCGAGCTTACGTGGGATGTGTTAGGAAAACGCATAATAACGATGGCGATGAAAAAGTTGCTCATAGCGTCGCTGCTGTTTAGCAGCGCCACCGTTTACGGTGCAGACGATTTCGTGGTGAAGGACATTCATTTCGAAGGGCTGCAGCGAGTCGCCGTCGGCGCGGCTCTGCTGAGCATGCCAGTTCGGGTTGGCGATACGGTGAATGACGATGACGTCAGAAATACCATTCGCTCCCTGTTCGCAACTGGCAACTTTGAGGATGTTCAGGTCCTGCGAGATGGTAATACGCTGATTGTTCAGGTCAAAGAACGTCCCACCATCGCCAGCATTACCTTCAGCGGTAACAAAGCGGTTAAAGACGATCAGCTCAAACAAAACCTTGAAGCCTCAGGCGTGCGCGTCGGCGAAGCGCTGGACCGCACCACCATCTCTTCGATTGAGAAGGGCCTGGAAGACTTCTACTACAGCGTGGGCAAATACACCGCCAGCGTTAAAGCCGTAGTCACACCGCTGCCGCGTAACCGCGTCGATTTGAAACTGGTGTTTACCGAAGGTGTTTCTGCCAAAATTCAGCAGATCAATATCGTCGGTAACAAAGCTTTTAGCTCCGACGAGCTCATTTCCCGCTTCCAGTTGCGTGACGAAGTGCCGTGGTGGAACGTGGTGGGCGACCGTAAATACCAGAAGCAGAAACTGGCGGGCGACCTTGAAACCCTGCGCAGCTTCTATCTGGATCGGGGTTATGCGCGTTTCAACATTGATTCGACCCAGGTCAGCCTGACGCCGGATAAGAAAGGCATCTACATCACCGTGAACATTACCGAAGGCGATCAGTACAAGATTGCTGGCGTAATCGTTAACGGCAGCATGGCGGGTCATTCGGCCGAAATCGAACATCTGACCAAAATTCCGGCGGGCGAGCTGTATAACGGCACGAAAGTCACGTCGATGGAAGATGACATTAAGAAACTGCTGGGTCGCTACGGCTATGCCTATCCACGTGTTGTGACACAGCCTGAAATTAACGATGCGGATAAAACCGTTAAGCTGCACATCAACGTCGATGCGGGTAACCGCTACTACGTGCGTAAAGTGCGCTTCGAAGGAAACGATACATCAAAAGATGCCGTACTGCGTCGTGAAATGCGTCAGATGGAAGGCGCCTGGCTGGGCAGCGACCTGGTCGATCAGGGCAAAGAGCGTCTGAATCGTACGGGCTATTTTGAAACCGTTGACGTGGATACGCAGCGCGTTCCCGGCTCACCTGACCAGGTTGACGTGGTCTATAAAGTTAAAGAACGCAATACCGGTACCTTTAACTTTGGCGTCGGCTACGGTACAGAAAGTGGCGTGAGTTTCCAGGTCGGTGTTACCCAGGATAACTGGCTCGGCACCGGTAATACCGTGGGGATTAGCGGCACTAAAAACGATTACCAGACCTATGCAGAATTCTCCCTGACCGATCCCTACTTTACCGTTGACGGTGTGAGTCTGGGCGGCCGGGTGTTCTACAACAACTTTAAGGCCAGCAACGCCGATCTCTCCGGCTATACCAACAGAAGTTACGGTACAGACGGTACATTGGGCTTCCCAATCAACGAGAACAACTCGCTGCGCGTCGGTCTGGGCTATGTCCATAACGACCTGTCTGACATGCGTCCACAGGTTGCGATGTGGCGTTATCTTGACTCGGTCGGTAAGCCACAGCAGTTGAACAGCAACGGCGACTTCTCTGCTGACGACTTCACCTTTAACTATGGCTGGACCTATAACACGCTCGATCGTGGTTTCTTTGCCACCTCAGGTAACCGTACTAACCTGAACGGCAAAGTCACGATTCCAGGTTCAGATAACCAGTTCTACAAAATGACCCTGGACAGCCAGCAGTATGTTCCGATCAATAAAGATCATACCTGGGTTGTGTTAGGTCGCGGTCGTGTGGGCTACGGTGACGGCATTAGCGGTAAAGAGATGCCGTTCTATGAGAACTTCTACGCCGGCGGTTCGAGTACCGTGCGCGGGTTCCAGTCCAATACCATCGGTCCGAAAGCCGCTTACCTGAACAATGGTTCGTCATACTGTAACCTGAGCGATCCGAACGGTATCTGTAAGTCGAGCGATGCAATCGGGGGTAACGCGATGGCGATTGCCAGCCTTGAGCTGATCACGCCAACACCGTTCCTGAGTGAGAAATATTCGAATTCCGTCCGCACTTCGCTGTTTGTGGATGCGGGTACGGTCTGGGATACTAAATGGCAGAACACGGCGGAGACGCGCGCGGCCGGTATTCCTGACTACAGCGATCCGAACAACATTCGCGTTTCGACCGGTGTGTCTTTACAGTGGATGTCACCGCTGGGGCCGTTAGTCTTCTCCTATGCCCAGCCGGTTAAGAAAGTTGAGGGAGATAAGTCAGAGCAGTTCCAGTTTAACATTGGTAAAACCTGGTAATGTTCTGTACAGGGATGTTAAAAAATTAGCTTGCACACGTGGGGCATTGCTATGCTCCACGCTGCAAACATACATGTTGAGGGTAAGGAGTTTATAGTGAAAAAGTTGTTATGTGCAGTTACTCTGGGTGTTGCATTGGCTGCTTCTGCTGGCGCACAGGCGGCGGATAAAGTCGCAACTGTGGATCTGAGCCAGGTTTTCCAGAAATCACCTCAGCGCGCGACTATCACCAAGCAGCTCGAGAGTGAATTCCAGGGCCGCGCGGCAGAACTCCGTTCTCAGCACGACAAAATCCAGCAGGAAATGCAGGATCTGCAGCGTAACGCGCCAACCATGAAGGCGAGCGAGCGTAGCAAGAAAGAGAAGCAGATTGACTCTGAGCGTAATGCTTTCCAGGCAAAAGCCGACGCGTTTGAGAAAGACAACCAGACCCGTCAGGTTCAGGAGCGTAACAAGCTGCTGGAAAAAATCCAGACTGCTGTTCAGTCGGTTGCCAAAAGCGGCGGCTATGACCTGGTGCTGAATTCTCAGGCTGTGCTGTATTCGGGTTCTGATGTTAAAGACATCACCGATGAAGTTGCGAAGCAGGTTAAATAATCGATGTCATCAATTCGACTGGCTGATTTAGCCCAGCAGTTGGATGCAGAATTGCACGGAGATGGCGATATCGTCATCTCCGGCATTGCTTCTATGCAATCCGCCACCACTGGTCAAATCACGTTTCTTGCCAACAGCCGTTACCGCGAGCAGCTCGCCCTGATCCAGGCTTCAGCCGTGGTGCTGACGGAAGCGGATCTGGAGTGGTGTAAAACCGCCGCGCTGGTTGTTAAAAACCCCTATCTTACCTATGCGCGAATGGCGCAGTTACTGGATACGACGCCGCAGCCTGCGCAGCACATTGCGCCGAGCGCCGTGATCGATTCCAGCGCCAGACTGGGNGAGAATGTGTCCATCGGCGCCAATGCCGTTATTGAGTCCGACGTGGTACTCGGTGACAACGTGGTCATCGGCCCAGGCTGTTTTGTGGGCAAAAAAACCCGTATCGGCAACGGCTCGCGTTTATGGGCTAACGTCTCGGTTTACCATGAGGTGCAGATTGGTCAGGATTGTCTGATTCAGTCAGGCGCGGTGATAGGTTCAGATGGGTTCGGTTATGCTAACGATCGTGGCAACTGGGTGAAAATCCCGCAGTTGGGTTCGGTCATCATTGGCGATCGGGTCGAAATCGGTGCCTGTACCACCATCGATCGTGGTGCGCTGGATAACACTCTGATCGGCAATGGTGTTATCATAGATAACCAATGTCAGATTGCTCACAACGTGGTTATTGGCGACAATACTGCGGTTGCTGGCGGTGTGATCATGGCGGGTAGTTTGAAAATTGGTCGTTATT
>JGI24739J22299_10000066_pt1 | contig 29722 bp, 20 predicted proteins | sample KBSCornC5_FD_22299 | JGI IMG/M metagenome (IMG submission 22299)
CTATCCGGGTAACATGGCTGATTTTGTGCTGAACGAGTTTACGACAGATGACTCCGCACGGGTTTCTGGTGTGCTTCGAAACTACGCCGAGTTTCAGAAATTCACGGTACCGCAAACATTTTTGCCAGTCGGTAAGGTTGGCAACTACGATGAGCTTGGCATTACTGTAAAAGCTACGCCAAAAGCCAATCAGGTTACCGGCCTTCATCTTGACACGATCACCAACCGGGTACCGATTACTATTTTTAACGGGATTAAAGTCGATGTCAGCACAGGTATATTTTATTCCTTTCTTGACCAGAAAAATTATTCGATAAGAAAAGATAGCACAATGGGCAAATCGAGTAAGGGAGCCGACTCCGTAACTGCCCGGTCGGCCAAGATCATTGATGAACGCGGTGTGAACGGCAGGATGGGTTTTGCATCCATGGTTCATTTCTACTCCCGCTGGTGGACAAATGTTAACGTTTCCCTGAGCTTCGGCGTCGGACTGACGCTGGTTGACGATCCGCAGCTTCGCTATATGGGTGGAACAAGCCTTTTATTGGGAAGGACGAACCGTATCGCATTAAGCTTTGGTTATATGTTTGGGAGGGTAAAAGAGCTCAGTGATAAGTATTATAGCGACGACCTCAAATCGTTTCGCCCGGTCAACCCGACGGAAACAGAACTGGCCATGAAAAAGGTCACTAAGGGTGCTTGTTTTATTGCCGTGAGCTATAATTTCCCGTTACTGAAGCGGAAAAAATAGCCGGGCGGGGAGGCATGAAAAACAGTCATCGGGATTGATATAAAAAGCATGACCGGAAAATTTCAATATTATTTGCCCGTTGTGAAAATTGATTCGCGACGGGCTTTTATAAGACTTTATTCATTTAAAACTAACATATGAAATTAGGAAGAACGCTCTTCATTATGCTTTTCGCACTGTTAAGCTATGCAAAAGTCCAGGCAAGACAGCCTCTCAAACCTGCAGTAAAGGATACTGTTGCTGTCGAAATGACCGATACCAAAGGGAAAACCAAAACTATTCGCCTGCGGCTGAAGTTCCCCGGCGGAACCGGAAATACCGGAAGTTCGGGGCAGTCAAAGGTCCTGGCCGACCTCAGCAAAGCGCTGAAAGACAAGGGTGTAGTTTGCCCGCCGAAACGTCAGAAAATAGCTGATAACGTTTGGATCTGCGGGGACGGAACCAAATATATAAGTACCAACAAGAAACTCACTGCATTGCTTGAGGAACTATGGAAAGAAAACGAATAATCATTGAAACTGGTGATGATATAGCCAATCGTGAAGAGTATCAGGTACTTAAAACCAAGCTGGAAGCCATTGAAAAAAAGATGACTGCACCCTGGGTCTTGCCGCTGACCCTGGCCGTTTTTGGAGCTCTCCTTACGGGAATAAATTTTTACTTTCAGCAAGAGTATAACAATTCAGTGCTTTATCATAATAAAGCGCGGGAAAAAGTTGCTGAGTTGCGCGCGACCGTCGCCGTTGAATTTTACGGGAGCGGGATCCGCGCGCTTGATTCGCTCGATACTTCTTTACAAAGTTATTGTGATATAGGTCCCAACGCCAATGACGAGGTGATCATCCAAAGCAACCTTGTTCGGTTGAACGCGATGGCCCGTCAGCAATACTACCTGGATACAGCAGCGGCGAACAGGATTCGCACCTACACCCAGTTTGTAGCGGTTAATGTATTCAAGTTGAAACCAATGCCTGCACAAGAAGCTATGGAGAAACTTTACGAACGAAGTAGTGGTTTGTACAAACTTGCGAATGCTGGATTGAATGATGGATTGGAAAGGATTACCAAATGAAATACCCGGTCCTGATTTATTTTTTTGTTTTTTTTCTTGGCGTAATGGTTTCGGCACAGGAAAAAATAAAGGACAGCCACTTGTCTGGGGTTCCAGCGATCAGGCAGAAAAGCGATATGGCCTGCTGGATCACTGTTTACACAATGATGAAAAGCTGGAAAGACCGGAAAATTTATAAGGTAGAGCAGGTAGCAACTGAATTGGGCAAACCATGGTCCACCTTTTTTCTGAAAAATACCGGCCTTCCCCCGGAAAAAGAAAAGGCGTTTATGGCCAGGACAGGGCTGAAATCCGAACCTCCTGCGAGTTACATGCTTTCCGCCTACGCTGATTGGTTGCAGCAATATGGGCCCGTTTGGATTGTGACCGGTAATTTAGGGGGACGACATGCACGGCTGCTGGTTGGTATTTCCGGGGACGGCACTTATGATAAGACTGAATTTATATTCATTGACCCGGCAAGCGGCAAAGAAGTAGAGGAGAATTCCCTGAAATTTTTCGAAAAATATGAGCAGGAAGCGAAACTGGCCAATATTTACGACTGGCAGTTCCATCTGCAGATATTTCATTTTTGATGTGATTGGGTCACCGGTAAGTTGAGCGCCATTGTGCGGTAGGCTGATCTGATATTAATTAGTAAAACATATGAAAAAGTTATTTCAATCCTCGACATGCTCATGGGTGTTCGCATGCTTGTTTTTTGGGACAAACGCAGAAGCGCAGCATAGTGCACCGCTGCTTGCTGACGACCCAATATTGACCACCGGGCTGCAACTTTCCAGTGCAGCGTTTGTTAAAGGTCAGCTATATTCAGTTGAAGAAAAATTTCATAGGTTATTGATCATCGACCCAATAAGCATGCGGGTTGTGCGGGAGGATCCCGGCTTTTCTGAGAAGATCGATAAAGAGGCGGAGATCGAAGCGATTGCAGTTTACAAGAATAATCGCCTGCTGATGACTGATGAGGCACACGCAAGTATTTTGGAATATGATATTACAAGCAATAAACTAAGCCCGGTAAAAGTCAACGGGATAGATATTAGTTCTGACAAAGGAGAAATGGGCATCGAAGGGATAGCCATCGAAGGTGATAGTATTTGTTACCTGCTTAAAGAACGGGATGACCAATACAGGAGCCAGATCCGGGTATTCAACATTAAAGTGCGGAATGGAAAAACGGAACTGGATTATACCGGGACGAACTTGTTGGTCCAGCACAGTGAACAACCTGGTACTGATGTGGAACATCGCTGGCGTTATTCAGATTTGTATTTCGACGGCGGTAACCTTTATGCGATGCGTTCCCTTTTTGCGGAAAAGGGGAAAGACCCGTGCAAATACATCATTGATGCTATTAATGTCGGGACATACCGTGGCCGTCAAAATTATCTGATAGATGACAGCGATTTGGTCTACTGGGATATTTCACCGAAAATTAATCATTATCGAAATACCCATAGTACTAACCTGGAAGGTTTAGCTTTCCGTAACAATAAAATATATACCGTGAGCGACAATGTCAAAGGAGAAAGCGACCCTGAATACTCGGGTTATGATAAGACTATGATTATTGCCTTACAAAAACCTTGATTTTTGGTGTTTCAAGAAGGTTGTGTCGATTTTTCAATCCCGCTGCGATCTCGGTTATCCCTGAGGCCTCGGACTGTTGGAAGCATGGTACAATTGGTCAATGAAACTGCTGATGGAAATCCTTGCTTATAACTCTTCGTACTTTATGACTTGCTGGAATTTGTTCATGTCCTGAAACCGTGGTGCCGGGGGGCTGCCCAAACCATCTTCAAGGATCTTAACTTCCCTTTCTCCCCAGATCGCCCAAATCAGTTTTAAATTGTTTTTGGTCAGGAACTGATCCAGCAGATCTTTGCGGAGATAGGTCATCCTATGCCTGTTTTCGTACTGCTCGTAGTAATCAACGTTTATAACCGCTTTAGCTCCTGCCTGGTCCTCCAGTTCGAAAGTTTGAGGTACCTGTTCCAGGCTCAGGTTAATGGCGATTTCTGCAGACAGTATAGTTGTATGGCCAGCGCGATGGGCATCAGTATGGTAGGATTCCCAGGAATATTCCATTACCGGCAAAAGTGCGGGGATCTTATCTTTTACAATTTCCTCGCAACTAACAGTATCAGGGTAAGTCTCAACAATCTGATACTTTTCGTCTGATTTGTCTATTTCGAAAGATGGAAAATAACCTGGTTCTCCCTTTTTATAGATTTTCGTTTGCCTTCCTGTTTCGAATTCCAGGTTGACCCAATTCGGTAAGGTGGCCTCGGGGAACAGGTACATTTCCCCCCCGAAGGTATAGTAGTTCTTCCTGATCTCGGGAAACCATCTTCCTCCCAAATCCTGATTATCTAAATACCCGAGCGTTTTTTCATAATCCGAATCACGCACGAAGAACCCACGAATTCCGGCGAATAGTTCCCGCTCCGCCTTTTTGTCCGTTTGATCGATCCAGCCATCCAGGCATACCCAATCTTCATCATGTTGCCTGTATTGCATATAGCGGGAAAGGTCAGGTTGGGGCCCACTTTTTTGCCAGTCATCCAATGCTTGTCCGCGGTCGCCAAGAAAATCTGTCACTACAATCCTGGGTGACGGGGTTGCTTTTGGGAAGCTTGGATCAATATCCACTTCCGAAATATGATATTCATCGAAATCTTTCTTGAAAAGGTCAAGATCTGCGCGGTGTCCCGCAATTTCATAGTACCCAATCCAGCTGTATTTTTTGCCGTAGCGTTCTATCTTCGGCCGTTCGCGTGAATATCTGTCGCGATTTTGATTGACAACATATTCTTCAATTTCCTTAAAGTCAGTTTCGTTCCAGCCAAGATCATAAATGCGGTGATAAATCTGCCCCCTGACGATTTGTTTGTCCGGGGGATTGTCATAGCCGCTCCCGCCTTCGACAATACCACCAATCGTATAATTGCTAAAATCCATTCGGATGGGCCCTCCCAAATGTTTTTCCCCGTCCCGGTGAACGGGGAATTCAAGTTGTTGGTCCCGGGAAAATGGCGGCTGGGTCAATATTACCTGGTCTTTGCTTAGTAGTTCCGGAAAATATCGCAGTCCAATGCTGATGGTCTTGCTCGCATAATCACGCATCAGCAGGTGCGTGCTGTAGTAGGGGGCATCCCTGGAAAACATTTTTTCGAAAATTCGTATGCTGATATCGCGCAGGTGGGTGTCGCGGAAACTGACTTCCCAATGTTCTGAGAGACAAATGCCATAAACCACTGCAAGCATGCGCTCTGGAACATATGGGTCATTACAGCCGAGCGAGCTCATTGCCATTTCTATTAGTTGAGCAGGAAACCTTCGGCCGTAGTGGAACAACGCGCGCGTCGAAAGGTCTCGCAGATCTCTGTTGCTGCAGGTCAGCGTCCATTGAACAAAGCAGGCCACAAGATGAAATTTGCCCTGTGACCTGATAGGATCGATCGCCTCAAGGCATTCCTTCTCAAATGCGGCTATGTAGATCCGGAACTCGTAGGCGTAATACCGGATAAATTCTGTCCAGGAAAGGTCCCGACCGGCAACGGGTAGTTCAAAAAGAAGCTGCGACAAAAATGACGCGTTTAAAGGATGGCTGACATCACTCAACGTATTTTTACTGAGTTCGATGATGGCTTTCCGGTTTTTTTCATTTTGGAAAGCACTTTTAACTTCTGCTATGTCCTCCTCGTCTATAAACCTGCCTGGCATTGACCAAAGACATTCAATTGAAACGGAATATATGCACCAAGCTTTATCTTCCCTGCGATAATACCTGTGCAGCTTTGTACCCAGTTTATCCGGGAACAGCAGGGCCAGCTCCTCGGTTAAATTTTCATATAGCGGATGCCTTTCATTGTCGTAGCTCACTTTTTGGTGAAAGGGCCCTTCCGGAAGAAAATAACTGATGTCATTGTCAGAAACGAGATAATCGGCGATGATGTAACCCGCCATCAGTTCGTAGGTAATGTATATATATTCTTCCTGATTACGATAATCCCTGCTGATTACAAGTCCTTCATGAATCAGAATGTCCGCTTTTGATTCCCCCTGTATATAATCCCTGTCACCATCAATCAATGAATAAAAATCGGCAACCGGTATTTCGCGCAAATTGTTTTCCCATAAGTAACGGGCGATATTGCGCAGGCTGTTCACTATAAAAGGTTCCCCGCGCCGGATAAATGGGTTTTCGACTGAGATCCGATTATTGATCTGTTTGAAATACGAACTGAAAAGGTCATGGTTGGAGTCTTCTGTAAGGTTCACCTCGACCTCCGATCCGTTTTGCCAGTCGGGATTTTTGATTTCGCAATATAGTTTAAGAAATATGGGCTTTTGGAATTTGTAAAAGTTCAAAAAATGCCAGTCTGTAGTGATTTGGTATTTTCGGAAATATTTTTCCATTGCGTCGCGGGTAACTTCGTTATTGTCGAACCCGTCAAGGTGAAAAAAAGATCGGCTTTCAGATTCCGGCCAGACCTCGTCGCTGTATGATTGCCTGCAGGTTGTCACCAGTGTCAGGTGTTCATGCCGCTTAATTTTCTGGGAAAGGGCAGGTAAATGTGTTCTCCATATATCTGAAAAATAACGGTTGTGGATTGTTTCGTTTAGGCCATCAATGACAATAGGTACTTTGGTCTTCCGGATGCTTCCATAAGTTTCCAGCGCACCAAGCAGCATTTCAAACGAATATGTCTGGGGAATATCGAGCAGGTTCCGGATGGCGGTTTCCAGGTTGGTTGCCTGGTTAAAAGAATCGCCGGAAAGAAAAATAACCGGATAACCGCTTACAAGCCTGTGATGGGTAATGTCGCAGGCCAAATGTGTTTTTCCTATGGCAGCGTCCCCGAGGAACCTGAGCTCGTTTTGGACCGGGTGCACATAGTTTCTCATCAGGTTTTCAAATTCGTCAAAGAATTTTTTGACAGCTTGAAAGCTGGAGCCTGATAACCGGGCAAGTGTATCATCGTATTCACGCCGTTCTCTTTTCCGGATGGCAATTTGGTAGCCATGGAACATTTCTTCATGCTTTATTTCAACCAGTTTGTTGATTTCCTGGATATTGAACGATTTGATCAGTTCTTCGATGTAATCCAGATGGTTGAAGGCCTGGATGGCATATTGATCGAATTTATCAAGCAATAAAAAGGCATCTTCCTTATATTTCAGATCCTCCTTCCTGCGAACCCCCGTATCCCTGAACTCGGAAATCTCTTGCCTGGCGGTTTGCGCTAATTCCCCCAGTTCATTCCTGAATTCCCCGAGCAGGTCGATATACCTCGGATTTAAGAGGTTAATATCAACCTGGGATTGCTCATACCGGCCCATCGTATGCAGGTCCGGATCATATTTGCTTTCATTCTTCGTCAATGCCGCGGCCGACACATGCTCAAACCATTCCCGGTTTACTTCAAGTTCTCCAAAGAAGAAGCTTCTGATGCCAATATTGAGGGGCTTTTGAAGCATGGAAAATATTTCACTTCGGCCGATAAACTCAAGCCCTACTGTTTGACCGGCAGGAATACGGGATGGCAAATCTCGAACGAACCAGGAGCGTTCGCCTGTTTTCTTTTTGCCGGTACTGGTTTCGAGGTCAACTGTAAGGTCCGTTTTCAGACAAAGGAACCATTTGGAGAGTTTTGGGTGGTTCTTGCAAGCTGTATTTAGCGAGCCTTCAATCTTTTTGAACCTACCGCTATCGCTTAATCGGCCATTATCTTCATAATATTTGCACTGCCAACCCCAAACATCGCCGGAATCAAACGTTAAATAAAATTCCACTCCTGCATCACCTCCACTTCCGTCAATTGGGGTGAGCATACCTTGATTTCCATATTGATTTTTAACCAGTTGATAAATCATTTGTTCGAATGACGCGCTTGTTTTGCCGTCAAATGCTTTCAATTTGGTAAAGTTGATCTGGTCTATGGTCATTTGGTGCAGAAGCGTTATAATACTAATATGCGTGCGATGCCATAAACATATAATGATTAATCGTTAATGTTGGCATTTCGCACCGTTAAGTTATCGGATATTGAAAGTTATTGGAAACTCAAGGCGATAAAGATGGCATTTTATAAAGCATAATTCAATGAGGAATGTAGAGAAGGCTAACGTTTTCTCATTCCTGGGTTTTCCGGGCTTAGCGTGGTCATGATATATTCCTTGGCAACTCTCATCGCCTCTGATAATTGCTTGTTTTCTTCTTCTGCTCCGCCGGCATTGATCTTGAATTTTTCAACTTCCTGCACATCGAGCTCAAACATCTTTTTATACCATTCGCCATTGCTATCCATCGGAACATCGTCTGCGTATTGGATATTAATCAAGCCACGGTAGAGTATCGCCTGTGTAACGAGAAGGTTCCAGAGGACTGGTCGGGTTTCGGGAGTGAATTTGGTGAGAACATCTTTGACGAGTTCGAGTTGATGCCTTGTATAATCGTCATTGTTAATATTTTTTTCGAATTCGCCGTAGCTGATCAGTCGCCGGTGATCGCCATCCTCGGTCAGCAACAACTCAATGACAATATCCAGTAAACCCATGGGCAGGCCCTGTCGCCAAAAATGTTGCGGTTTTGCTTCCCTTAAAGTTTTCCAATCCATGTTATTGGGATCATATTCGCAACCGGCATAATTTGCGAAAACAAAATCGTCTGTCCAGCTAAGATAAAGCTGTTTAACGACCATATATTGTAAATTCAGGCAGTTGTCCAGTTTCAGGTCCACTAATGTCAATTTATCCAGCATCAGGCGATAGATCGCGATCGGTGCGAATAGTTTATAGATCGTGGACTTAAAATAATAATCATAGGAACCAAGATAATTTCGTGCATCGAGTGTTTTATCCCGGCTACCGCGAGCGAGACCCTGGATCCTGTAATAAGCGTTAATCCCATTGTCTGAAAACCGGAAAAATAACGGTTCGCATTCCTTATAAAGGCGTTTTCGGGCTTCGAATTCATATTCTCTTCTTGCTGCCTGCACGGAATTCCGATCTGCCAGAGCCGCGCCATGATCGGCCATCTGTTTATTCATTTCCAGCTTGTACAGTTCCAGGTTTTGGTCTGCTTTACTTTTTTGTAGTGCATTGTATATCGCTGATGCGACAGCGATTAAAGCCGCGATTATTGCCGCGATAGCCCCCCAGGCTTCTTTAGGTAGGTTTGCCATGATTAGTGATAAGACTTACAGACCAATTTATTGAAAATTATTGACTTGTGTGTTTTTTTACTCGGTATTTTGGGAATAAATGCAGGGAACCGCTCAAAAAAGAAGGCAGGTCGTCAGACCTGCCTTTCTATAAATGATATTGCGCCCCATGAATAGGGTAACTATTGATCTGATTTTACAATCCAAACTCAATGGGGCCGTATATCTGTATTAAATGTCAGACCATCATCGGACGAAATGTTTACGATTGTTTTACCATGCACTGTTTTGTTTAAGAACGCCATTTGATGATGTAACAAAAGTTTGTGGTAATGGAAAATGGCTGAATTTGGCATAGTTGAAATTGGTTCTGCCGTAAACATTCTTTAGCAGGTTTTCGGTGTAGCCTGTACCTGAACTTCCGTTTGCTGCAGCGACCTTATTGTATCGGAGCAGGTCATACCAACGGTTAAATTCCAGTGCAAGCTCAATTCTCCTTTCATGCCAGATGGCCAACCTCAGTGCTGTTTTATCCGTTGTGGTAACCTGGGGCAGTACGCCCGCGCCGCCATTTTCACCGGCAGCAACTGACGCGGCAAATGTTTTGTTGCCACGTGCCCTGAACCTGATCATTTCCAGGTATTTTAAAGCGTCTGAACTATTTCCCAGTTCATTATTGGCTTCTGCCGCGATCAGAATGATATCGGCCAACCGCAGGTACATTGGGTTTACACTCTGGAAATTGAAGTTTCCGCCGTTCCAATAAGAGAATGGCCAGATAACTTTTTTATTGGCGTAATTCGTTGATGCCGGGAATGCGACAGGCTGGTTATTGTTGAAGCCTGGTATAATATCGTTCTTCGTAAAGATAGTTGCTGCCAAACGCGGGTCGCCGGGTTCATAACTGTTGACAAGATTTGGCGACGGAAAGATGTCCCCGTTGGACCCGAGGGACGGCAGGCCCTGATATTGCAGGTAAGGGCCGTATTGTCGGCCGCCCGGTAAAGAAGGGTTGTAAATGAAACCACCCGGCATCATGTTTTCAGACGAGTATAACTGGTCCGGGCTGAAAAGGTTCCGGTAGTTATTATATAAGCTATACTCGCCTCCGTTGATCACCGCTTCGGCATATAACTTTGCGTTTGCGTAATCCTGTTCGTAAAGGTAAACTTTGGATAATAAGCCCTGTGCGGTTCCTTTGGTTACTCGGCCAAGATTTGCAGTTCCCCATTGCGCTCTCGTCGGCAGATAATCAATGGCGTATTTCAAGTCTGAAATGACGAGTTTGATAATATCTGCATGGGAACTTTTGGGAATGTTGTACTCCGCAGTAGAGACCGGGTCATGATCGCGGAGCGGCGCGTCACCGAAAACATTGGTAAGATCGAAATTGTAATATCCGCGGAAGTATTTTGCCTGTGCTTCGAAAAGTTGAGCGGAATATGCCGCCTTGAGGTACGGGGTGCGGTCAATCACAACGTTACAATAATGAATGTTTTCATAGGCCCTTCCCCAATACCTTTCGATCATGTAATTATCGGTCAGGAAACTATAATCCTGAAATACCTTAAAATCGGCATTCCCGCCAACTATAAAATCGTCACCGCACATTTCTTTTGTGGAATATTGATGTTGGCCGATCCTGAACTCCCGCCAGGCGATTGACCCATAAAGCCGGTTTACTGCCAGCCCGAGGGTAGTTGTATCTGCCGAAAATGTTGCGCTTGAAAGTACACCGAGTGGTTCTTTATCGAGAAAGCTTTTTTTGCAGGAGAGACTTACAAGAATCTCCATGACAATAATGAACTTGAAAAGATTTTTCATGACTGTGATTACTTTTTTAAAAAGTTAAGTTTAAACCGAGCCTTGCTGTCCCCGAAACAGGATAGGTACGGAAGTCATCCCCAATTGTGGAAACACCATAAGCGTTGGAAACTTCCGGCGAAAAGCCTCTGTATTTTGTGATATAAAATGGATTGGTGGTGTTCACATAAACGCGCAAACCGGATATGCCTATCCTGCTCAGCAATTGTTTGTTGAATGTATATCCTAATTCTATAAAACGTGCTTTCAGGTAAGTGCCGTCAAAAATGTTAAAGTCCGAAGATTGGGTCGTTGAGGTATTCACCGCATATCTTGGAATGTTCGTATTGGTATGTGTTGGGGTCCATGAATTCAACCATTCAACATTCAGGTTTGATAAGCCGGAACTTACGAATTGATTCCTGCTGTCGTTGTAGATCTTACCGCCAAAGCTGCCCATCATGTCTACAGTAAGATCGAAGCCTTTGTAGTCCGCGCTAAGTGTAAGTCCTCCTACGAATTTAGCATATGGCGAGCCGATATCTGTTTTGTCGTTCGCGTCAACAAAGCCATCGCCGTTCACGTCCCGGAACAGCAAATCCCCAGGTTGCAACCCTGACCAGTATTGCTTGCCTGCCACACCTGATTTGGCTGCGGCAGCGGCATTAAGCTGATCGATCTGCGCCTGGCTTTGAACAATTCCAATAGATTGATAACCGTAAAAATCACCGATTGGAGATCCCGCCTTTGAAACATGTGTTGAGGGGACCTGGAAGTCTGCGGAATAGGAAGTTAGTCCCTTAAAGTCGAGGATCCTGTTTTTATTCGCGCTGCCGGTAATTTTAATACCGTAACCAAAGCTGCCAACACGGTCGTTCCAACTCACAGCAAACTCGATCCCACTGTTTCGAACGGTACCGGCATTGGAATAGGCTGGCGTGGTACCGCTGGAGCCTCCCGGTACCGGTAATACAAGAAGGAGGTTCTTGGTATCGCGTGTGTAATAATCGCCTTCAACTTTCAGGCGGTTTTTCAAAGTGGAAAATTCAAGGCCGGCATCGGCCTGTTGCGAAACTTCCCAGGTGATATCCGGGTTCGAAGCGGCAGTTATTGTTGCCATCGGATAGAACACGCCATTGAAAACGCCGTCATATGTTGTTTCCTGGTTAAGGAGATTAAAAGTTTGATAATTGGCGATTTTGTTACTGCCTATCCTGCCCCAGCTTCCCCGGACTTTAAGGTTGCTGATCCATGAAACATCTTTGAGGAATTTTTCCTGTGAAGCACGCCAACCAACAGCAACTGAGGGGAAATAACCCCAGCGGTGTCCCTCAGCAAATTTTGAAGAACCGTCACCGCGTATGGAAGCCGTAAGCAGGTAGCGGTCTTTGAAGCTGTAATTGGCACGGAAAAGATAGGAGAGGATCGACTCACTTGTAGGTAATGCACCTAACGAGTTAATGTTCGCAATCGGGTAAACCTGGATATAACGGAAGTTTGGATCCGAAGTGGTCAACGGTCCGCTTCCTGTTGCATCTACGCCCCCTACATCGGTATTTTGAGCAGTATACCCTGCGAGTAAGTTAAGATGGTGATCAACGCCAAACTGCCTGTCATATGTCAGCGTATTTTCCCAAAGCCAGGTAGATAAAGTGGTGTAACCATTTTCTATGGATGTGATACTGCTTTGGTTTGCACCCAGGTTATATGGTGGAGTATACCTGTTGATATTATTTAGCGTATAATCAACGCCATAGCTGCTTCGAAAAGTCAGCCCTTTGATTAATTCATAGTTGAGGTAACCATTACCGACAAACTGCAGTGGATGCACCTGTTGATCTTTGTGAAGAAATAACTCCGCATAGGGATTAACAATGTCTACGTCCTGGCCGGCTGAAAATGTTCCATCCGGTTTGTAAACAGGGATCAATGGGGAAATACGTGTAATGGAGTTAAGCCCCCTGCCGGTATTTGAGCCGCCATCACCGTTATAATGGCTGCTTGCAAGTGATAAGTTATGGCCAAATGTCAATTTTTTATTGATTTTGTATTCATTATCAGCTCGAAGCGTTAACCTGTTGTAGTTCGTATATTTTAAAACACCGTCTTCGTTGTGGTAACTGGCGCTGATATTATAGTTGACATTTTCGCTGCCCCCGCCTACCGAAAGTTGGTAATCGCTAACGATGCCTTGCCGGGTAACTTCCTTTGTCCAGTCCGTACCTGCGCGGATTTGGTCGATGTTCGTATACACAGGTGCCGCGCCGGTATTGCTTTTAAATAAATTCACAAGCTGGGCATACTGCTGCCCATTGGCAGACTCGAATTTGCGGGTCAGGAATTGAAAGCCCTGGCTTGAAAGAAAATTGATGACAGGCTTGCCGGTTTTTCCTTTTTTGGTGGTTACAAGAATTACTCCGTTTGCACCTCTTGAACCGTATATAGCGGTAGCTGATGCATCCTTCAGGATTTCCATGGATGCAATGTCATTGGGCGCGAGAAAACTAATATTGCTCACCATCATACCATCCACAACATAAAGAGGAGTAGGATCACCGTTGGTGCCAAGGCCGCGAATCAGGACGGTCGGGGCGGCGCCAGGGCCGCCCTGGCTCAGGATCTGTACGCCGGGAGCTTTGCCCTGTAGTCCTTCCGCTGCATTACTGCCGCCGATTTTTGTAAGTTCCGACCCTTTAATGCTTGTTACAGCACCTGTCACATCTGATTTTTTCTGAACACCATAGCCAACAACGACAACTTCGCCTAAGGAATTATCCTTTACTTTTAGTTTAATATCGATAGAAGTACGGCCATTCACATTGACTTCCTGCGTTTCGAAACCCGTATAGCTGAAAGTCAGGATTACGTTACCATCCGGAAGGGAAAGGGAATAGTTACCGCTGACGTCCGTTTGAGTGCCCGCGGAAGTACCTTTCAGCTTAACTGAAACCCCGGGTAATGGAAGGCCATTTTCATCGGTCACTTTACCTTTTACGGTGAGGACATTAATTTGCGAACCTTTTGGATATATGACGACCGTGTTGTCGTCACTGAACGTGTATTTTACGCCGCTGTCTTCCGTTAAAAGGTCTAAAACTTTAGTAATGCTGGCATCCTTTACATTGATTGGCTTGATTTTATCAATATGTTTGATCGACTCGTCATTATAAAGAAAATGATAGCCGGATTTCTTTTCTATCTCCCTGAACGCGCCTTTTAGGCTCACATTTTTGAGGTTGAGATTAAGATTGGTCTGCCCGTAGCCTTTCGAAAAGGACTGCAGGGTAGCCGCAAGGATCAGAATGATTACAAATTTTGTCATGAGGAGAACGTTCAATAGTCGTTCATGCCGCACATACCATATGCGGGCCGGATTTTTTTTCATAATTTAGCATTAGGGTAATTAACTAATTGGTTTACTAAGACGGACTGGTAGTTATTGTACCATTTGACGGGGAATGTTGGAAGCATTTCCCGTTCTTTTTTAATTGCAAGTCTTTATTTTTTCATATTTGAATTGATTGTTAGAAGATGAATACCTGGTTATTTATGATTTGATAATTGAAATTGGCAATCAGCTGCAGCTGCTTCATTGCTTTGTCCAGCGTCACGTTCTCAAATTTTCCTGACATGATGATCTTTTTCAGCTCATCCCTCTTAAAAATAATCTTTGCATTATATTTTCGCTCCATCATTTTGGCGACCTCGCTGAATTCGGTTCCGTCAAAAACTACTTTGTTATCGATCCAGATCGCTTCTGCCGGCAAAGAATCTTTCAGTGTTTGATGGATCGTACCAAGTTCCAGAACCGCTTTAATTACGGTATCTGAAATTGCGCCTTCATTCCTTATCGGGCCTTTCCGGTCCTCATTTAACAGCGTCAGCTTCTCCGATGGTTTCATTATAATTTGACGGTCAGGGTTTTTCAGTACCGTCAGTTCAATAATCCCACGTAGTAACGATGCTTCGGTTATTTTGTCTCCCGGATACGCTTTAACGTTGAAGCGTGTACCTAAAACTTTGATCCTGATTTTTGGGGTTAATACGACAAACGGATGGGCCGGATCTTTCACGATATCAAAAAATGCTTCTCCTGAAAGCACCACCTCACGGTGCCTGGAATCGAAACTGTTTTTATAGGTTAGTGTGCTGCCTGCGTTAAGAATGATGGTGCTGCCGTCGGGTAATTGTACCGACGACATGCCGCCCATCGGCACTTTGACTTCACTGATCCCGTTTTTTTCATCTGGTTTAATAAACAGGATCATAGCAACGGTGCTGCATATCAAAATGGCAGCAGCAGCAGCCAGCAGACGCAACCGGCGCATTGTGGGGCTTTTCGACTTCGGTACCACCTTACCTGACTGGCCACCAGGTAAGATTTGTTCCTCCGGCAACGAATTTATTTTTGCCTTTAAAGCCTGCCATTTCGCCTCATTGGGCTCATTCTCCCTGGTTCCTTGACTTTTATCCATTTGCCATAGATGTTCGAGCATAGCCATCGGATATTGGCTGCCTCCATCGTCTTGCAGGATCTGGTTTATTTCTTCCAGTTCAGCTAGGGTCGCCGTCTTGTTCAGCTTCTTGTAAATCAGTGTCCAGGTATTGTTGACCATAAGTTTCCTCTGGTATCATAGACAACAAAAAAGTCGCTTACACGGGGACGCGCTGAAATTATTTAGCAAATATTTGTGATTTAATTACTGGATAACACCCTGTTCGCAGTTCTTTGGTAATTCAGGCTTTCTGATAGTTTTTTCAGAGCAATACTCATGTGATACTCGATAGTTCTTACCGAGATATTAAGTAATTCCGCGACTTCTTTGTGAGATAAGTGGTCCTCACGGATCATTTTGAATACCAATTTACACTGTGGCGGCAATTTGCTTACGGCTTTTTCAATGAGTTGATGCAAGTCGGATACGATGAGTTGATCCTCCACATTTAAAGATTCATCCTTGATATCATCCGCAAAATCGTCAAGGTGCAGGTGGTTGGATAGGTTCCGAAGTTTTAACAAATTCAGCGATTTGTTCTTTCCAGCTTTATAAATATACGAAGTGAAATCTACGATTGCCGGGAGCTGGTGCCTGTTCGACCAAATCGTCACAAAGGTATCATTTACAACTTCTTCAACTGCTTCAGGGCTTTTAAGATAGAATGATGCCAGGTTGTAAAGCTTTTTGTAGAATTGGAAATACAACATCCTGAACGATTCCTGGTCGTTTTCAAATGCAATTTTTTGCAACAATTCCTGAATAGGGGCTTCGTTCATTGTATTTTTTCAGAATGCGGGTTTAATACCCTGTCGATATTTAGTATTTATAACTGGATGCCTCTTGGTTTCCGGTGAACGGACCCCGGCTATAGAGAAAAGACAGGTATGCGATCTCTTTATACTCAAAAAATTACAAAAAATGTTAGAAAGTTAATTCAAGATCAGGCATTGATATTCGGGAAAAGAGAATTTACTGTTTTTAGAACAACAGATGTTACTGGAAACTCAGAACATTTGCAGTTGAATTGTTGAGTATCCGGGATCATTGCTTTTGTCTTAAGGACAGGCAGCAAATCTCTGCCCAGCAATTTATGAAAAAAACAAAAAATAACTTTCGTGTGAGCCGCCTGCTTTTTCCGGTCATTCTTTTACTTGCTTTTTTGAGCTCGGTGAAAGCAGAAAATATATTGAAAGCCTACCCTGCGCCAAAGGAGGCAGTTCTGAGCCAGGCATTCAGCGTTCGGGTTCGGATTCCCGGAGGCCACTGGCAGGAACTGCCTGATTACCTGATTAAAGTTGACAGGGTCAATGGTACGAAACATGAGCAGCAGCCTTCTTCTCTTGCTTATTTTGATTTTTCAGGAGAAGTCGAAGTTGCGGTAACTTATAAAAATGGCCCGGTTACGGCTGCAAGGATAAGGCCGCTTTCATACAGAATCGACCATAATTTGAAGGATCGCACGATTTATTTCAAATTAAACAAACCGGCTAATCTTTCAGTTGAGGTAAATAACGACATTTTCGGTAACCTTCACTTATTCGCAAATCCTGTTGAGGAACACGTTCCTCTTGTAAATGATACGAACGTCATCTATTTTAAGCCTGGATATCATGACATTCCGGGCGGAAAGTTAAAAGTTCCTTCGGGCAAGACCGTTTATGTTGCCGGTGGGGCCCTGGTTAACGGTCAGATCCTTATAAAACATGTCAGAGATGTTAAAGTACAGGGTAGAGGGATGCTCCAGCAACTTCCGGGGAAAGGGGTTTGGATTGGTTGGTCAAAAAACGTTGAGGTGTCCGGGATCATAGCAAGTCAATGCCTGACCGCGGAATCTGAAAATGTGAAAATCTCCAACGTTAAAGCAATAAGCTACTGGCAATGGGGAGACGGGATGAACGTTATTTCAAGTAACAACGTCGTATTCGATGGTGTATTTAACAGGAATTCTGATGATTGTACCACTGTATATGGTTCGCGGGGAGAATTTAAAGGAGGCTGTAAAAATGTGCTGATGAAAAACTCAACATTATGGGCAGACGTCGCCCACCCGATCCTGGTTGGCACACATGGCAGCACACCTCACCCCGTTATTCTTGAAGACCTGACTTATGAGAATCTTGATATTCTGGACCATATGGAAAAACAGATAGATTACCAGGGATGCCTTGCCCTAAATGCCGGTGACAGTAACCTGATCAGAAATGTCAGGTTTGAAAATATCCGGATTGAAGATTTCAGGCTTGGACAGCTGGTGAACTTAAGGGTTTTCTTTAATAAAAAATACTGCACTTCGCCAGGACGCGGAATAGAGAACGTAATTTTTAAGGACGTTACTTACAATGGGAAAAATGCCCGGATGTCAATTATTGCAGGTTATGACGAATCAAAAATGGTCAGGAATATATCCTTCGAAAATCTGCGCATCAACGGGACATTGATAAGCGATCAAATGCCCGACAAGCCGCGCTGGTATAAAACCTCAGACATGGCAGATATTTTCGTGGGTGAACATACTGACAATATCACCTTTAAGTAAGTAAACTACGGGCGTATCCAAAAAAATGCTGATTGATATTTATGCTCCTCATCCTTGCAGGGCATTTTGTGAAACCGATATTAATAAATATCAACCGTTGTTAACTGTAAGTCTCTATAGCAACGGTTGATATAACCTTTCTTGTTTCACGAAACTCAATTTGACTGGCATTATTCAGGTTATTCAAGGTGCTGAACGGTGCCTGTTCCGTCAAGATCTTTGACAATAATTGTCATCGTTTCGCCCCGCACGGTTTCTCTTCCATGTAATGTCATTGCGTTTAACTTTAATTTCCCCAGGCCGTACTTCAGATCGCACAAATGGGGGAGATAGGTAATGCTTTGATAATTAAATGTTTTAGGTTTATCCAATGAGCATAGTGGGACCGGCAATTGAAAATCAAAGTTCGCATAGCTCAGGTTGAAAAGCATATAGGGCAGGTTGAGATTATCTTCCAATTTTCTTTTGGAAAGAACCACAGAAAGCTGGTCCCAACTGATATTGTTTTCAAATGACCCAAAAATCATCCAAAGTGATTCGAATTTAAAGCTCGTTTCTTCATGCGATTTTTCATTTAGCCAAGTGATCGTTTCCCGGAAGTGTTGTAATTCGGGTTCCGGCATAATGGTTAGTGCAATTTTAACCAGCGTTTTGTAAACCGCAACCGGGATAAAACCGGGCATCCTTTGTTTTACCGTTAATAGCCCGCCGGCCTGATCATAATTGATGTCTTCCTGCGGAACACCCTGCCAGTCAATAAGCTTTCCGTCATTAACAATACTAATTCCCTCATTGGCTTGGATGAATTTACTTGCCCCTTTCTTGCCTTTGATATGGGATAGCGTATGATGCAGATGCATAAAATTTCCGAACTGGTTTTCAAGTATCCTTCCAAAATGGGTATTGCATTCATCGCATTCGTAATGGCTGAAAAGCCATCGGTTGCCCGTTGCATGCGGGATAGCATGCGCTATTTTCTTGAAGGTGGTTTCTCCTGCGCCACGACCACAGAATCGACACATATAAAGCCCCTCACCCAGGATAATTTCAGGTGACTCAGACCTCAGATGGTAGTGAGCTATGGCATCGTAGCGGGCGGCGAATATGTTAAGAGCGGCTAACGCTTCCCTGTTCATATCAGTGGTATGGTCATTGAAATTATAGAACATGATATTTTTTATAATGCTGTTTGTTTCGTTGTCCGAATATCGTCCGTGAAATGTTAATAATGCTGATCGTTTAGAAAAGATCCGCTCAATCCAGTTGTAAAATTGATCAATGGGATCAAGGGTTTAATAAGTTGGTTGATTTTTTCAGAGCTTTCGGGGGCGATCATGGCGTCGTCGAGCTGGCCCAATAGCTCATCCTTACCCAGGCTGATCTGGGAACATATTATGAAAAGTTTGCGGAGACAATCAACAACCAGGTATGCAAACTGGTCAAGACTCCCGAAAAGGCGAACATATTTATTGATATCCCGCTCTGCAAGGAAATCTCCATGGGCATATTTACTTCTAACATCATAGGCATTGGAAAGCAGGGCTCTTTGGTCAAGGGCATTTAAACCGCAGAAGCGTAAGAGCTTTGCAGCCCGGTAACCGACACGGAATTTGATCTCGATGCTATTATTCGACAGCAACGCCTCAATGCCCATGATCGCGTTCGCGATTCGTCGTTCTGCTATTCCCGATTCCATGATTGCTTCCTGGTAACGGTCATAGGCCGTGCTGAATTGATCCTGCCGTGAGCCTTCAGCGAGGCTGGGCGGAATCCGGAAGTGTGCCAGGAAATAAAATAGCGCTGGTTCTTCATCTTTGGTCATATAATGCGTTTTCCACGCTCTGAGGTTCCTGGTATAAGGGGTATAGGCACGGTTTCCCGAACGGGTTGTTACCACCGCTTCTTCCCTGTATTCCTGCTTGATACTCATCACCCGGTATATTCCCAGCAGCCTGATATGCCTTTTCGATTCTCCGTGCAGGGATCCCACCACCCCGTTACGGGCCATACAACTGGTGACCATTACGGCAGATGGTAGCGGGAGCATATTTTTAATATCACTTTCTACATCCTTTCTTAGTAAATCAGCGGTTGTGGTCTGCCTGATTGAAGTAGACTCGTCGAGTTGAATCTTATCTGATTCGAGCGTAAGCCCGCTTAGAAAAACGGTAGCAATAGCAGGGCTCGGCTCTTTTTTAAGATCCCTTATCAAAAGCAGCGCCTGTTTTTCCTGTTCTTCTGCATTGTTATTACCTGACGCTTCAAGCTGGCTTATCAGACTTTGAGAGGTAAACTGTTCAAGAAGACTTTCGGTATGCTCATGTTGAAAGGTTCGTTGCAGAAAAACTTCAGTATCCGGGTAAACGGCAAGCTGTTTAATGTCGGGGAAAAGTTGTGAAGCGGCCGGCCTCCAGTCAGTTCTTATGACAGATTCATGGGATGATTGAGTATAACGAGGCCCTTTTTCGTCGTAGGTGAAGCCCTCGATAGTTACCAATTGTTCTGCCAAATAAAATGTCTTCAGTTTATTACTTTTCAATGCGCTTTTCACATGATCGCAAATGGCAGCGTTAAGAATGCGCAACAAATCGAGTGCGTCATCCTGAAGGTTTGATTCTTCCGTCATAAATTTTCTCAAGTTAACTTCTTTCACGTACAAAGGAAAAACATTAGTGCGCATTCTATTTGCGCACCAGCCGGCGAGATTGCAGGACAGTCATTTTCTAAACAATTCAGACGATAATCCAGGCAGGTTCAGTCAGCATAAAGTTCTCGGAGGCTGCCATGAATATATCATCAGTTTTTTCCATTGACAAAATCCGACAGTTCAAAAAAAGTTAAAATTTTTCTTCCTGTTCAGTGCTTTTCAGCCGTCTTGCCTTAAATAACACTAATGGCGGACGCTGGATATGAAAAAGGAAGATTTCAAAGATCTGTTAAATAGGTATCTCGAAGGGAAGTGCACTGAACAGGAAAAGGCGATGCTCGAAGCGTGGTACCTCGACCTGAACGAAGGCCCTATTGATACACCGCCGGAAAGGATCCGGGAAATTGGAGAGGAAATATTCAGAGAACTCCCAGGAAACAACCGCAGAAAATTTAATACAGGCGAACTCCTTCTTGCAGCGGCGGCTGTCAGCGTGATCATGATTTCTCTGATCCTGGAAGTTGTTTTTCATAGAAGTGATTTAACGGTCAGCAACTATCGCCGGAATGATGTTCCACCGGGAGGGAACCGTGCGATTCTGACGCTTTCAGGAGGGATGCAGATAGATCTCGCAAAAGCAGGGAATGGAAATATTGCTGTTCAGCAGGGCGTCCGGATTATAAAGAACGCGGCAGGGCAGCTCGACTACCGCCCAGAGGGTATTCAAGACGAAAGCATAGCCGCCGAAAATAATATCGCAACACCTGCAGGTGGTTTCTGGGAAGTACACCTGCCTGATGGAACTAAAGTGTGGCTAAACAATTCTTCCTCGCTTACCTATCCGGCCAGCTTTCGGAAACTTCACGAACGCCGCGTAAGGCTGGAGGGAGAAGCATACTTTGAGGTAGCTAAAGACAAATCACATCCATTTATAGTTTCCTGCAATGGGCAGGAAGTCAGTGTGCTCGGTACCCATTTTAATATCAATTCATTTTCGGACGAGCAGGTAATCAAGACGAGCCTGCTCGAAGGCAGCGTGAGTGTCAGTTATGCCAATGGGCAATTCAAACAGCGATTGGCACCAAACGAGCAGTGTGTTTTGAATGGCAAACAGATAACGGTAAGGAAAATAAATGCCGAACAGACGGTAGCATGGAAAAACGGTTTTTTCAGGTTTGACAATTGTCCAATCCGGCAGGTAATGCGTGAGCTTGCCCGATGGTATAATATAGAGGTCAGTTATGATGGCCCGGAGCCAGTCGAAAGCTTAAGCGGAAGGATTTCCCGCTCTAAAAATATCAGCCAGGTGTTGATGGCCCTTGAGGCAACAAAAACAGTTCATTTTAAAGTTGAAGGAAGGAGGGTAACCGTAATGAAGTAGGATTGCTTAAATAAGAATCAGTTAGTTAATAGCCAGGAAGCCGGGTCCGACCCCGGCGACCTGGCTTAAGCTGGCGTCCCTTAAAGTTACTAAACTATTAACGAACAACGTTACTGCCGGACCGTCTCGAAAATGATCGGCGGTAACAACCAAAACTCCGATGACGAATGTACAGTTTTTATAACGAAAAACCGGCGCGGCTCCACCGCCGTGCCGCAATGGTCCTCAAAGCCTTTCGGCTTGCGGCCATTTTAATGGTGATCCTGAATATGCAGGTCAGTGCCCGGCCATTGATCCAGAATGTGACACTGGCCGAGAAAAACGCCACCTTGCTGTCGGTCATGGAAAAGATCAGTAACCAGACCGGTTTCGATTTTGTCTTGCCTGACGGCGTTATTTCATACGCAAAACCCGTAACCATCAACGTTCAGCAGGAAGAGCTGAACCTTGTGCTCAAGAAGATTTTTGATCAACAGCCCCTTGCCTTTGAATTGCAGGAAAAAATCGTGGTCATATCACGGAAAGCACAGGGTTCAGGCATGAAACCGACTCCTAAGGCTAAGGTTCCCGTAAACGTAACCGGCGAGGTTTTGGATTCTACGAGGCGCGGACTAAACTCTGCGACTATTCAAATAAAAAGCAGGAACCAAGCCTGGTATTCTGATGAAAAAGGTAAATTTTCAATCAATGCCGAACCCGGTGACGAAGTCATCGTATCTTTTATCGGCTATAAGCCTTTTGTTTTTAGGGTCAGGGATGAAATGCCGTTTATTAGTATAAGAATGATCCCCATAGCGGCAGTTATCTCTGAGGTTTCTGTTGTATCCACTGGCTATCAAAACATACCAAAGGAAAGGGCGACAGGCTCGTTCGTGACGTTGAACAATGAGCTTGTCAACCGTCGAACGAGCACTGATATAGTAAGCAGGCTGGAAGGTGTAACCCCAGGCTTATTGTTCAACAGGAATACTTACAATTCCTCAAGGGGGGGCATTGATATCAGTATCCGCGGGACAAATACGTTGTTTTCGAATAGCCAGCCTTTAATCGTGCTCGACGGATTTCCTTTTGACGGGGATATAGCCAATATTAATCCTAACGATATTGAAAATATTAGTATTTTAAAGGATGCCGCAGCCGCGAGTATTTGGGGGGTGCGCTCCGGGAACGGCGTTGTTGTCCTGACAAGCAAAAAAGGGAAACGAAATGAGAACCTGGCAGTAGAACTAAACGCCAATGTTACCGCTTCGGCGAAGCCCGATCTTTTTTACAGCCCCTCTTTTTTAAACTCAAACGATTATATTGATATCGAGCAGCGCCTGTTTAATACAGGTTTCTATAATGCCCAGATCAGCAACCCGCTGGAAATCACCTCTCCCGTTATTAATATTCTCGCAGCCCAAAGGGCAGGAGCATTGTCGGCACAGGAAGCAGATGCACAAATCAGCCGCTTACGCGGGCTTGACACCCGGCAGGACATGGGCAAATATTTTTACAGGAACGCGTTCCTGCAACAATACAGCCTGAATTTCAGAGGCGGAGGTGACAAAAGCGATTACTATTTTTCCGCAGGGGAGGATCATAACACTGCGTCACTTGTAGGGAACAATAACAACCGTATTACCCTGAACGCGAACTTTAATTTTTACCCGCTCAGGAAATTACAGCTTACAGCGCTGGTCAATTATATCCGTTCGGATATGACTGCAAACAGCACCGCAGGTAACCTCAATCCAGGCGGTCGCTACTCCGCCGTATTTCCTTATGAACAGTTTGCTGATGACAACGGAAACGCACTGCCCGTCGTCAAAGGCCTGAATTATAATTTCGCAAAAGATGCGCAGCAACAAGGTTACCTCGATTGGCTTTACCGCCCGCTCGACGAATTACGGAACGCTGATAACCGCAGTCGAACCACTGAGAACAGGATAAATTTCGGGGCACAGTACCGGTTGATCCCTGGGCTTGACATTGCGCTCAAATACCAATACGAGCAACAAAGTACCGGGGCAGAAAATTACTTCAGTACAGCCACATTTTACACCCGTAACCTGATCAATCAATATTCGAAGTCCAATGGTAACGGCGGTTTCACCTATCCACTGCCCAACGGAGGTATACTGCAACAGTCTGACGGTAGCCTAAGCTCTAACCGTGTGAGGGGACAGGTCAGCTTTGACCGTGAAATAGCGAAATCACATCAGTTGAACGCGATCGTCGGAGCTGAGCTCAGTTCTGCGATTACTGAAAATAGTAATGGCACCGTTTATGGTTATAATAAGGATACCAGGACCAGTTTTTCCCAGGTAGATTACCTCAGCTACTTCAATTTGAACCCAAAAGGAGGCACAGCGCAGATTCCGAATAACCAAAGTCTTACTAAATTTACTGATCATTACATTTCCTATTTCGGAAATGCCGCTTATACTTACCTTGACCGGTATACCTTTTCAATAAGCGGCCGGATTGACCGCTCAAACCTGTTTGGCGTAGCGACCAATAATAAATCCGTACCGTTATATTCAACCGGACTTGCCTGGGACATCAGCAAGGAGGATTTCTATAATATATCCTTTCTTCCTTACCTGAAAATTCGGGCGACATACGGTTATAATGCCAATGTCAATAAAAGCGCTTCGGCAATAACAACACTGCAGCAGCAAAGTAATTCTTATTATTCCGGTGTCCCTTTCAATATGGTAAGCAGTCCGGGCAATCCGGAGCTGCAGTGGGAGAAAGTCAGGATTGCAAACTTCGGCATCGATTATAGTTTGAAGAATAATATTGTGTCGGGAAGTTTTGATTATTATGTAAAGAAAGGGATGGACCTGTTCGGAAGTTCACCGCTGCCGCCCTCGACAGGCTTCATTACCTTTTTTGGCAACACAGCAAGTACATCCGGTCACGGTTTTGACCTGGTCCTGAACTCCCGAAATATATTTGAAGCAGATTTTAAATGGACAAGCAGCCTGATGGTGAGCCATGTACTCGACAAAGTAACCGTATATGACAACCCGGCAATAACCTTGGCTTACCTTAATTCCGGAAGCGGAAATGGCGGGACGATCACGCCGATGGTCGGGCAACCGATCTTTGCTATTTACAGCTTTCGCTCCGGTCTCCTGACCCACGACTCCGGTGATCCCCAGGGTTACCTTAACGGAGCCCTGAGCACGGATTACACTAAGATTATTGCTAACACTACCATTAAGGACCTCTACTACAATGGTCCTTCAAGGCCTACAACCTTTGGCTCATTCCGAAATACATTTAGTTTCAAAAACTGGAGCCTTTCCGCGAATATCATCTTTAAGCTTGATTATTATTTCAGAAAAAGTTCGACCGCTTTATCATATGATGTGATCGCTTACGGCGGCGTCAATAAAGATTACGCGGACCGCTGGCAAAACCCGGGTGACGAACTGCACACCTCCGTCCCGGCTATTTTGATGCCACCCGCAAAAAGTGACCGGCAAACGTTCTATAATTATTCTCAGGCACTGGTTGATAAAGGAGACCATATCAGGCTCCAGGATGTGCGGTTATCTTATAGTTTCAAACCCTTGGGGGGCAAGAACCAGTTGTTTAAAAGATTGGAAATATTTACCTACCTGAACAATGCGGGTATCCTTTGGCGCGCAAACCATGATCACCTTGATCCGGACCTTTATTCCGGTGCCTTTCCGCTTCCACGAACCATATCCGTTGGCTTTAATTCAAGATTTTAACCATGAGAAAAATTATAAACGGCCTGTTGTTGTGGTGCATCGTATGCATCATGGGCCTGATCTTTAACAGTTGCAGGAAGCAGGACGATTTCCTCAATGCCAAACCCAACCAGGCTTTGAAGACACCAACTACGCTTGCAGACTTGCGTACGCTTTTGCAGAACGAGGACGTGTTTAATATTCAACCCGATCCGGGCCTGGGGCAGATTGCTTCTGATGATTTTCTTGTCGAGGATGCCGCTTTTGACGGCCTACCCGATAATGAACGGAATTCGTTTATCTGGGCAAAGGAAGTTTTTGCTGCGACAGATGAACAATCACTCGACTGGACGCAATCTTACAGGATTGTATATTATGCAAACGTGGTTTTAGATGCTTTGCCGGGAATAAAACCGTCCGTTAATGAAAAGCAGGCATATGAATCTATTAAGGCGTCAGCACTTTTTTACCGTTCCTGGGCATTTTATGGACTGCTGCAGACTTTTTCAATGCCTTATAATAAAAATACCGCGGATAAGCTACCTGGAATCCCGCTGCGCCTGACGTCCGATTTGAACACGAGACCGGCGAGGGCAAGCATTGCGGCCGGATATGCGCAGGTATTAAATGACCTTAAATTGTCACTTTCCGCGCTTCCGGTGACACCGTCATATAAAACAGCCCCATCCCAGCCGGCATGTAACGCATTGCTGGCAAGGATTTACCTCGCAATTGGTGATTACGATAGTGCGTTGACCTATGCCAACGCCTGCCTTTCGCAGTTCTCAACGCTTACAGATTACAACACCCTGAACAGCCCAACTACAACTGGCATTAATAACGGTTATTTGTCAGAGGATATATATCATTCTTCGTTAGTGAATTATAACGTATTGGTCATTAGAAGGAATAATTATATTCCTCTAGATTTGTACAATTCGTACGCGGAAAATGATCTCCGCAAATCCAAATTCTTTGCGATCCTCGATGGCCTTCCGCAATTTCCTCGGTTTGTAGGCTCCTATGATTTTAAAGCCTTGAAGTATGACGGATTGGCTACGGACGAGGTTTACCTGATCAAAGCAGAATGCCAGGCGAGGGCCGGAGACGCGGCGGGAGCAATGTCCTCCCTCAATACCATGCTTAAAACAAGGTGGAGAACCGGAACATTTACCGCCTTTTCTGCAGCAAGCGCTAATGATGCCCTCTTGCTAATTCTAAAAGAACGAAGGAAAGAGTTATTGATGCGTGGTTTGCGCTGGACAGATTTGCGACGGCTTAACCAGGAACCGAGGTTCGCGGTCACTTTGCAAAAAACCGTTGACGGATCAACTTATTCTTTGCCGCCAAATGATCCCCGTTATGCCTTCCCAATTCCCGTAGCCGAGATCAAACTGGGCGGACTAACGCAAAACCGCCGATAATGCTATGATGAGATACAAAATATTTTTAGCACTCATAATCTTATTTTCGGCGGGCCCGCTTCTGGCTGCAGGACGGCTGATGACGATCAAAGGCAGCGCCGATCAGCTTAGGGACGGCGATTCAGTTTTCATGTCGCTTTCGCCGTTTACCGGCAGGCTTGATGAGATCCGGCAGGATTATATCACTGTAGTCCGGAAAAACACGTTTTCCATCCAGATACCTGGGCTTGACAAACCACAATACCTGAACATTTTGTTCCATTACAGGGGAAAGTTAGTTTCCAACTTCTTTGTGATGTTCCCCAGAGATGACCTGAATTTCGCTATTTCCACTAATGGGATGCAATTTAACGGTCCATCTGCCAGGAGGTTCGAAGCCCAGGTAGCATTGCATGATATCGCGGCAGCATATTCAAAGCGTCCCTATTTGCATTTCTCGCCTGAAACCATGCGATTGATTTATAACAGGATCGATTCCTGCACATCATCATCTTTGGAATACCTTGAAACCAATAAAACAGCAATCGGTATGTTGGCATTCAGGTTTCTGTCTGCGAACGAAAAAGCAAAATCTATGTACTTTAAAATAGAACGTATGACTTCGGCAGGCCTCAATAAATCGGCCGAAAGTCAAAAAGAGCTCTGTGATGCGTTCAGGAAATACGGGAAGCCCTTTAACAGCTATCCCAGTTATTCACTTTTTGAAAAATCGGGTAAACCCACAGCGGGTTTGTCCGCAGACGTGATCTATGAACAATACCTGGTGGATTCCTGTATTTTTAAGCAGCGGAAACTTAGTGTTCATGATCTGTATAAGTATGAATCGGCGCATTTTTCAGGCGAGATCAGGGAACAGCTGGTCACTTCATTGTTCATTATCAAAAGGAACAGCCCGGAGTTGCGTTCTGCAGATGTTTCAGATGCCTTGAGCTATGTTAACACTCCAAAGTTCAGGGACGTGCTCGACAAGATTCGGATAACTAATACGATTGGAGCTAAAGCCCCTGAATTTACACTGAGTGATGCCGATAAAAGACCAGTAAGTTTAAGTGATTTTAAAGGAAAAGTTGTGCTGCTTGATTTTTGGTTTACCGGCTGTTGGGCATGCAAGGCAATGGCTCCTGTCCTTAAACGGTTGGAGGAACAGTACCAGGGCCGGCCAGTGGTTTTTATAACGATCAGCATAGACAGGAAACGCGAACAATGGCTGGAAACATTGAAGACCAATGCATATACCTCACCATTAAGCGTCAACCTCTTTACCGAAGGGCAGGGAAACCAGCACCAGGTGATGCGCGATTATGATGTCAGCGGATGCCCGACATATATACTCATCGATAAAAATGGAAAAATAGCGCCGAATCCCGGAAGGGAAGAAGCGGAAATATCAAGGCTTATCGATAAGTATCTTTAGATTCAGAAAGCGGCCTGCAAATAGTTGCAGGCCGCTTTTTAATTACAACGCTTTAAACACCATGTTTGTCGCTGTGTGACCTGAAGGTATCTCACCGGCCGGTGGCGGCGTATCTGTCGATATCTGGCAAATGTCATTCAGTTGCGGTGAACACGCTGCAGTGTTCGGGTTTGGCGTTGTAGTAGTCCAGCGGAAGCTTGAACCGCTTACCTGCCTGGCATAATAGTTTACCGAGTTTGGTTTTGGGCTAAACGCAAATGCGCTGCCGACGCCACTTAAAGCTACGATGGCCATCAGGCCCATTCTGATCTTTTTCATATTGCTTATGTTTATTAATGAGTGCGTGTTTTACTGCAGGACCCGCTATAACCTGATTTCGCGCGAGAAATATCTTATGCCTTTACAGGCTTTTTCTTGTTGATGGATTAGCTTGCCGGTTATAGAAAAAAAGATTGGCCAGGGCAAGTCCAAGAAATGCCAGGTTAAGCAGGAAATGCTGTGGCCAGCCAAGTGATTTGATAGCGCCTCCGCAAGGACAGGGTGCAATCGGGAATAAGTTGATCAGCACAGCGCCTGCGTAAAGCGTGAAGATGAACATCAGGGCAATGAATGCATATAACCCGATCATGCGACTTTTTTCCGTGATCAGTAAACCCGCTACTATGATCTCGGTTGTCGGCAATGTATAGATAGCCGGTGTTGTGATCCAGTCAGGCAAATGCTGGAAGCGCATGGACAATTCAAATGCTTTGAAATCGAGTAATTTACTTAGGCCGGTGTAGAGAAAAAGGAGGACGAGCAGCCCGGTGATCAGCTCATAAATCAGTTCTTTTTTCATGTTTTATTTTATCAGGTGGTCTGGAAAAGATATTTCATTTGGGTGCGCAAACCGGAACAGGAAATGATGGATGCCGCTGTTGCCGTCCCAGAAATCCGGGGTCGGCTGTAACTGTGTTCCATCGAGCCAATAGCAAATGCCGGTGTCGCGGTAACAACTATTCAGCAACGCATCTTTCACAGCGGCAGCACGTCGATGCCATTCATGTTCGGTAAATACCCGGTAGGCTTCGAGGTAGATCTCGCCCAGACCGCTGAGGCCGTTGCCGAAGGAACTGTAATTACTGGTTATGTCGAGCGGATGATATCGCAGGACTTCACAAGCGATTTGCTTATGATCGTCTATACCCAGCACCTCGTAGGCCTTGATAAATGTTAGCGCAACCCCGGAGAAACCATGCTCCAGCCAGGGATCAACGGTTTCATTTTCGGCGCTGACCGGCCACAAAAATTTGCCATGTTCCAGCTTGCGTTGTTTGGCA
>JGI24739J22299_10000067_pt1 | contig 29681 bp, 16 predicted proteins | sample KBSCornC5_FD_22299 | JGI IMG/M metagenome (IMG submission 22299)
TGCGCGTTTTTCATGCCTCGGCCAGGCGTGCCAATCCCTCGGGCGATCGCCGCCTTCGCCGGGTGCGCGGGTCTTCGTACCGCGACCCGCGATGCGAAAACCTGACCGCCGATCCACCCCCTTTGCCCTTATCTGCAAGCGGCCAGACTTCTAGCTCCGGGGCATCAGCGTGAAGCGGTTTTCCGTATGCGCGTCCACCGCCGTCTTGCTGAACCATAAGGGCTGCGCCGTGCCTGCAAGCCAATCGGGGAACCAGTCGCGATAATGGGGTGAGCGTGGATCGGCTGACTGACCAGGAAGCAGCAGCACGCGCGAATTGTCCCAGGCGCCCACGTCGGCGACGAACAGATAGCTCGCGCCGTGCATGACGTTGAAATTGCGCGCGGGGTTCACGCCGCGAGCCATGACCGTATAGCCATCGCCACCGGACCGGCCTCCATCAATCTTGGGGAAAGCCGCCGCGATCGCGGGCAGCGCGGAAAGCGGATGTGCGATCGACACCTGGTGAACGTCGCCCCAGCGCCACAATGCCGGATCAGGTCCGGCCAGCTTGACCGCCTTAGCCCAGCCGGCTGCCAAGGCCTTGTCCACCAGCGCGTCACGTTTCGCGACCGGATCACTCCCGAGCCGCTTATCGGGCGTCGCGAGCATCTTCAGCATCTGAGAAAGGTTGACGGACTTGATAAGATCGCGCGCGGCAGGCGGGATCACGGTCTCGCGAAAGGCGGACGACAGTTCCGGCAGCACTATTTCGTACAGCAACGCGGCCGCGCTGTCGGCCTGGATGGCGCAATCCCAACCGTGCAACAGGGCCACCGCCGGCGCCGCATCAGCAGACGGTGACTTGGGCAAGAGTTTCACAAGCGCCCGCGCCGGCAGCGATTGAACATCGTGTTGGAGGGCAATGCTATCCTCCAGGCTGTGTCTGGTCTGGGTGTCCAATACTTCCGCGATGCGATCGTAACGGAAGGAATCGCTCCAGCTGAAGCTGATGACGCGGTCCTTGTAGGGGTAATCAGGGGGCAGGTTCATCTGGTTGGCGGACGCGAACCAGCCTGCCTTCGGATTGTAGATGTGCGGCATCTCCTCGACCTTTAAGATGCCGGTCCAGTCGTAGCTGCCGTCGCCGGGCGCGGGGAACAGCCCGTCGTGCCGTGGCCGCTTGGGTGTGAAGCCGATCGCATGCCAACCGATATTCCCTCTCACATCCGCATAATGGAAGTTGGTTGGGGAGGTGTGGATCCTGAACGCCTCGCGAAGTGAATCCCAATCGCGCGCCAGATTGATGGCGATCATCGCGAACCGCATATTCGCGCCGGGCAGCAATGCTACGTCGGCGAAGGCCACCGCGCGATTTCGGGCGGGATCCTGCGAGATGATCGGTCGCCCTTGGGAATAGCGCAGGACGACGCGCTGGGATGGCGCGCCCTTCACTGCGATATCCTCCTCGACCGTCTCGAATCTCTTCCATTCCCCGTTGTGCCAATATTGGCCCGGGTCGCCTTCGCGCGTGCGCAGGATGAACAGGTCGGTTTGATCGATGTGGAAGTTGGTGCGGCCGAAGGCGAAGCGATCGGTGTGCCCCTGCATGATGCCCGGCAAGCCGGGCTCGCCCCCGCCGATTACGTCCAGACCCGGGGCAGTCAAATGCGAGATGTAACGCGGGCTAGTACCCCCGATCGAAAGATGGGGATCGTTAGCGAGGATCGGCCGGCCGGTTGAGGTGCGGCTACCTGCGACCGTCCAGGCATTGCTGCCCTGCGCCGCCAGTTCGATCCGGTCGAGCTCGCGGTCATAGGCGATGGAGGCGAGCGATATGTCGGCGAACGGAAGCGGCCGCGCCGCCTGCAGCAGAATGCCGAGGTCGGCATCGCTGACCGCAGCGCAATCGAGCCCATCCGGGACCTTGAAGATCCAAGCCGGGCGCAGCGGATCCATGAACTGATCGAGATCCAGCATTCCGCGCGCCTGGAGCTGCGCACGGCGAACCTCATCATCGGTGTCACCCAGCCCACCACCGCGCAAGCGCACCAGATCGCGCACGTCCCAGCGGAGCGGCGTAATGCCGAGAATTCCATATTCGAGCGGCAACAGGCTGGGGTCGGCTTCCAGTTCAGCGATGCGCGCATTGACCCCGGCGACATAGCCGCGCGCGCATTCCAACACCTCCGGTGGCAGCGCCTTGAGCTCGGCGTCGATATCGCCCCGATAGTGAAACAGCCGCGCGGCCTGATCCGACACCAGGAAGCGAGGGCCGAACGCTTCTGCCAGACGGCCCAGTTCACGCCGATAGGAAAAATCGATCTGAAATAGCCGATCGCGTGCGACGACGTAGCCCTGACCGAAAAAGGCGTCATGTTTGGACTGGGCGCGGATGTGGGGGATGCCCAAGGCATCCTCAAGAATCTCGATCGGCGCACGCGCGCCGGCGATGCGAACTCTGCGCCGGGTTTGGATCCGGGCCTTGCCGATCGGCTCCGCGATGGCGGCGCGCTCAAGGCATAAGGCTGCCACTGACGCCAACAGGAACGTGCGGCGCTGGATCATCAGCATCCCTCTATGATGCGTCACAAGTGAAACATGGCGTATCGGATGATGCGGAAAACGCGGCATAGCAAGCCGATCGTGGCGTATAACCGGGAGCTATTGCCTCAGAATTCTCCGTACGGTGTTCACTCGTCGGTGGTGCGGATTCTATTCCCTCCGGCTATACCTGAATGAAATCTAAGTAGCGCCCGCCTATTGACGCCCCTTCATCGCCCTGTAACCTCCTGTCTTGGAACTGACATGTTCCCGCGCGCGACAGGGGAGGCAAACCTCCATAAAAATGACCGGGGTGACGGGAATTTGAAGCGCGATAGCGCCCTTCCGGACAATCCGGCCGAAAAAGCAGGTGGGACGCATGGGCTGCGCCGCAGCCGCATGGCTAAACAGTCAGGTCGGGCCTCGATGAAGCAAGCGCCGGAAAGGCGAAAATCCGCGCTCACATCAGCCTGAACTGAGTCAAAAGGGGATCTTCCTATGTCTATTTTCGGGTCAATCCATCCGTGGTCCGGCCGTCGCACGTCGTCGGCGTTAACCATGACGGCTCTGGCGATCATTCTCGCGGCACCGGCCGCGGCGCAAGATGCGTCCGCGGCGCCGCAGAGCGGCCCGGCCACCCCGGAAAATAGCGGTGCAGCTTCAGGGGGAGAGCCTGGCGAGATCATCGTCACCGGATCGCGCGTCGCCCGCAGCGGATTCCAGGCCCCGACGCCGCTTGCCGTGCTATCGCAGCAGGAGATCCAGGCTCAATCGCCGACTAACAATATCGCCGATTTCGTCAACCAGCAGCCGGCTCTCGCAGGCTCGACGCGACCGGAAAATTCACGCCTCAATCTCAGCAGCGGGCAGGCGGGCATCAACGCGCTCAATCTGCGCAACCTGGGCGAGACGCGCACGCTGGTGCTGCTCAATGGGCGACGCTCGGTGGCCTCGACGATTACGGGGCTGGTCGACGTCAACACCATCCCTCAGGCGCTGGTGAAGAGCGTCGAAATCGCCACCGGCGGCGCCTCGGCTGCCTATGGTTCGGATGCGGTCGCCGGCGTGGTGAACTTCATCCTCGATACCAAATATAATGGCTTGAAGCTCTCCGCTGACAGCGGGGTCAGCACCTATGGTGACGCGGGCAACTATTCGTTCCAGGGTGCACTCGGTAAGTCGTTCGCGGGGGGACGTGGCCATGTCCTGCTGAGCGGCGACGTCGAGCACCGTGATGGCGTCTTCGAAGTGGACCGCGCCTGGAATGCCACCGGCTATGTCCGCATCCAGGATCCGAATTGGACGGCAGCCAGCACAACGCCACAATTCCTAATCCGCAGGCAGGTTGGCGCGGCGAACTCGACGCCGGGAGGGCTTATCACCTCCTCGACCGGCACCACGCCCAATGCCTTGCGTGGAGTGTATTTCGGCTCGGGCGGGCAGGTGCTCCAATATCAATATGGCGCGCTGACCTTCCCGTCGCCCACCGGAAGCGCGGCGCCGTCGTTGACGCAGGGTGGCAGCTGGCAGGTCAACGATTCAGGCCGTCGCATCGGGCTGGAGCCGCAAGACGACCGTTACGGCTTCTTCGGCCGACTAAGCTACGATGTCGCGGACGGCGTCGAATTGTTCGCGGAAGCATCGTACAATCGACAACACATTGTGTTCAACGCCGGTCCCAACCTGCAGACGGGCATCTCGTTGAAAAGCGATAATGCCTTCCTCATCAGCGCGCTTGGCCCGGCCCGGCTTGCCGGCATTACCGGCGCAACGCTAGCGACCACTTCTGCCGACCTGCCGTACCGAGGCGTCAACAACAAGCGCAGGGTGCAACGCTACCTGGTTGGTGCGGACGGCGAATTCATGGCCTTCGGCAAGACGGCGCATTGGGACGTCTTCGGTCAATATGGGCGAGCCGATCTGCGCGAACAGCTGACCAACATCCAGAATATCGCACGCATCAACGCTGCGACCGATTCCGTGTTTGCACAGGCGGGCAATCCGGGTGGTTATGCGGCCGGTTCGATCCAGTGCCGCATCAACGTCGACGCTATTACGACCAATGATGACAAGGCCTGTGTTCCGCTCAACCGGCTCGGCCTCGGCGTCGCAAATCCGGCCGCTATCGCCTACGCTCTCGGCTCTCCGTACCGCAAGGAAGTGGTCGAGGAGAAGGATGCGGGCGTCAACCTCTCGCTCACGCCTTTCGCAACCTGGGCTGGTGATGTCAGTGTCGCCGTCGGCGGCGAATGGCGCGAGGAAAAGATCCACGGCTTCGTACCCAAGCAGTACCAGCCGACCATCACCGTGGATGCGAATGGGCGACCTACCACTGCAAATGCCTGGTCTGTCGGCAACTATCTGCCGACCAACGGCAAGTATAACGTGAAGGAAGTCTATTTCGAGACCGTCGTCCCGCTGGGCCTGGGTATCGAGTTCAATGGCGCGGTGCGTGCCACAGACTATTCGACCGCCGGCTATGTGACGACCTGGAAGGCCGGCGCGACCTGGCAACCGATCCGCGACATTCGGTTCCGGGTGGTGCGTTCTCGCGATATCCGCGCACCCAATCTCAACGAGCTGTTCCAGGCGGGGGCGGCGAACAGCGACTCCGTCCGCAATCCGCTCTACACCAGCGATGGCACGCACGGACCGGCAAATTACAGCTATTCGGCGAACGCCACCGGCAATCCCAACCTGAAACCTGAAATCGCAAATAGCTGGACGATCGGGGCGGTGCTTTCGCCACGTTTCCTGCGTGGCTTCAATGCGTCGATTGATTATTTCCGCATGCGGATCACCGACGCGATCAGCACCTTCAGTGCGCAAGACATCATCAATCTTTGCGCGGTGGGCGAGCAGCAATTTTGCGACGCCTATAGCGTCGATCCAATCCGCTCCACACCGACCCAGCCTTACCTGCTGTTCCGTACGCAGCCCTTCAACGCCGCAAGCCAACTCGCGCGCGGCATCGATTTCGACGTTTCCTATCGCCTTCCGCTTGGCACGAGCGACAGCATCACGCTGCGCGGTACTGCGACGCGGTATATCGACAACATTCAGAATAACGGCATCGCAGGATCGCCGATCGTCAATACCGTCGGTGTGAATGGGGGCCAGTACAGCACGCCGAAGTGGATTTTCCACAGCAGCATGACATACGACACGCCAAGCACCTCGATCACCGTGGTCGGACGGGGCGTGAGTGCCGGCAAATATTCATCGAACGGCATCGAATGTCAGACCGGCTGTCCGCTCTCCACGGTCAACCATCCGACCTACGAGGTCAATCACGTGAAGGGGCTGTTCTACGTCGACCTCAATCTGGCGCGACGGATCGCTGTTAACAGCAAGGGCGATGCACAATTCTTTATCAACATAACGAATCTGTTCAACAAGGGGCCGATGCTGTTGCCCGAAACCGGCCTCGCCGCGAACAGCACTTATTCGGACCTGCTCGGGCGCACGTTCCGTGTCGGAGTTCGCTTCCAACTCCGCTGATACCATTCCAGCGAGCGGATCTGAGGGTGCCTACGGTTTCGCGGCCGTACGGCACCCTTCCTCTTCAGCAGCGTATCCGAGGTTGCGGCACTCTCGACCAAAATCGCACCTGCCCCCGCTAAACCGCACCGCAGTTGCGATCCCGGGCTGCCCTTCATAGGCTACACCGCCGATCGTCGCCTTCCCTGCGGCGATCCGGGGAGCCACGATGAACCTGCGTCAGATCGAAGTCTTCCACGCTGTCTATCTGCACGGCACCGTCAGTGCAGCGGCGCGCTCGCTCAACGTTTCGCAGCCATCGGTGACGAAGGTGCTCCGCCATGCCGAAAGTTCGATTGGGCTCTCGCTCTTCGAACGAACCCGCGGTCGTCTCATCCCGACCGAGGACGCCCGCACTTTGTTTGCCGAGGTTTCGGAGATTCAGGATCGGGTGCGTTCGCTGCGCCAAGCCTGTCACAATCTGCGCTTCGGGCGCGGTAGCCTCCTGCGAGTCTCGGTGCTCCCTTCGCTCGGCCTGCGCGCTGTTCCAGACGCGGCGGCCGCCTTCATGCGCACACATCAGGACGTATTGTTCGACCTGCAGACGCTGCACCATGATGAGATGGTGAGGAAATTGTACGAGCGGGAAACCGACGTCGCAGTGAGCTTTGAGGTGCCCGTTGCGGCACCCGTTAGCCATCAGGTGATCGGCGAAGGCGAATTGGTCGTGCTCTATCGGGAGCAGGATTTTCCCGATGCGCCCGCACGGGTTCATCTTTCTGATCTGCGCGAGCACAAGTTCATCAGTCCAATACAAAGCGGCCCGATAGGGCGCATTCTGTCGACCGAACTGGACAAGCTCGAGGTCACGCTCGACGAAGTTGCCTCGGCGCGGACTTATTATGTCGCCGCCGCGCTCGTCCGCGCAGGAGTCGGTATGGCGATCGTCGACAATTTCACGGCGCAGGCTTCGCTCACGCCGGAGCTTTCCTGGCGCCCGCTGCAGCCGGCGATCACGTTCGACATCAACGCGGTCTATCTGCAGGACCGTCCGCCGACCCGCGCCGCATCAGAGTTCCTGGATCTGCTGGGGCGCGTGCTGGAAGAGGTATAGCCCAGCGCTATAGGGCGCGTGGCGGTAAATATTGGGGGCGGCGGAAGCGCGACGATACTGCTGGGGCTCCGCTCCCTGCAGGCAAGCCGCTATGATCGTCCCGCCCTATCTCCTCTACCTTGGTCATTCGAACGACCATGCCGGCATCAAGACCTCGCGCGGGCTGGCCGCCTTCCGCCCAGAGATCTGCGTTGGCGAATTCCGCCACGACGATTGCGGGCTGACGTTGGATCTGCCGCGGATGGATTTTGCCGAGGCCGCAGCCGCGGGCGCGCGCACGCTGATCCTCGGCATCGCCAATGCGGGGGGGAAGCTGGGCGAGGATCTGGTGGCCGATGCGATCGCCGCGATGGAGGCTGGCCTCGACGTCGCGTCGGGTCTCCACCAGCGGCTGAAGGACGAGCCGCGTCTGGCGGCGACCGCCCAGCGGCTGGGCCGAACGCTGCATGACGTTCGCGATCCGCGCCCTGACATCCCGATCGGCAACGGCAAGCGTCGCGCGGGAAAACGTCTGCTGACGGTGGGAACGGATTGTTCGGTCGGCAAAATGTACGCGACGCTGTGTCTGGCTCGGGCATTTGCGGAACGGGGAATCAAAGCGGATTTCCGCGCCACCGGACAGACCGGCATCTTGGTCGCCGGCAGCGGTGTGCCGCTCGATGCGGTGGTTGCGGACTTCATCTCGGGAGCGATCGAGCAGCTCTCACCCGAGCGCACGGATGGCGGCTGGGATCTGATCGAGGGTCAGGGGTCCTTGTTCCACCCATCGTTCGCCGGGGTTTCAACCGGCCTGCTGCATGGCGCGCAGCCCGACGCGATCGTGATGTGTCACGATCCCTCCCGCAAGCATATGCGCGGGCTGCCGCACTACGGTCTGCCTGGGCTCGCCGAATGCCTGAAGGCCAATCTCCAGGTCGCGCGGCTCACCAATCCGGCGGTGCGGGCGGTCGGCGTCGCCCTCAACACCTCGATGCTACCGGACGACGAAGCGCGGGCACTCTGTGCAAGGACGGCAAGCGAGACTGGCTTGCCCTGTTCCGACCCATATCGGTTCGGCGTGGAGGCGATCCTCGACAATCTACTCGGCACACCGATGCCGGCTCTCGCCTCGCAAGCGGTCTGAGGCGACATGCCCCGCCTGTTGGCAGTCCGGGCAGAAACATTCCCGCTCAGCACCCCATTTCGCATTTCGCGCGGCACGAAAACAGCGGCGGACGTTGTCACCGTAGAGATTGGCCAGGACGGCATCGTGGGGCGCGGTGAGTGCGTGCCATATCCGCGCTATGGTGAGACGATCGAGGGCACGATCGAGGCGATCGAGACGGTACGCCACGCGATCGAGGAAGGCCTGAGCCCCGATGCGCTGCTCCAGGTGCTGCCAGCGGGCGCGGCGCGTAACGCGCTGGATTGCGCGCTCTGGGACCTGGAAGCCCGCCTGGCCGGCACGAACGTTGCCACGCTGCTCGGTTTGAAGCCGGCGCTGACCCCCATCGCAACCGCGATGACCGTCAGTCTCGACACTCCCGAAATTATGGGCATCGCGGCGGCGGCGCTGGCCGACGTGCCGCTCATCAAGGTCAAGGTGGACCGCAACGATCCGGCAGCGCAGTTGCGGGCCGTGCGCAAAGCTGCGCCCAGGCCACGATTGATCGTCGACCCCAACGAAAGCTGGACGATCGACGAAGTGAAGGCGCTCCAGCAGCTTTTGGTGGAGCTGAGGGTGGATCTGCTGGAACAGCCCTTGCCCGCCGCCGACGACCGCGCTCTAGTGGGTTTCACCTCGGCTATCGCCATCGCTGCCGACGAATCTGTGCACGGCGTGGAGGATCTCGCCTCGCTGCCGGATGGCTATGACGTGGTGAACATCAAGCTCGACAAAAGCGGCGGTCTTACCGCTGCGCTCGAGTTGGCGCGCGAGGCGCGCGAGCGGGGGCTGCGCGTGATGACGGGCTGTATGATCTGCTCCTCGCTATCGATCGCACCGGCGCTGATGANCGCGGCGGAAAGCGAGTTTGTCGATCTCGATGGTCCAACCTGGCTGAAACGCGATCGCGAAGGCGGGATAAGCTGCGCCAACGGTTGGCTGGGCCCCCCGCAAGGAGGTTTTTGGGGCGGCTGAGAACGGCCGAAATCAGGAAACGGTGTGATCGGATGGCAGTCGGAGCTACAGCATTCCATCTACCGAGGCGCCGCGTCGGCGAGCGCTGCGCCGAGATCGCCGCCGGCACGCTCAAGCCGGTCGACGGCGTCTTCAGGGCTTATACCACGAGCGATAAGTACCGCCTGTCGAAGATCGTTGCCCGCCCGTTCGAGCGCGATCGCAGCGCGCTCTTCATCGGTGTCCGCGAGCGATCCCACCATTTTGCGAGCACGATTCCTCAGCTTCTCGTTCGAGGCGCGCATGTTCACCATCAGCCCGCGGTGAACCAAGCCACAGCGCAGCATGATCGCGGTCGAGAGCATGTTGAGCGCCGCTTTTTGGGCGGTGCCCGCCTTCATCCGCGTCGAGCCCGCGACGATCTCGGATCCGGTGTCAGCGAGGATCGCATGATCAGCCTGGGTGAGCAGGGGGGTGTCGGGATTGTTGGCGATTGCGATCGCCAGAGCGCCGTGTGCTCGCGCCGTCTCCAGCGCTGCTACCGCATAGGGTGTGCGACCGCTCGCGGCCACCGCGACTACGACGTCGTCCGGTCCGACAGTCGCGGCCAGCATCTCCGTGCGAGCGGCGTCGATATCATCTTCGGCGCCCTCGACGCTTCGGGTCATCGCTTCCGCGCCGCCGGCCAGCAGGAAGACGAGCCGATCCGTTGGCCAATTATATGTCGGGACGAGTTCGACTCCGTCCTGCACCGCCAATCGACCCGAGGTCCCTGCGCCGACATAGATGATCCTGCCGCCGTGACGCAGGCGCGCGGCAGCGGCCTCTGCCGCGGCGGCGATCCGGTCCGTTTGCCCTTTCAGGCTGGCGATAGCGGCCAATTGCCCCTCGAGCATGGCCTCGACTGCCGCAGTTGTCGGCCAGCGCTCGACCTCCGCGAAGCGGGGATCAACGGTTTCGGTTGGCATGCGGACCTCTCGGCTGGCGCGGGATATCGGGTGCAGACCGCATCGTATCGACACAAAGGCCGCACGCAAAGGAGAGGATCCAAGTGGCCAGTCACTGAAGAATTGAGGCTCGACACCGCGGCAGCCTTCAGCGATGCCGAGTTCATGTCAGTCCGTGACAGCGGGAGATCGGTCGATGGCTGAGCTCTTCCTCGGCGTGGATGCCGGTGGCAGCCACTGCCGCGCACGCGTGGTCGACGCCAATGGAAATGTCCTAGGCACTGCCGAGGGCGGACCGGCGAACACCAATATGGGGCTCGGCCCGCTTTATGAGCGCTTGACCGCAGTCACCACGGAAGCACTTCGCGCTGGTGGGATACCTCAAGAACGCTGGCGTGAAATTGCGGCCGGGATGGGCATCGCGGGTATTCGCCGCGCCGGAATGGCCGAAGCGATCGCGGCGCTCGATTTTCCGTTCGGGAGTGTGGCGTTCGATAGCGACGCGGCGATTGCCAACCTGGGCGCGCATGGCGGCGCGGATGGCGCGATCCTGGTCATCGGCACCGGCTCGATAGGATTCGGCCAGATCGACGGCCGCCGCTTCACGGTCGGCGGATATGGCTTTCCGATTTCAGACGAGGGCAGCGGCGCTGCGCTTGGGTTGAGTGCGGTGCGCCATGCTCTGCGCTCAATCGACGGGCGAACCAAGCGCACGCCGCTCGCCGAAAGCATCACGGAGCGCTTTGAGCACGATACGCTGCGCTTCATCGCCTGGATGGATAAGGCGGTTCCGGCCGACTACGCGACCTTCGCGCCCCTGGTTATGGGCTATGCCGAAGGCGGCGACGAGATTGCGCTCTCGATCGTGGAAGATGCGGTGCTGCATGTCGAACGGTTTATCACGACCATCTTCAATCACGGCGTGCCTCGGCTCGCGCTTGTCGGCGGGCTTGCGATGCGGTTTCGGCCCTGGCTTCGAGTTCGCACCGCCGAGCGCCTGAGCGAACCGCTCGGCGATCCCGTCTCAGGCGCATTGCTGCTCGCGCGGGGTATCACAGGCGCGTGAGCCTGCGTCGATTTGGTCCAGCATCGCGGCGACGTGGTCCAGTCTAGTCGGTTGCCCGAGGGCAGGCATCGCGCGGCGTCTGCCCAATCCCGGGGTTGAACATATTGCACGGATCAAGCGCCGCGTAATGCGCGCGTAGCGCTGGCTTGGCGGTATAGAGATGGCCGACATTGTGCTCGGCCGGANATTCCGCCCCACGTGCATCCAGCAATGGCAGCATGGCCTGTTCGAGCGCCGCGCAATCCGTTCCTTTCGCCACGATATAGTCCTGGTGAAAGACGTGGCACAGGAAATGGCCATAATAGAGCTTGTGCAGGATCGGCCGCCCTATTTCCTCGGGGAGCTGTTCGGTCCAATCCTCGCAATTGCGGGGCAAAGCGATGTCGAGCGCGACGATATCCTCCACCTCGTCGGCATGCACGGCGCGATAACGCACCGCGGCGCCGGCGGCGACAAAGCGGTGGAGAAAGGCCGCTTCGCCCTCGGCCTCCGTGCATTCGAAGAAGCTGCCGGTTTCCGATGGAAATTGGTGCTCGAGCCAGGCGCGCGTCTCATCGACGTCGGTGTCGCTCACGCGGAGCATCAGATGATGTTCGAAGCGGTCGCGGAATTCCCGAAGTCGCGGCGGGAGATGATCGGATGAGCGGTCGGCCAGCCATTGCATAAGCCGGTCGGAGAAGCTTGCGGGAAGAAAGGGGAGCGCGTCGATCCTTGCCCTGGCCGCGAACAGCAGGGGCAGGCGATCGGTGCCGAGCTTGCGGATCGCGAGATAGGTGTCCTTGCCGTAGCGGGCCGCAATATCGAAGCAGTCACGGTGCATATATTCGCCGGCCACCGGCAAATTTTGAAATTCGCTGAGGATCACACGGCGCAGCGCGGTGAGCTCGGCGGGGGCATTCGTGCCGATGTAGAAAACGCGCGTGGCAGCATCTTTGACGAAAGTGTCGAGCCGCACTGCGAACAGCATCACCTTGCCCGCACTGCCAGAGGCTTCGAACAGGCGCGCTGGATCGGCATTGAATCGCGCCGGCGTTGCCGCATCGATCTCCCGCACATGCTCGGCATAGTGCATGTCGGAAGCCGCGCGATCGAGGGCCGGATCGACGTCAGCTGCTGTGAAGGCGCCGCTTTCCAGCCGCGTGAGCATGGCTTCCGGGTCGGTGCCGAGGGCAATTCCGAGATGATTGACCAGTTCGAGCCGGCCATGTTCGTCGACACGCGCGTAAAGCGCGAACTCAGTGTAGGCCGGACCGCGCCGGACCAGCGCGCCGCCCGAATTGTTGCAGATTCCGCCGATCACCGAAGCCCCGATGCAGGACGAGCCAATCACCGAATGCGGTTCCCGACCCAGCGGGCGGAGTTTCGCCTCGAGCTGGTTCAGCGTCGCACCCGGTAGGCACACGACCTGGCGGCCATCCCCGATCAGATGGATACCGACCAGCCGCCGCATACTGATGATCACCACCGGCCGATCATAGGTCCCGTCCGGGGTCGAGCCCCCAGTAAGGCCCGTGTTCGCTGCCTGGGCAATCACGATCACGCCGGCCTCGACACAGGCGCGCAGCACGCGCCATTGCTCGGTCAGACNGCCCGGTTGCACGACCGCCAGAACGGGGCCCGAACCGAAGCGAAAGCCATGACGGTACCGCCATGTTGCCTTATCGCCGGTCAAGACGTGGCGCCGGCCGACCAGCTTGCGAAGCTTGTCGATGAGTTTGGCCGGCTGAACAGGAGCGGACGCGATGGCGGGCGGGAGTTGGTCGTGATGGTCCATCGGCAGCTTCCTCCGGAAGGCTACCCTCATAGAGGATGCGTGCGGCCGATAAACTCACTAGCGCAAGTCGGGGAGCTCTCTCGGACGCCCATTCTGTTGGAGTTGAACCGGAGCAAAACCGGACTAGTCAGATCTTGGGAGCCGCAGAAACAGATGTTTTCCCTTAGAAATCAGACGGTCGCGCGGGCAGTCAGGAGCGAAGTGATCTCTCCTGCGTGAGCGGGCCGGTGTGCACCTTTCAGGCAATTTCGCGCGGATCGGCCCGCCCGAGGCGCCCGATCACGGTTGCACGGGTGAGAGGTCGGCCTCGACGGAGGTCCCTCACAGCGTCTTGGCGACCTGCGCTTTTCTGAAACCGCCCGCGACCCGTCGCACAGCCGGCGTGTGATCAAATAGCTTTTTTACACGAGCTGGCCGATGAGCCACGGGACTATCGCCGTGGACAATTGCTGTGCCGCAGTCAGTTGCCTTGCGCACGAGCTGACGCTCGCCAGGCCTGAGCGGGCGGTGCTCTGTTGCCTCATCGCCAAGACGACGATAAGCCACCCCCGTGGACGGCTTCCCGGATGAAGGTCGCGCAGGAAGGGTGTGTTCCAGACGATGTCCTTTGCCGCCCTGATAGGAACGTTCCGGCCGGGAAATCCAGCACCGCTCTACCATCAGCTGCAGCAACTTCTGCGCGACGCGATCCAGCAAAAACTACTGGCGGCAGGCGATGCAATTCCTCCGGAACGTGAACTTGCGATCGAGTATGACATTTCACGCATCACTGTTCGCAAGGCTATCAGCGGCCTGGTCGAGGAGGGATTGCTGACCCGTCGGCGGGGTGCAGGCACGTTCGTCGCGCGCAGACTTGAAAAGAGTTTCTCCCGTATTTCCTCTTTCTCAGAGGACATGCTGTCGCGCGGGCGTGCACCTCGCAGTCAATGGATCAGCCGCTCTTCAGGCGCGGTTACGCCAGAGGAAGCGATGGTCCTCGGGCTCTCGCCTGGAGCGGCAGTTTTCCGATTCCGCCGCATCCGCTTCGCGGATGACGTGCCAATGGCCTACGAGCAGACGACCATCGCGGGCGGCTGCCTCCCCTCCCTCGATGCGGTGGAAGATTCGCTCTATGAAGCGCTCGCCCGCGTTGGCTGTCGCCCAGTTCGCGCACTGCAGCGTTTGCGCGCCGTCCCCTTCAGAAGCGAGCATGCGCGGATGCTCGAGGTGGATTCCGGCCATGCCGGGCTACTCATTGAGCGCCACGGATTTCTCCGCGATGGGCGTGCGGTCGAATTCACCCAGTCTTTTTATCGCGGCGACGCTTATGACTTCGTTGCGGAGCTAGGGGACATTTGAGCGTCGGGTCGGGGACAAAGCTGGTCTGACGGTTCGGCCGGTCCCCGCAAAGGTGCGAGGTGGCTCTTCAGCATCCGTCGGCTATGGCGGCAATCCGTCCGTCCGATACCGTCACCGTGCGATCATGACATCCCGCCAGAGTGTCCCGGATCACGGTGCGTGACACCGTCGTGGCGCTCCCCTTGGCATCGCGGCGCCCGCTCGGCGGAATGACCATGTGGACGCGCGGCTCGACGCTCAGCCGCGTCACTCGCTTTCGCGTCCAACGCCCGTGCCGCTCGCTCTCGCTGCGGTGGAGGCCTTGCCGGAAGTGCATGTCGCTCACCTTGTCCTGACCCGCGGGCCGTTCGTGTATGTCAATCACGAGCGGGAAATGCTCTGTCAGGGTGCGATGGCGGCTGCCGTCCGGTCCCTGCGTGCGGGTGTCTGTTCGCACCGTCGCCGATTGGTCAATGTGGAGGCGGCCGCCTTGGCTGCCGTGCTGCCGATTGGCGAAGCGCCAATCATATAGCACGCGCGTTTCGATCCGTCCGCGGGACGTCTGTACATAGCCGGCGACGCTCTCGTCCCGCCGTGTCGTGACAATCGCCCTGCCCACGACGTCATCCTCGCCGACCAGCCGCATCCGGCCGCTGATCCTTTGCTCCGCCGATGTCAGGCGATTGAGGGTGAGCGCCCCGCTCACCACGGTTCGAGCGGGATCGAGCCACGCCATCAGCGTGCCCATCACGTTGAAATAGCGATGCACACCGGTGACATGGAGCGCGATGCGGTGCGTTTTCCCGTCGTTGATTAGCCCGGCAAAAGGCGTCAGGTCGACGCGATAGGGCTGCAGATTCAGCGCTTCGACTCCCGGTGCGAGTACCCACATGCGCGGGTTGACGCCGCCGGTATAAATCCATGGATAGGCCGGTGCGAAGCCCGCCAGCACCCCGTCGATCCGTATCTCGGTCTCGCGGAAAGGTGCGCCGCAGGGCGGCTGGCCGCCTTGCTTCGGGCGCTCCGTGACGCGGTCGGGCGGGCAGAAATACCAGAATTCGTCGTCGGCCTGCGGCTCAGCCATAACGTCGATCGCCAGCCGTTCGACATTGCGCGGAAACGTGATGCTGCGTGCAACCTCCGGCTGTTCGGCAGTCAGCTGGGTCGGCTTGTCCGCAAGCGCCAGCACCAAGTCAGGTGTCTTCGCAGCCGGGAAATCGGCGCTGGCGCTGTAAAAAACCAGCCGTGCGCCCAGGAAGAGACGGCCGGTATAGCGTCCGTCCACATAATTGGTGAGCAACGCTTCTCCGGCGCGACGATCCTTGAACAAGGCGGCGTAATCGGTGACGTCCTGTTCGACATGCCATTGCGGCGCGCGCTTTCGCCCCGGCTCCATGGTCGTGCCGGTGAGCAGGTTGACGCCGGCCAGGTTGATGAAGGCGGTGCGGTCGAACTGCTCGCCCGCGGTCACATGAAAATCGGCCTCCAGCACGACCTTCGACCAGGGTGCTGGGCAGTCGGCAGGCGGTGCAAAGTCGATCGGTGCGCGCGCCTCGCCCTGAAACTCGCGCATCGCGAACAACTCGACGGTGCAGGACGGGGTTGCCGGCCGCGCCACGAGCAAGCCCGTTCCGACCACCGTCTCGCTCCCGATCACGGGCAAGGGCGGCGTGCGCAGGGCTCCGCCCGGCGGCTCAGCCCGCACGCCGGGGGGCGACACGGCGATCAGAATCGCTAGCAGTGGGCTTCTTTTCATCGGATCAGCGCGGTTTGCTGAAGGCGCCGACTCCGGCGATGGCGAGCCGTTGAGCCGGTGCTGCGGTTTCCGCAAAGGACAAGCGGAGGAANCGCATCGTGCGGGAGCTGGTGAAATTAAGCCGCTGCGTCGACAGCGCATAAGCGATGTTAGCCAGCTCGCCCGCGCCTGCGGGCTGCCAATCCTTGCCGTCGATACTGGTCTCGGCGACATAGGCTTTGGGGGGCGCCGCACCGTCCATGACCTGGCGTGAAGGCGTCAGGCTGAAGCCCGCAACCTGCTGCTCGGCGCCGAAATCGATCACCACGTTTGCTGGGTGATCGGGCGTCGGGGCCGGCTGGACCCAGATTGTGCGCGCATCATTGTCGAGCAGCTTTTCCGCGCCCGGTGCGCTGGCGGAAACGATATGCCAACCGGCCGACGAGATTATGCTGGGATCGGACGAGACGATCGGCGGCACCGCCACGGGTGCCACCGATCGGAACAAGGCGAACTCGCTGATTGCGGGGCATGCGGGCGCCTCGAGAATGCGCAGCCGTACGCGCCTGGCCGCGATCGTTCGGTCCAGCCGGATGATGCGTTGCGCGGAAATGCATTGCTTCACCACCAGCGTCTGCCAACGCCCATNGATCTCAGCGTCGACCGCGAATTTCGTCACGCGAACTCCGAGCGGTAGATATTCGCGCAGGCGGATNAGGTCGAAGCTNCGGCCGGGCGGAAGATCGATCGTAAGNCTGGGNGTGGTCACGCCATCGGGTGTGGACCAATAGGATTCGCGATNCCCCTCCAGCACGCGTGCAGGTTCGAACCCGGGCCCGCGGCTATGGCTTGCCGTCGCCGTCGCGCCCTTCGTCAGATCATTCGCGAAGCTGGCTCGGATTGCCTCGCCGAAGCTCTTCAGGACCTTCACATCCTGGTCAGCGATCCTCCCCCGCCGGTCCGGCGGAAGATTGAGCAGCAGATTGGTGCCCCGGCCGACCGAATGATCGAACAGCTGGATCAGCTCCTGCGGGCTTTTGACCTTCGAATCCTCGTCCGAATGATAGAACCAGCCCGGCCGGATCGATACGTCGGTTTCGGCCGGCCACCATAGTGCTCCGCCACGAACACCGGCATTGCCATGCTCTTCCGTATAGGGCTCGTTCGGCATGGTCGGCCAGCAGGGGTCACCCGCAATCCCATTCTCATTACCGACCCAGCGTATGTCGGCGCCGAGCGGATCGAACGTGCAGGCCGTTGGCTGAAGGCGGTGGACGAGCGTGATGATCGACGGCCAGTCATAGTAACGCGGCGCGTCGATCCTCCGCGTCTCACGCGCGCCGCCATAATAGCCGTCGCCGCCATTGGCGCCGTCGAACCAGACCTCGAACAGCTCGCCATAACGGGTGCACAGCTCGGTCAGCTGCGCGCGGTAATAATCGATATAGGCCGGGCGCCCATATTCGGCATGGTTGCGATCCCAGGGCGACAGATAGAGGCCGAAGGGCAGCCCGCCGCGCCGGCAGGCCGCCGCCAGTTCGCCGACGATGTCGCCCTTGCCGCCCTTGTAAGGGCTGTTGCGGATGCAATGTTCGGTCAACGCGGTCGGCCACAGGCAGAAGCCGTCATGATGCTTGGCGGTGAGGATCAGCCCCTTGAGATTGCCGCCCTTGGCCGCCGCCACGATCTGGTCGGGGTCGAAGTCGGCCGGGTTGAACAGCTTCGGGTCCTCATCCCCATAGCCCCATTCTTTGTCGGTGAAGGTGTTCATGGAGAAGTGNATGAAGGCATATTGCTCGCGCCCATGCCAACGCCATTGGCGCGGTGTCGGCACTGCACCCCATGGCGTNGGCGGTACCGTGCGGCGCGATGCCAGCGCGGGTACGGTGCCCGCGCCGAGCATTCCGGCCAGGGCTGTACGGCGGCTGAGTTGGGTCATTTCCGTGCTCCGGATACAGGTTCGGGGATGAGCCAGGTTTCGGCGATCTGATGGCCGCGGCCGCTGCCACCGAGGCCCGGCGGGCGGGTCCAGGCAAGGTCGAGCGTGCCTGTGCGGGTGGCTTCGGCGGGTATGGCGAATTCTACGGCTGATGGGTTGCCTGGTCGCGCGATGGGCTGATGGATCTGGAAGCGGCCATTGGCGACCAGACGCATCGGCAGCGCATAATCCTCACCCGCATAGGTCGCGATCAGGCGATAGCGGCGATGCCGATCCAGACCCTGATAATGGAGGCGTATCGGCGCGTCGTAGAGCGTCTCCGCATAGTCGAGCTCAGAGGGGAGCCAGCCTTCCTCCGCGACATGATCCGCAACGCCATCGATCGCGGAGCGATAGAATTGCGGATCGGCGGCAAAGCCGGCGCCCCGCACCAGATGCGGCTCCGCATCAGGGCGGCCGAGATCGTCATAGAGGGCACCTTCGGCAGCGCGCGCCCGATCGGCGATCCGCGCCAGCGCAGCATCATCCGAGGCGCTGGCGATAGCACGGCTCAGAAAGGCGCGTCCGGTCAGGTCGGTATCGACGCGGTCGAGATTGGCGCCGCGCTCGACGTCCGACGCGCCGTAACGCCCGACACTGAGCTGGAGCCTGACCGAAGCGAACAGGCGATCGGCCAGCATAAAGAGCCGGGTGCGCAGGCGAGCAACTTCGTCTTCGTCGGGCCGGTTCAGTGCGGCCTGCGCCGCCGCCTTGTCCCCGCGCATCAATGCGGCGCGCATTGCCGCGATACGGCTTCGCGCCGCGATCGTGCGCCGCCTGACGATCGCATCATAAACGGCACGGTAGCGTAGCGCCACGAGCCGCCATTCCCCGAAAGCGGCGGGCCGGATGCTGTCGGCCAGCGAGAGCGTCGCGTCGATGCCGGCATTGTGCGCAGGGTCGCCCACCCAGCCATTCTCCAGCGCCAGCGGAAGCCCTGCGGCCCTCGGGTCGCCGATCTGGCTGCGCGCATAATCCTTGGCGATCTGCTCGGGCCGTGCCGTCGGTGTCCACCCGAGCCGAAACCAGAGGAACTGGTTGAAGTCGTCATTCACGCCTTCGGAATAGGTGACGAAGCCGGCCGACAGCGGCGCGAAATGGCGGAAGATGTGGGTATAAGCGCGCGGCCGCGGATTGATCGGCTCGCGGCCCTCGGTCAGCGCGAATTCGGGCCACCAATCCGCCACCGGAAATTGCGCGTGCATCGTATGCGCGATGTCCGGGTAGAGCAGGAGCGGGTACCGCGCCGGGATGCGCGCGCGCTGGACGGGGAGCGGATCGCGCGATTGCGGACCGACGAAGATACCGGTCAGCCAGGGCGGCCGGCGGCGCAGCTCGGCATAGAAGGCGTCCAGTTCCGCCGCCCCGAAGCCTTGCGCCGAAAGCCACACAGTCGCGACGGGGTTGCGTGCGTGAAGTAAGGCCGCCTGGCGGGCGACCAGGTCGAACAGAATGGGAGGCACGCTATGGCCCGGATCCCCGCCCGGAACATAGAGCGCGTTGACATAGGGCAGGTCGGCCAGTGTCTCGGCAAAGGCCCGAAGTTCGGCTTCGACCGCGCCGGGTGTGCGATAGTCGCGCAATTCGGGATAATAGAGAGCGACATCCAGGCCGAGACGATGTGCCGCGCGCGCAATCCCGGCGAGTGTCTCGCGCGGTGGGGCGGGGAAGAGGGAGCTCGTCGACGCATCGTCGGAGACGGGTGCGATGAGCTGGACGCCGGTGGCGCCCCACAGCGCAAGATCCTCCAGCCGCCGTTCGAACAGGGGCAGCGGCCAGGCATCATAGCTGTTATTCTTCGCCCGGTAGCCGATCTGCGTCATGCGGATGCGATAGGCGGGGGCGCTGTCCAACCGCCGCGGCGCCACCAGCCGCGCCCGCTTTCCATCGTTGCTCACGGTCCGCAACAGCCAGCCGGCGCCGTAGATCATCCGCCGCGTGTCCGGCGCGGTAATGACCGTCAGGGGTCCGATCCGCCGGACGGCGAAACCGTCGATACGCCTCGGTTTCCGCCAGCGTTTCCGCAGCGGCGCCGGCAGGGTCGCGCGAACCGCGTCGGGCGGGGCTATAAGGACGCGCAGGCTGCCGCAGTCCGTCACGCGCTCGGCCAACCGCCTGCGCAGCAGGTCGCCCGCAATCTCGCCGCCCGGGCCCGACAGGACGCAGGACGCCGCGAGCGCGGCCGCTCCCACGATCACGCCATTCGGCCGAAGGACGGTGGGCGATCGGTAGGTGCGCGGCCGAATGCGCGATTTGGCTCGGCCCTCATATGGAAGACCAGCCTGCCGCCTTTGACCAGTTCCGCATGGGGGATCCAGCTCTTGGACCAAGGCTGGCCGCGCCAGGTGACGGACTGGATATACGGCCGGTCGGGGCCATTGCCCTGCGCCTCAATCACCAGCGTCCTGCCATGGCCGACCCGCAATTCGGCAAGGTCGAACAGGGGCGATCCGAAGACATAAACCGCCTCGATCGGGTCGACAGGGTAGAAGCCCAGCGCCGAAAAGACGAACCAGGCGCTCATCTGCCCGCAATCGTCGTTGCCGATGATGCCGTCCGGCGCGGCCTTATACATTTCGGTCAGTAGCCGCCGCACCAGCCGCTGCGTCTTCCACGGTTGTCCGACNTAGGCATAGAGGTAGGGGGCGTGCTGGTCGGGCTCGTTGCCATGGGCATATTGGCCGAGCAGACCCGAAATGTCGGGCGGGGCATTGGCCGGCAGAGTGGAGGGTGCGGTGAAGAAGGCGTCGAGCTTCGCCTCGAACGCCGCATCTCCCCCGAAATGTCCGATCAGTCCGTAAATGTCGTGCTGGTTGAGGAAGGTCGCCTGCCAGCCGTTGGCTTCCGTATAATCGCGCCACCAGGGCTTGGGCATATGGCCGAGCTGGACCGGATCATAGGGCGTCCACCAGTTGCCGTCAGCGAAGCGGGGACGCGCGAAGCTGACATCTGGGTCGAGTACGTTGCGATAATTGAGTGAGCGTTTGCGCAGGCGCTCGGCCGCGCCCTCCGCTCCCGCCGTCTTCGCCAGGTGCGAGGATGCCCAATCGTCATAGGCATATTCCTGTGTGCGGCTGACGCTTTCGAACACTTTATCTGCGGGGATATATCCCATCCGGTCATAGAGATCGCGGCCCAGGCTGTTGTCCTGATCGGGCGCAGAGAAGTCGAAGCTGCGCTTCTCGATCGCGGACCAGGCGGCGGCATAATCGGCCTTGATCCCTTTGGCCTGCGCTTCGGCGAGCGGGACGACACCGTGCCACCCGATCATGCAGCCCGTCTCCACGCCCTGCAGCGGCCAGACCAGCGGCCCGTAAGGCGACAGGGCGGTCTGTCGGATCATGTCGTCGATCAGGCTCTTGGCGCGGTCCGGTGCGATCAGCGTCAGGAGTGGATGCAGCGCGCGATACGTGTCCCACAGCGAATAGGTGCTGTAAGCGGCGCCTCCGGGCGGCACGCGATGCACCTGCCGGTCCATGCCGACATAGCGGCCGTCCACGTCCGAAAAGAGCGTCGGCGCGAGCCGGGTATGGTAGAGGGCCGTGCTCAGGACGGTGCGCTGGTCGGCGGTGCCGCCACTGACCTTGACCTCGCCCAGCACCTCCGCCCAGCGCCTTGCCGCCGCCTGCCGCGTGCGGTCGAAATCCCAGTGCCGCGCTTCGGCCGCCAGATTGGCGCGCGCGCCGTCCATGTCCACCGCCGAGAGCCCGCAGCGGATCAGGATCGGTTTCCCGCCTGCCTGATCGAAATGCAGCACCGCCTTGAGCCGCTTGCCGGTCACGCCGGTCGTGCCCGCCGGCTGCTCCACATCGCCGTCGCCATAGAGGCGGATTCGGTCGGGCCGGCGCGACAACTGCAGCGCAAAATGGATGCGGCGGCCCTTGGCCCAGCGGAATATCCGGCGCTTGCCGACCATCGTTCCGTCGGGATCGATCTGGATCGCGGCATCGTCGATCAGCGGCGGCTGATCGCTGCTGTCGAGCACCAGGTGCGACAGGTCGATCAGGATATGTCCGGGCCCGTCCGGAAAGGTATAACGATGCCAGCCGGTGCGATCGGTCGCGGTCAGCTCGGCCTGCACGCCTGATTCAAGTCGCACACGATAATAGCCTGGCTCGGCATGCTCGTCCGAAAAGCGCTGACGATAGCCCGCATCCGGGTCCTTTAGAGACCCGGCTTGCAACTGCACCGGGCCACGCGCCGGGACCACCAGCACGTCGAGCATGTCGCCAATGCCCGTGCCGGACAAATGGGTATGGGAGAAGCCCATGATCGAGCTGTCGTCGCGGTGATAGCCGGAACAGGCGTCCCAGCGCTCCACATCGGTGTCGGGGCTGAGCTGGACCATGCCGTGCGGCATGCTGGCCCCCGGAAAGGTATGGCCATGGCCACCGGTGCCGATGAACAGGTCGGGCCTGGTGGGCGGGTTGTGCTCCGCGAGGGCCGGCAGGGGTAAGGCGGCAGTGGCGGCCGAGCATAACAGGGCTCGTCTGGTCAGCCCGCGCGGGGAATGGTTCGGCATTGATGGGTCCTTCCTACCGCGCCGGTAAGGGGGCGCGGAGCAGATGCGGGCGTTGCGCCGCCAGGTGCAGGATCAGCTCGCCGAACAGCCCATTGGCCCAGGCGAACCAGGGGCGCGTGAATTTGGCGGGGTCGTCCTGATCGAAGGCCTCATGCATGAAGCCCGTTCCGGCATGCGTCGCCTTCAGCATCGCCAGGCAGTGCAGAATGGTCGCGTCATCCTGTGCCGACAGTGCGCGCACCATCAATGACATTGGCCAGATCTGGCGCGGGCCGACATGAGGGCCGCCTATGCCTTCCGCCCTGCGGCCCCGGAAGAACCAGGGATTGGCCGTGCTCCAGGCGGCCGCCGCGGTCCGGCGCCAGAGCGGATCGACCGGGCTGACGCAGCCCAGATAAGCAAGGCCGCTCAGGGACGGGATATTGGCGTCGTCCATGAAGAGGGCGTTGCCGAATCCGTCCACCTCATAGGCCCAGACCTCGCGGCCGTCGGGCAGGCGCATCGTCCCGTGCCGGGCTAGCGCCGTGTCCACTTCCTGCGCCAGTGCTGCGGCATCGGCGGCCAGCCGGGAGTCGCCGCGTGCTTCCTTCGCCAGCCTGGCGAGCGCGCGTAGCGCGGTGACGGCGAACAGATTGGCCGGGATCAGGAAGGGATAAAGGCAGGCATCGTCCGATGGCCGAAAGCCCGAATGGATCAGCCCGACCTTGCGCGTTGGGTTGCCCTCGCCCCACAACAAAGTCTCGGTCGGCTGCGATGCCGCACGGCGGAAATGATAGGGGCCGGACCCAAGCTTGCGCTGCTGCTCGCGGAACGTACGCACGATCGCGCGCGCGCTTTCGGCCCAACTTGCGTCAAACGGCGTGCGATCGCCGGTCGTATGCCAATAAGAGGAGGCAAGGCGGATCGGATAGCAGAGGGAATCCACCTCCCATTTCCGCTCCGCCACGCCGGGCTTCATCTCCGTTTCGTCCTCCAGCGCCCAGGGCAAATTAGTCTTCGTGCCCGGATCTTCCATGAAGGCGTTGGCATAGGGATCGATCAGGATGGATCGCGCCTGGCGCGCGATCAGCCCGCGGAACAGCTCCCTGAGCTTCGGATCCTGGCGCAGCAACGGCAGATAGGGGTGCAGCTGCGCGGAAGAATCGCGCAGCCACAGACAGGGTATGTCGCCGGTGATGACGAAGGCGTCGGGCTTGCCGTCGACCATTCCCATCTTCACCGTGGTGTCGAGCGTGTTGGGGTAGCAATTGGCGAACAGCCAGCGGAGCTCCGGATCGTCGATCAGCGCGGATATGCGCGCTATCTCCCGCTCAACGGCCGGAGAGGTGAAACGGCGGTCGGCGAGGGCCGGACGCCGGCTGGGCAGATCCGTCGCGCGCGCGCCCGACGGCAGGATCGCGAGCGCTGCCCCGGTGGCGATCAGGGTACGGCGGTCGATCATTTCGGCAGGACCTTGGCATCGCCGGTGACGGTGAAGCTGACCCACGATCCGGATGCATCGCCCGGTTGGCCGCCTCCCACCCACAGACGGTAGGTGCCGGGCAGGACGCGCCGCGTGCCTGTCCGGTCAACGCTACTCATCGTGCGCGCATCGATGCTGATCGTGGCCGTACCTTCCTGTCCCGCATCAAGCGCGACACGCCGGAAGCCGGCCAGCTGTCGCTGCAGCACGGGATCGGTGAAATTGCCGGGCTGCACCGCATCGGGGGGCAGCAGATAGGCTTGGACCACTTCCTCGCCGCCGCGCCCGCCGCTGTTGCGGACGGGCACGCTGACCGTCAGCGCGCTGCCTGCCGGAATGCTCGCCGCGGACAGGTGCGGCTCGGCATATGCGAAGTGCGTGTAGGACAGGCCGTGACCGAACGGCCAGGCGGGCTTGCCGGTGAAATAGCGGTAGGTCCGCTCCTTCATGCTGTAATCGGTGAAGGCCGGCAGGTCGGCGGCCGAGCGGTAGATCGTGACGGGAAGCCGGCCGGAGGGGTTGACGTCGCCGGCTAGGATCAGCGCCAGCGCGGTGCCCCCCTCGGCGCCGGGATACCAGAGCTGGAGCACGGCATCGGGCGTAAGGTCGGCCAGCGAGACTGCGCTGCCCGACGCGATCGCCACGACCAGCGGCTTGCCGGTCTCCTGCAGTGCGCGCAGCAGCTTCAGCTGCGGCTCGGGCAGCGAAACCTCGGTGCGGTCGCCGCCAGCAAAGCCCGGCACGCTCACCTTGAGCGCTTCGCCTTCCAGATCGGGCGATAGACCCACGACCGCGACCGTCACGTCGGCGGCGCGCGCGGCCGCCACGGCTTCGCCGAGCTGCACGTCGGCCGGTGCGGTCCAGCGCAGGCGCAGGCCCTCGTCGCCGCCCTGATGGTCGATCTCGAGCCGGATCGGCAGGGGCGCGCTGCCCGCGACCTCGGTTTCCAGGACGGCATCGCCGACATGGCCGTCGATCCGTTTCTCGTCCCCGATCCACAGCCGCACCGCGTCGTGTGGGGGACAATTGTGCCAGCAGGCGGGGCCATCGATCGACAGGCGATAGCGGCCGGGNCCGGGGGGCACGAACATGCCCGTCCAGCGGGCGGAGAAGGGNGCCGTCTTCGTGAAGTTGAAGTCGATNCGCCGGTCCACGCCGCGACGGGTGACGCGGCCTTTGGCGTCGCGCACCTCGACCGTTAGTCCATTCGCNTCACCAGCGCGCAAAGCGGTCTCCGGCACGACCGTCGGAGCACCTTCGGCCAGGGCNGAGCCCTGGGCATAGGTCACGCGCGCCTCGCCGAAGCGTCGCCTGATGCCGTCGAGCGGCGTCACCGGCCGGATCGCGGTTCCGTGATAATTGGCCTCTATCACGCTCAGGTCGTCGGCGTCGGCACCGATCACGGCGATGCGCGGCGTGGCCAGCGGCAATATGCTGGCGCGATTGTCCAGCAATATGATCGATTTTTCGGCCGCCTCCAATGCCAGCGCACGATGCGCGGGCGCGCCGACCTGCGACGGCGCGATCCTATCCCAGGGCGAGTTTGTTCCGGCCGCGATGCCAAGCGCGCGCCGCGCCTCCAGCGCACGGCCGAGCGCGGCGTCGATCGCCGCCTCGTCCACCAGATCCTGGCGCACCGCGGCGGGCAGGGCGGCATAGGTCGAGCCGCAATTGAGGTCGGTCCCGCCCTTCAGCGCCGCGGCGGCGGCATGGGCAGCGTCCGGCTGGTTGAAGTGAAACAGATGGATGTTGGCGACCGCGTCGCAATCCGACACGGTAAGTCCGGTAAAACCCCAGTCGCGCCGCAGCCGGTCGATCATCAGCGCGGGCATTGCGCAGACGGGCGTGCCGTGAATGGAATTATAGGCGCACATCAGCGATCGCGCCTTCCCCTCCGTGACCGCCATGCGGAAGGCGGGGGTGTAGGTCGCTTCCAGGTCATGGGGCGACACGTCCACGTCGAAACTGTCGCGCCCCGCTTCCGGTCCGGAGTGAACCGCCAGATGCTTGGGCGTCGCGATCACCTTGGGATGCGCCGGATCGGGGCCCTGGAGGCCGCGGATGAAGGCTGCCCCCAGCCGCCCCGTCAGCAGCGGATCCTCGCCATAGGTTTCTTGGCCGCGTCCCCAGCGCGGGTCGCGGAAGATATTGATGTTGGGCGACCAGATCGTCAGCCCTTCGAACAGCCCGCGCGCGGCATTGCGCGGCCGGGCATTCCACTTGGCGCGCGCCTCGGTCGCGACCACGTCGCCAATGCGGCCGAGCAGGCCTTCATCCCAGGTGGCGGCCAGGGCGATCGCCTGCGGAAAGACCGTCGCCTCGCCGTTGCGCGCGAGGCCGTGCAGCCCCTCATTCCACCAATCATAGGCGGGCAGGCCGAGTGCGGGATCGGCGGGTGCCGCATTCTGAAGCTGCGCGGCTTTCTGTTCGAGCGACACCCGCGGCGCCGCCGCGGGGGCGGTGGAAAGTCCGAGCATGAGCCAAGGGACAAAGGGCATCAGGCCGGGCCCAGCGTCTGCAGCTTAAGTGCATGTTGCAGCGTGGCGGCATCGGCATCCGACCGGATCGTGACCGTCACGCTTTCGCCGGGCAGCAGGTCGAAGCCGTTATCGGACGGGATGGCGGGGACGGTGCCGAAGCCGATCATCACCGCGCGCGCCAGATTCCGGGCTGTCAGGGTCAGCGTCTTGCCGCTCCACCGCGGGGTGAGGCCGGGCGCCGGATAGGCCATGTCCTTGGGCTCGGCGCGTTCGACGATGGCGCGTGACACGGTCCTGCCGTTCAGGATGAATTCGGCCACCGCATAGCTGTCGCGGGGGCTGGCCGGGCCGAACAAGGTTGCGTCGTCCAGCCGTGCCACGTCGGTCGAGGAGAGCGGCGGCAGCGTCGTCATGCCGACCTGATCGCGCAGCAGCTTTCCGTCCATGGTGAAGCTTCGCACCCGCCAGCGCGCGGAGAGCGGCGTGGTGGCGTCCGAAACGAGTGCCAGCCGCGTCACACCGTCCTTGCGCTCCGCTACGATCGCCTGCGGTGCGAAGAAGCGGTGGGCGGCGAACTGGAGCATCTTGGGCCGTCCATAATAATCGATGCTGGCCCAAGAAATGGCCGGCCAGGTGTCGTTGAGCTGCCAATAGAGCGAGCCCATCGTGACCGGGCGGCAGGCGCGGTGATGGAGCGCGGCGGTGCGGATCGCATCGGCCTGCATCACCTGGCTCAGATAGACCAGATCGGCGAAGTCGCGCGGGGTGCGATGATGCTGGCGCAGATAGAAGAGGATGCGTTCATTGCCCTCGCCCGACAGGAATTTCTGGTGGGCCTTCATCACCGGGCTGTCCGCGGCGAGATCGGTCGTACCGGCAAAGGCGGCGATCGTGGGCAGGCCCGGCATGCCCTGGAAGCCATATTCGGACATGAAGCGCGCGCAGCTGTCCATGTAGCGCGCGATCGGCTTCGAGCCGGACCATACGTCCCAGAAATGGCGATCGCCGTCCTGATCGGTGTCGATCGGCCCCTCATAATCGGTGGAGGGGGAGCCCGGCCAATAGGGCACGTCGGAATCGTAGCGGGTCACCGCGTCACGCAGCACGCGATCGAACAGCACCGCCATGCCGGCGCCGATCCGCTCCTGCTCATCCGGGCCGACCGCTTTCTTGAACGCCTTGCGATCCGACCAATTCTCCCAGCCCGACAGGACTTCGTTATTGCCGGCCCAGATGACGAGCGAGGGATGCGCCTGCAGCCGGGCGACCTGCTCGGCCGCTTCGGCGGCGACGTTGTGGCGAAATGCAGCATCGGGCGGAGTCACCGCACCACCGAACATGAAGTCCTGCCACACCATTAGGCCAAGCTCGTCGGCAATGTCGTAAAAGGCGTCGTCGGGATAATAGCCGCCGCCCCACACGCGCACCATGTTCATATTGGCGGCGACCGCGGCGCTGAGGATGCGCCGCTCTTCGGCCGGCGTGACGCGCGCGGGGAATTCATCGAAGGGGATGAGGTTGGCCCCTTTCATGAAGATTGGCGTGCCATTGATCCTCAGGCCGAAGCTGCCATCCTTGCGGATCAGCTCGACCGTGCGCAGGCCGGTGCGGCGGGTGAGGCGATCAGACTCCTGCCCGCCGTCCAGCAGCGTTGCGCTCAACGTGTAAAGCGGATGGGCGCCATAGCCGGCCGGCTGCCAGCGTTGCGGGCGCGCGATGGTAAGCGGCACCGAGACGAGGTTGTCGCCCGGCCCGAGCGCGGCCGTGCGCGTGACGCTGAAACGGCGCCGGTCAGGCCCGGTCACGTCGATGCGGATGGCGGTGCGTATCGCGCGGGAGGCGGGGATGGCGAGGCGCGCGGTTAGCCGCGCCTCGGCGTCGGTCACAGTCTCCTGATCTACCGTCAGACGATCGAGCCGGGCCTTGTCCCAAGCCTCCAGCCGGGCCGACTTCCAGATGCCGATCGCGACGATGCGCGGGCCCCAGTCCCAGCCATAATGATATTTGGGCTTACGGATATAAGGCGATGTCTGCTTCCCCTCCGGCTCGTCGCCGAAAGTGGAATCATATTCGCCCGGCAGCGGATTCTTCTCCGCCAGCACCATCGGCTGGAGCGTGCGGATCGGCGAGGCGAAGCTCACCACGATCTCATTGGCGCCCGCCCTGAGCAGCGCCTTGACATCGGCCCGCCAGCGCCGGTGCGCATTGTCGGCGGAAAGAAGCGGGCTGCCGTTCACCGTCACGCGCGCGAACGTGTCGAGCCCATCGAATACCAGGTCGATCCGGTCGCGTGCCAGCATCGCCGGCGTGACCTCGATCGTGCGGCGATATTGCCAGCCGGTCAGGCCCGCCCATTGGATGGCGGCTTCGTTGAGGCCGATGAAGGGATCGGGCACGATGCCGGCCGCGATCAGATCCTGCTGCACGGTTCCCGGCACGATGGCGGGAAGCCAGGCCGCTGCGCGCGGATGCTCGCGCGCCGCTTGCGCATCGGCCGGTTCGATGCGGACCTGCCAGCGCCCGTCGAGCGGGATGGTCGCCTTGGGCGCGGCCTGGACCGCCGGGGCGGCAACCAGCGCCAGCAGGATCGCGATCCCTGCCCTCACCGCGCCGGATCCAGCGATACCTGCTCCACGGCATAAAGCGGACCGGACAACGGCGCGGTGAAGGTCATGCAGAGGTCGCCGTCGGGCGTGCTGCCGGGCAGATTGCCGGTGAAGCGGAGACGGTTCGGCGCCGTGGCCGGATCGGGCAAGGGGAAGGTGCCGACCGGCGTGCCGTCGCAGCCGCCGGTACGCACCACCAGTTCGCCGAAGGTCGTGGCGGGATAATAGGCCTTCAGCCGGGTGAAGGCATGGGCCAGGCCAAAATTGCGGGGGAGTCGCCCGACGTCGACGCTATAGGCTTTCGCGACCGACAAAGGGGCCCCGCGCCAGGCCAGACATCCGTCGAAGATATTGCTGTTGAACGCCGGGCCGAAGGCGGTCGCATCGGGCGTGAGCGGTAGCCTGAGCTCGATCCCGCCACTGCAGGCGGAGAGCGTCACGGAATCGGTCCGCAGCAGCGCGGCCACGCTGGTATCGAAGGCGCGCGGCGCGGCTAGCGGCTCGCCGTCAGCCCCGAAGGTCGTGGCTCGGACGGTACTGCCGAGCGGCACCGTGAGCGGTTCTGCATAGAGGGGCGAG
>JGI24739J22299_10000069_pt1 | contig 29045 bp, 22 predicted proteins | sample KBSCornC5_FD_22299 | JGI IMG/M metagenome (IMG submission 22299)
GCCGCCGCGCCCGCCGCGCCGCTGGCTGCCGACGCCGCATTGGCGGCCGGGGCAGCCGGCTCGGGGAAGTTCGCGCCGTCGTTGTTCGCCATGTAGACGATCGCACGGGCGATTTCATAGTCGCTGACGTCGTCGGGGTTCGTGCCGCCGCGCGGCGGCATCGCGCCCTTGCCGGACAGCGCCGTCTTCAGCAGCGTGTCGAAGCCCTGCGAGATGCGCGGCGCCCAGTCGTCCTTGTTGCCGACCTTCGGCGCGCCGGCGGCGCCCGTGCCGTGACAGGTCACGCACACGGCCTTGTAGACTTCCTCGCCGGTCTTGTACGTGCGGGGCGCGTTGGCGTCCTTCACGTCGACCTTCGCNATCGGTGCGATGCGCGCGGCGACCTGTTCGTCGGAGAGCGCGTCCGTGCCTGCGCCCGCACGGAACGCATGGTTGGCATAGGTGGCAAACAGGACGATCACGGCGATCGGAATCGCGAACGACGCAATGATGACGGCAATCAGCTGCCCGGGAGTTTTGACGGGAGATTCGTGGGGTGCTTCGCTCATGCTTGCCTCGTCTCCATTAATAGGAATTGTGAGCGCGGTGCAACGGCAAATGGCAGTCCAATGAAGCACGGACGATTATAGACGGAACGTTTACATCACGGCGAGCGGTGCGAGGGCGCGTGTTTACCCGCACGAAAGAGGGCCGGGTGCGGATTCGGGCGGGCACGGTGGACGCGTCATGGGAAACCGGGTATCCTTGCCGTCTTGCCAATGGTGGGCGGCCGGTTTATCAGGGCCGGTTCACTGTCACACGCGCCCGTAGCTCAATGGATAGAGTACTGCCCTCCGAAGGCAGGGGTTGCTGGTTCGATCCCAGCCGGGCGCGCCAAGCCTGATAAGGCTTTCAGCGATATCTCGCTTCTCTTTTTTCCATCTGTACGGAAGCTATACGGAAATTCGGGTTGGCTTCCGTTAGACTTTCCAACCCCTGTTCCATCATGCTTGTCGCAAGCGCTGGCTACGCGCATCGGGCTACGCTGCGTCCCAACGCTCGGTCGCTGGGGATTACGCGCTGCTTGGGTCTTCTGCCTTCTTGGGGCGACCGGTCTTTGCAGGAGGGAAGATCTGATCACGATCCGGCATTTCCTTGAGCCATCTCTCAAGCTGCTCTTCGATGTTTGCTGTCTTCGGGACCACGACGAGCTTTTTAGGCTGCTTTTGGGGTAGCGACTTGTTTCTCTCGGCTCGTTTTGCATTCGCAGTGACGACAGCGTCGAGAAATTCAAGGAACGGCCCTCGAATAATTTTGGCTGCGTGGGGGAGGGATGGCCAGCCACGCTGGGGTGGGCGTTTCCTCCGTGCAAGGCGCCAAGCCATACGCCGATGGATGCTGTAGGCACGTTGACGCCCATTATTGGCGTGTCTTGCCGCTTCACTGCCACTGTTTGCGCGCGTCTGTTCAATAACCTCCCCGATCCCCTTATCGGCGATGGCAGCTCCGCACCAGAACCGGGCATCTGCCATATAGGACCAAGCTATTTCGGTGTTTCCATGTTTGTGCGCGCGAGAAGCCCTAAGAACATACGCACACGACACGATGATGGTTCCTATTGGCGATGTCGTGATCCAGTCGTCGCCTTTCTCCAAGTCATCCTTCGACGAGACCGATCTCAGTATCCCTAGTGGCTCGTCGATGCCGGGGTGATCGTGCGCATTAACCTTGTTAAGTATCTCATCGACGCACTGCTCTTCCGTCGCATCGGGAGCGAATTTGAGGTAGCCCGTCCACAGGTTCCTTAGCGTGATGTCGTGGAACGCTCGAATGTCGAGTTTGTGATGGAGCGGGCGATCTTTGCTGTTGTTCTGCATTGACTGGAGGGCGAGGCCGATGCCTCTATTTCGGCTTTTTGTGAAAGCAAAAATTGTATCCCCCATTTACACGTAAACGGTCTATTTCCATCAGGGAAGGCATGGCGAAATCTCGGTCATTGGGCCCAATGAAATCCAGTGAACTCCAATTGAACGAGGTTTTCGATGAACCGAACCAGTCAGACGCTCGACAGGGTGCTGCGCATGAAGACGATGACCGAGAAGACGGGCGTCTCGCGTAGCTCCGCGTATAACAAGATCAACCCGGCCAGCAAATATTTCGATCCGAGCTTCCCCAAGCCCATCCGCCTGGGTGCCCACGCGATTGGCTGGCGCGAGTCCGAGCTCGATGCCTGGATCGCGTCGCGCGCGTGCCGGTGAGGGGGCCGGTCATGCTGAATTTCCCTAACCCCGGTATGTCCGCCCAGCCCGCCGTGTGGGCGCAGGCCCGATTGAGCGACACGATGGTGCTCAACGATCTCGGCCCGGAGTTGCGCGACGTTGTGCTCGCGCAGTGCAACAAGTACCAGCTGACCGTGGCTCAGGCCATTGCGCTGATTTTCTTCAAGCTTGGCGTCACGAACCAGGGCGCACGCCATATCGAAGACGAGGGCGGCAACCGCATTCCGCTTACGCTGAACTGCGTGCTGATCGGGCCGGCCGCCACCGGGCCGATCCTGACGCAGGCTCTGGCTGCGGATCTGACAGCGATCGAAATCGAAACCGCTCCCGAGGCAATCGAAAAGCAGGCGATGTTCAAGGCGGCAGTCAAGTTGCGTCTCGAACAGCGCAGGCAGATCGACGCCGAAATCAAGGTCGCGGTGCGCAAGATGGTCCGTTTGCGTGCACTGCTCACGCAGCGTCGCGAACTCGAGGCCTGCGAGCCGAAAGAGGCGGACTATCCGGATCGCTTGGCCGAATTGGTCGCGTGGAACCAGCGCAAGGAAGACCTGCAAATCACGGCTGTGCAGGCCGAGTTGGACGGCGATCCCGACACGGCAAAGGCATTGCGCAAGGCACAGAACGCGCTGCTGGCGACGCCGCCGTCGAGTTTCGAGGCCGATCACCGCATCTGGTCGTTCAAGGTCGCGGCGGTCGAAAGCCAGATCGTGCTGCTTCAGGGGGCCGACGAAGAAGTGACGCACCTGAGCGCCGAAAGCCAGGCGCTGCTGGTGGAAGACACCCGGGCCGTGCAACCGGCCAAGCCGAAGCTCGCTTTCCTGAACGTCGCCGTGTCCGCCGTGCATAAGGCGATCACGACGCAGTGGCCGGTCGCCAGCGCGCTTTACTCCGGTGCGTCGGCGATCAAGGCGCTGATCCGGCATAGGGAAGCGATGACCGCGGCTGGCAGCGGCCGGTTGCTGTCCCCGCACGCGCCCGGCCGGCTGCAGCTCGGCATCTTCGCCGCGGCCGCGCCTGAAGTGTTCATGCGCGACGTGGCCGCAGCGGGCGCTGAAGGTGCAGCGGCGCTCGCGAACTTCCTGATCCTGGGCGATCTGCCGCAGCAGGATCGCGGTGTGCCGCAGAAGCCGTCCGACCCGGACTGCCTCACGGCGTTCGACGCGCAGGTTCGGGCGATAGGCGCGGCATCGGTGCGCGAACTGTTGTCCGACGATCGCGTGCCGTTGCCGATCACTGTGTCGCCGGAGGCCGCCGCAATCGTGGAGGCCGAGTGCAGCGAATGGCGCAACCGGCGCTTCGCCCGGCGTCAGCTTCTGGTTATGGATGCGTTCCTCATGATGCGAGTGCGTCAGACGTTCTACGTGATTGCTGGCCTGTTGCACCTATGGCGCGGTGAGGTGTGGTCGCTGTCGGCCCGCACCATGCAAGATGCGATCACAGTCGGCCGGTTCCTGATCGACCAGATGGGACACACGCTCGCGGCGATGCGGGAGCCGACCGAGGCGGAGCGGGATGCCGCGATCCTGTACCACGCGCTGCACGGTTACGTTACCGATGCATTGCGGCAGTCCGGCGCGCACCCGTTCGAAATTAGCCTGACCCGGCTGAACGCCCAGGCCCCGCGCTTCGGCCTGACCCGTGCGCGCGTAAGACATGCGCTTGCGCTGCTTGTCGAAAGCGAGATCGCGCGTGAACGCCAGGCTGGTCTCGAAATCGTGCTCGAACTGAACCAGAGTCGCTTCGATGTGATGGCGCAACAGTAAGCGCTACCAGCAGCCCGTGAGATTTTCCCGCGGGCATGTGTCCTCCATTTGCCTTCGCACCTGCGTCTCATGCGATGCCGCCTTTTGGCCCGCGTGTGGGCCGGTGCGCCCTGAGAAAACGCGGTTTCGCGTCAGACGGCGCGAAAGGAAAAAAATGAACGCTTGCAGTATGTCGGGCGACCGCCCGGCCAACGATATGCCCGTCGATACGGGGCCCGGTTTCCGGTTTGCTCCGATTCGAGTGATCGCTGCAATCACGGTTGTTTCCCTGGCGACCACCGTGTCGCTCGGCATTGCCGCCTATGCCGGTTGGCTGCGCGGCGCCACCCCGGTGCAGCGGACGATGTTTGTGGCGGTGGTCTGCGTAGCCGTGCTCTACGTGCATCTGATCACGATGTATTGGCGCGCCTTCTCGGCGTCGGGACGCATTGCCTGCGGCGCACTGTGGATCGTCGCCGTCTCAGCCGTGATGATCGGTCAGATGACGTTCTTCGTCGAGTCGCAGCGTGCCGCTGGCGACCATCGTGTGGCGTCGGTGCCGGTTGCTGAACCCACGCGCCGCGTTGATATGCCGCGCGGGCGCAGTCTCGCGGATATCGCGGAAGAGCGAGTTCAGCTCGTTGCCGATCTGGCGCGTGTCGAAGAGGGACTTCGTCTCGACAAGCCGTAGTGCAGGGCGAGGCCGCCCGCGCCCGGCCGATTCACGCAAAGCCATTTGCAACCTCCAGAAACAGGACGGCCCGGCGGGTAAGATCCCGGCCGGGCCGTAAGACGTCATGGACATGGGTTCAGGCAACCAGCTTCATTGCCTCGTCCTATGCGCGCTGCTTGATCGCGGCACCGGCATCGAACCACGTGGCGTCGCGCCGGTGATCCGCTGATGGTGCCGGCGACGAAACGGACGTCGGCCGATTCGATCGTCCAGTCCATGCCCGCCTGACGAGCCCAGACCTCGATAGGTTGTTTCCGGGAAAGCTGATTGCCAAGACCATGCCACGGGGTATCGCCGACAAAAGCCATGTTGCTGACGAGATGCATAGAACCTCCAGACAAGTGCATAAAGCCCGGCACGCGGCCGGGCAGTAGGGGAAGAACGGGAAAGAGAAATCCGGAAGGCTGGATCAGTCCAGCCGGATCGAGAAGATGTGTCCGCAGGCGCGGCAGCGCCAGTTGTCGAGCACCTTTTGATCAATGGTTTCGCCGAGCACCGCGCCGGTCGCACAGCCGGCTGCAGCACCTGCCAGACCCGCGATGATCGCGCCAGCGATGATGCCGCACAGCACGCCAAATGGGCCGCCGAGCGTGCCAGCTGCGGCACCTATCTCTGCGCCGGACAGGGCTGCGGCGGCCGCGCTGGTACCGGCGGCAGTGGCGCCTATTGCACCGCCGATTCGTCGCGCAATGTGGCGAGGCTCCGTGCGGAACGACTCGCACGCAGGGCAGGCGTAGATCACTTCGCCCGTATCCGGACGGTAGCGAGGTAGCTCCTGCCCGAATGGGCGGGACGACTCCTGCGAAGGCTCATGACCGTGCAGGCGCATGTGTTCGTGCAGCGATCCGTCTTCGTTGTCATCGTCAAAGGGGGATAGGGCAGATTGCGATCAGGCATGGCTAGCCATCGCCTTCCGCCGGATGTGACTGGCGTAGCAACCGACGCACATCGTCCACACCGTGCCGAGGACGAAGCAGATCACGAATGCGACCAGCTAGTCGAGGGGTGGGGTAGGGAGCGTCACCGGACTCCTGAGGCGGGTTCGCCGGTGCGCAATCGCAGCGACGGAGCAGCAGTCTGCTGCGTGCTCCGGCGCGTGATATAGGGCTGAAAAGAAATGGGATCGTCAGTCTGGTGTCGTGACATCGAGTCGCTGCTTCTGGCTTCCGATTTTTCTTCCACATTTGTGGTAAAGTAACCGGAAGTCAACTTCTGGGGCATACCCATGTTTGCCACTGTCGTCTTTCACGAGCCAGCCGATGTCGATACCCGATTAGCGCAATTGCAGCTTGACCGGCAGATGCTCATCGACGCAGTGTTGCAGGCCATTCTGTACCGGGCGCGTCTCACGGCCCACCATCCCAGGCTGTATCGTCACTCCGTACTGACCAATGAGACGGTTGCCGCCCTGCGGGATTTTCTCATTCCGCGTGGTTGGGAAAAGCAGGACGAAGGCAACTACGAGTTGGTGGTCAATCCGGCGCTTGCTGTCGCAATCGCTGTCGCGTCGGGCGATGATGCAACGGGCGTCAAGGACCGGACGCCGTCCAACAAGAGCGAAAAAGGTCCGCGTACCGTCAAGGCGGTGGACGACAACCGGACGGCGGATCTGTTTCCTGAGACCCTGCCGCCCGTAGAGGACGAGCAGCGCGCGCTCGACACGTGGATACTGCTGCATCATTTCAAAAGCGACGAGCTCCATCTTGAACTGTCTCGCCCGAACGGTTACGACTCGACACAGCGTTTCGTGACTTCGTGGTCCGAACGCATTGTGCTCGGTGCGATTGAGTTGGACGGTAATCCCGCGGTGTTGCCAATTCCCCAGTCGCCGGACGTCGACGTGGCGGTGAGCCGTAAGTAGCGCAATCAGGTAAGTGATGTTCAACTCAAAGCGATTCTCGCTCGCGCGGCGGCGACGAGGTATGACCAAACGGGAAGTCGCTGAACGCATTGGCGTCAGCGAGCGGTCGGTGTCCGCGTACGAAAAGGGAGACCAGGAGCCGGAACGGTCCAATATGCAACGTATTGCGGCAGCGCTCGGCTTCCCCGAAGCGTTCTTTTTCGCCGGCGATCCGAGCGAGCTGTCGGGTAGCGTGGCGAGCTTCCGGTCGATGTCGAAGATGAGCGCGCGCCAGCGTGACAGCGCGCTGGGTTCGGGTGCGATCGGGCTCATGCTCAACGAGTGGCTAGAGCGCAATTTCAACCTGCCGTCCCCCGATCTTCCCGACCTCGGACGGGAGCCCGGTACGCTGACGGACCCGGCGCGTCTGGAAGATTTCGAGGAGGATATCCCATATCCATCGATCCCTACGGCCTATGGCCCTGAGGCGGCGGCTGAGGCGCTGCGCTCGCAGTGGGGGCTTGGTGAGCTGCCGGTTAGGAATATGATTGCCCTGCTGGAATCAAAGGGCGTGCGCGTGTTCTCGCTCGCGATTGACGCGAAAGAAGTCGACGCATTCTCTATGTGGCACGGTGGTACGCCGTTCATGTTCTTGAACACCTATAAGTCGGCTGAACACTGCCGGTTCGATGCGGCACATGAGCTGGGCCATCTGATCCTGCATCGACATGGGCAGACGCAAGGGCCCGAGCTGGAGCGCGAAGCAAACGCGTTTGCTTCGGCGTTCCTCATGCCCCGCAAGAGTGTTCTGGCTTATGCGCCTCGTGTGGCGACATTGCCTGGGCTGGTACGCGCGAAACATCACTGGAAAGTGTCGGTTGCGGCGTTGAACTACCGAATGCACGCACTTGGGCTGACGAGCGCATGGATCTACAGGACGTTGTGTATTCAACTAGCAGAAGCCGGCTACCGCACAAACGAACCGGAGCCAATGACGCATGAAAAGTCTCAAGTGCTGGAGAAGGTTTTCAAGGCATTGCGCGATGAAGGAACGTCAAGATCTGATGTTGCCCAGGCTCTTGCGATTCCGCCAAAAGAAATCGACTCCCTGACGTTTAACTTGATGCTGAACCTGTTGACAGGACGCGGGGACGGTACGCCTTCTAAGGACAGTGCCATGCGTGATGGGCTTCATCTGATTCATACGCACGGTAGCTCCCCGTCGAAGCGCGGCAAGCGTACATGAGCACGCCGATTGCAAGACAAGGCTGAACGGGAACGCGAGCAGAAATCAAAAAGGAATCGCAGGTGGACATTCACGGTTCCCGGGGGAGGTTCCCCAGCACTGGATTGCGCCAACGGAGCGGGCAGGTTGTCGCAGCTCCTGGAGCCAGTGGTACATGCCTGAAACGGATTGGTTGCGAGTCAACTCCTTGGCTGCTTATGCCTCAATGTGGGAAAATTGGACAGTTTTGGCAAACAAAGTTCAAGTTCGGCAAATGGCAGGGGGTGAGACGATGACCGATCCTGAGAGCGAAATCTTGACGCTCGACGAAGTCGCTGTATATCTCAAAGCCGGGAAACGGACGGTCTATCGCCTTGCTCAGAAAGGAGAAATCCCGGGCTTCAAGCTTGGAGGTAGTTGGCGCTTTCGCCGCTCTGAATTAGATCGCTGGATTGCCAGCCGCATTGGCTGGCATTGCCAATCTTCCAGGTCCGACAAGGGGAAATCATGACTGGTGCCATTGCCACGTCCTCGCGCGTCACCTCCCTTCCAGTGCTTGATAAGCTCGAACGGCTCGTCAGGGAAGTAGATGCTTTGCAGAGCAAGCTGATCCTACTGGTCGGCCTCAGTGGAAAGACTCCACTCCTGCATGCGCTGGCCGAGCAGCTTAAAACAACGCCGGTCAACGTCGGGGCAGAGTTGGGGCATCGTCTTGCCATCACGCCCGTTTTAAAGCGAAGTTTCTCGGCGGGCGAACTGTTGCGAGAAATCGCGAACAGCGTGGGTAACAGAGCGCCACTGCTGCTCGACAACATCGAAGTGCTGTTTGAACCGGGCCTGAAGGTCAATCCACTCGATCTCATCAAGCGTCTGGCGCATTCCCGTTGTGTCGTCGCCGTGTGGCCGGGCGAAATGCGCGATGGACACTTGGTATACGCCAGCATGGGGCACCCAGAATACCGTGACTACAGCCGCGACAGCGTGGTCATTTTCGAAACAGCGCAAAGCTAACATCAAACTCATGGCCAAGAACATGAAATACGGAGATTTGATTCAGTTCGAGCAGATCGAGTCAGTCGTTCAACTGCTTGATGCCGATCGTCCAGCCGAAGCGAGGAAGCTCGTCTCGACGTTCGTCATCTCCGACGATATGGCTGAGCGTATCTCCAAGCTCATGGTGCCTCAACTCGGCTTCGATGAAGCGGTCGATCACAAGGGCGTGCTCATCGTCGGCAACTATGGCACGGGTAAATCGCACTTGATGTCGGTGTTGTCGCTGGTGGCAGAAGATGCCGCCTACGCGTCTATGATCCGGCATCCCAAAGTTGTCGACGCGGTGGCATCCATCGCCGGTCGTTTCAGAGTGCTGCGTATTGAAGTCGGCGGACTTGAAATGCCGCTGCGCCAGATCATCACCCAGCAGCTTGAGCGCTTTCTCGAAAAGCTTGGCGTGGACTTTACTTTTCCGCGTGCGGACCAAGAACTAAACAACAAGGATTCGCTTGAAGAAATGATGGCCGCCTTCGGGGAGAAATTTCCGAATCAGGGGATGTTGGTCGTGGTGGACGAATTCCTCGAATACCTGCAGTCGCGCAGGGATCACGAACTGGTTCTCGATCTGGCTATCCTGCGCCAAATTGGCGAGGTCGCCAAACATCTGAAGTTCCGCTTTGTGGCGGGCGTGCAGGAAGCAATTTTCGATGGCGGGCGTTTCCAGCATGTGGCCGACAGCATCCGGCGTGTCAATGAGCGGTTCACTCAGATCCTGATCGATCGTCAGGATGTCAGCTTTGTTGTCTCAGCTCGCCTGCTCAAGAAGTCCGTTGACCAGCAGAGCAAAATCCGCGAATACCTTACGCCGTTCGCCAAGTTCTATGGCTCGATGAACGAGCGAATGGACGAATACGTACGACTCTTTCCCGTTCACCCCGACTACCTGAAGACGTTCGAGCAGATCCATTTCACGGAGAAGCGCGGCGCGCTCAAGACCATCGAATCTGCGATGCAGGCCATCCTTGAGAAAGATGTGCCCACCGATCGACCACAATTGATCGCCTACGAGAGCTTTTGGAACACCGTCAAGAGCAACTCGGTCTTGCGCGCCGATCCGAACATCAAGGAAGTGTTGCGTGTTTCTGATGTGCTGGAGTCCAGAGTCCAGCAGGCGTTCACCCGTCCAGCCTACAGGCCAATGGCTTTGCGCGTTATCTACGCGCTGGCAGTGCATCGTCTGACTACGGGAGGGGACATCCACATTCCCATTGGTCCCACTGCAGCCGAGTTACGTGATTCGTTGTGCCTGTTCCAACCTGGGGTTGAGGATATGCCCGGGGAGCCCGCCGAAAACTTGCTGTCGATGGTGCAAACCGTGTTGCGCGAGGTGCTGAAGACCGTCAACGGCCAGTTCATCTCCAAGGCCGCCGACACGGAACAGTATTACCTCGATCTCAAGAAGGACATTGACTATGACGCTCAGATCGAAAAGCGTGCCGAAGCGCTGTCCGAAGACGCACTCGATCGAGCCTATTACAGTGCCATCAAGGCACTGATGGAGTGCAGCGACGATCTTCGTTATCCCGGATTCCAGATCTGGCAGTATCAGATTGAATGGCAAGAGCATCGCGTCGAGCGCTTGGGTTACCTGTTCTTCGGCGCACCGAACGATCGCCCGACGGCGCAGCCGGAACGGGACTTCTACATCTACTTCGTCCAGCCATTCGACAAACCCCGCTTTACCGACAAGCAGCAGCCGGACGAGGTGTTTTTCCGTCTGAAGTCGCTGGACGAAGCTTACAAGCGCTACCTATCGCAATACGCGGCGTCTCTCGATCTGGCATCTACGGCCAGTGGCGGTGCAAAAAACGTCTATCTTTCCAAGGCACAAGATGCCCTGCGTGGCATGAGCAAGTGGTTGCAGGAAGCGCAGTTGGTCGCCTTTGAAGTCACTTATCAAGGCAAAGCCAAGACGCTGCAAGACTGGGTCAAGGGTGTGTCGCTGCGTGACCGCGCCCGTTTGGGACCGAATGAGAGGATCAATTTCCGAGACATCGTGAACACTGTGTCGGGCTTGGTGTTGAACCAGCATTTCGCCGACATCGCTCCCGAATACCCGAAGTTCCCCGTCCTGGTCACCGAGGCCAACCGCAAGTCACTGATTTCCAGCACATTGCGCGCGCTCGCGGGTGGCACGCGCACCAAAGATGCCATCGCGGTCCTCGATGCCTTGGAAATGCTTGATGGCGACCGCATTGACCCGACCAATTCGCGCTACGCCCAAGAGGTTTTGAACCGTCTCAAGGCCAAAGGTCACGGCCAGGTACTTAATCGTAGCGAACTGATTGCCGGCGCGACGGACGTAGAGTATTTCTCCCCTGCCAAACAACGACTGGAGCCCGACCTGCTCGTCGTTGTGCTGGGTGTGCTTGTATATAGCGGTGACATCGTGTTGTCGATCACGGGCGACAAGATCGACTCCGGCAAACTAAACCTGCTGGCCGAACGCTCTGCCGATGAACTCCTGCAGTTCAAGCACATCGAAGCGCCCAAGGAAATCAATCTTGCAGTGCTGCGAGCACTGTTCGAATTGTTCGGACTGGCTTCCGGGCTTGCGCAGAAAGCCAGCCAAGGCGACAACGAGCCGGTCATTGCGCTGAGGGATAAGATCAGCGCTTTGGTGCCGCGTGTCCTTAAGGCCGGTTCCGATCTCCAGCAAGGCAAGCTCGGATTCTGGGGGCAGAATTTGCTCCGTGACGAAGAGGCCAAGGATTGGTATGCGCGACTCGATGCGCTCAAGCAGTTCACGGAATCGCTGTCGCGTTATCACACGGTTGGCACGCTGAAGAACCTGCGTGTGACGCAGGAGGAAATCGACACCCAGAAGAAGAATCTGGACGTGCTTACCGGCGTCGAGCGTCTGCTGGAACTGGTCGGCGAACTGGGGAGCACGGCATCCTATCTTTCGCAGGCGGAGATGGTGCTGTCATCCGGCCATGAATGGGTGAAGCGAGCCGATGCGGCGCGCAAGGTTCTGTTCGAGAAACTGGCCGACGATCGCACGGCAGATCGTGCTGCTACGGTGCTTGGTGACTGCCGCCAAGTGCTGGCTCAGCTCAAGAGGGACTATATCGCCGCGTATATCGCTTCTCACAGCAAGGCACGACTCGGTGTGACCGAAGAGAAAACCCGCAATGCGTTGCGCAAAGACGAACGCTTGCGATCTCTGCGAGTGTTGGCCGACGTATCGCTGATGCCTACCAGTCAGCTCATTGCCTTCGAGGACGCACTGAACGGCCTGAAAAGCTGCTCAGCGCTGGACGAACCGACGCTGGTCGCTGCTCCCGTTTGTCCGCACTGCCAATTTCGTCCGTCCGCCGAGCAACTGGAACTGCTACCCGCCGCCAACCGACTGAGCAAGCTGGACGACGACCTTGATCAGTTGCTGGCCAATTGGCAACAAACTTTGTTGGAGAACTTGGAAGACCCTTTCACGCAGGAAAGCCTGAGCCTGCTGCCATCTGCGTCGAAAAGTCTGATCGACACGTTCCTCGCCGCACGCAAGCTGCCGGAGCCAGTAACTGCCGACTTCGCCGGCGCCGTTCAGGAAGCCTTGTCTGGACTGGAGAAGATCACGGTAAGAACGGATGAACTGCGTCAAGCGCTGCTGCAAGGTGGTGCGCCCGTGACGCCCGATGAATTGCGCAAGCGGTTTGATGCGCTGATTAGTGAGCGGGGCAAGGGCAAGGATGCCACCAAGCTGCGTTTCGTTATTGAGTGATGCCGTGACGACGAAATTCCGACGGAGCATGCATGGAGAGGGATGAACTGCTCGCACGTCTTCAATCTATTGAGTGGGACGACATCGAGTTCAAGGAAGCAACTTGGGCAGTACCGAAGGATGCGCTTTCAACGGTCAGTGCTTTTGCCAACACGGCAGGCGGGTACCTGGTGTTTGGCGTGAAGCAGGCCAATGGCTCGTTCACCGTCACTGGTGTCACCGATGCTGATGGCATCCAGAACACCTTTCTCGGTCAGGTCCGGGACGCCAATAAAATCAGCGCTTTCCTGCCTATCGCTGGAAAGGTGCACAACCTAGATGAAGGCACAGTGCTGGCGTTCTATATTCCCGAGGCTGCGCGCAGGCAAAAGCCCGTTTATCTCGACGGGAACCCGAAGAAGGCATTCGTCCGCCGTGGTGGGCGTGACGATACTTGCACGGGGGATGAACTGCTCCGCTTCATTCGCGATGGGGCGGCGACTCGCTACGACGCCGAGTTGATGGACGTGGACATTTCCCGTTGCTTTGATGAAGCCTCCTTGCGTTGGTATCGCACGCGCTTTGCCGCCAGCAATCCGGGTAAGGACGCGACCGCTAACGATGAAGCCTTCTTGCGCGAATGGGGCTTTCTGGTCGAGCAGGGAGGTGTGTTGCGTCCCACCCGCGCTGCTATTCTGGTGCTGGGCAGTGGCGAGTACGTCAGACAGGTGCTGCCGCGCATGGTAGTGGACGTGCAGCTTTATTACAACGCGAGTACCGACTACGACTCTGCGGTGCGCTGGGCTGACCGCATCACTGTGGAAGACAACCTCATCAAGGCGTGGCAGGCCATCGTCGATTTTTATTTTCGGCACAGTGAGCGACCCTTCGGTATCGATGCCGCCACCCTTCGGCGTGACGACGATCCGCCGGATTACATTTCCTTCCGTGAGGCTGTCATCAATTTGCTGATCCATCAGGATTTTGGTGACACCACACGCGTGCCGGTCGTCCGCTTCTTCCGCGATCAGACCGAGTTTTTCAACCCGGGCGATGCCTTCGCGTCGCGAGAGCAATTGCTCGATCCCGGTGATAAGGAAGTGCGCAACCCCAGTATCGTCAACGCCTTTCGTCGCATCGGCCTATCCGACCAAGGTGGTACCGGCGTGCGTGCCATCTTCGACGGTTGGCGCAAGCTGGGTTATCTGCCGCCGGAGATTGAAAACCACAAGGTCGAAAAGAGCTTTCGCCTGCGACTGCGCAAGGAAAAACTGATTACCGAAGCCCAGCTTCTGGCGCAGGCCAGTCTGGGCGTGCATCTGAGCGAGCAGGAAGCTGATGTGTTCGCTTACCTGACCCGTCAGGGACAGATCGACATTGTCGATGTCAAAGCGCTCACTGGATTGAGTGGGGTCGGTGCCCGTGAGCTTGTGCAGCGCCTGACTGTACAAGCCTTGATCGTGGCGCGAGGAGAGTCCAACAACTTGTTCGGTCTCGCCGAGCACTTGCGGGCCCGCTTCCTTTCGGGTGCTGATGGAAAAAATGAGGAAAATCAATCGCCTACCGGCGGTGCGGCGCTGGGCGGTTTGACCGATCAAGCTACCGATCAAGCTGTATCTGGAATAATTGGGCTTGATCGGTTGACCACCGTGCAGTGGAGCATCATTGGCTATACCGATGCCCCGCGCTCGCTTGCCGAGTTGATGCGCTATACCGGCTACCGCCAGCGTCCGCACTTCGTCGCCACCCATTTAGAGCCGCTACTCGCGGGCGGAGTGCTACGTCAAACTGTCCCCGATAAACCGCGATCGCCGCAGCAACGCTACGTGCTTACCGAGGTTGGCGTGAAACTCAAGGTACTGCACGAACAACAACCGGCCGCCGGCCGAACGGAAGAAAACGATGAGTAGCACCCAGTCCCTGAACTTCGGCGCAGAAGAAGTGGCATCTAGCCCAGTTGAGTGCCTTGGCCAGACGTTCCCCAGCGATCAGGCCCGGCGCGAGCATTATGTTGCACTGCTGGCTGCCAAGTTGAAGGAGTCAGAGTTCCGCAAGCAGGAAGGTTTTCCGCAGGGCACGGACGAGGCTATTCTCGCCATGTCCGATCCGCCGTATTACACCGCCTGCCCGAATCCGTGGCTGGTGGATTTCGTTGAACACTACGGCAAGCCCTACGATCCGACGGTGAAATACAGCCGTGAGCCGTTGGCAATTGACGTGAGCGTGGGTAAGACCGACGCCATTTACAAAGCACACAGCTACCACACCAAGGTGCCACATCTAGCCATCGTGCCATCCATTCTGCACTACACGAAGCCTGGTGACTTGGTGCTGGACGGCTTTTCTGGTTCGGGCATGACCGGCGTGGCTGCGCAGTGGTGCGGCACTGCTCCGGCCAGCTATCGGCACGAGCTGGAATTGGCATGGAAAAAGGAAGGTCATGCCGCGCCTCAATGGGGCGCACGTCGTGCTGTGCTCAACGACTTGTCGCCAGCCGCGACCTTCATCGGCGCGAATTACAACGTTCCGTTCGATGTGGAGGCCTTCGCGAAGGCAGGCAAGCAACTGCTCAAGGGCGTGGAGCAGGACATTGGCTGGATGTACGACACTCTGCATAGCGACGGCGTAACCAAGGGGCGTATCGAATATACGGTTTGGAGCGAGGTGTTTAGTTGCCCGGAATGCGCGGGCACGGTGAATTTTCTCGATGAGGCGCTTGAAGAAGAGAGCAAGCGTGTGCGCGACACTTTTCCGTGCCCGCACTGTGGTGCAGAATTGAACAAGGACAGGCTGGAGCGTGTGTTTGAAACTCGCGTTGATCCGGCCACGGGCCAACCGTGGCAGCGGGTGAAGTTTCAACCATCGTTGATTTATTATGTCGTCGGAAAAACGCGTTACGAGAAAGAACCGGACGCTGCCGACTTGGCCACGCTGGCGAAGATCGAAGCCCTGCCGCTGCCCGCGTCAGTGCCAACGAATCGTTTTCCCGTTGAGGACATGTATCACGGTTCGCGGATCGCGCCCAAGGGTTTCACCCACGTTCACCATTTTTATCTGCCCCGCGCTGCTCAGGCGATGGGCAAACTGTGGGAGATGGCACAAGCGCATCATGACCTGCGCATTCGGGCTTTCCTGATTTTCATGGTCGAACAGGCAGTTTGGACCGCTACCCTCTTAAACCGATTCCGACCGACGGGCTTCTCGCAAGTCAATCAGTACCTGACGGGCGTGTACTACGTTGCATCTCAACACGCCGAATGCAGCCCCTGGTACATTCTTGATGGAAAGCTCGATCGACTGGTAAAGACGTTCCACAGCTTGAAGTCGGCTTCCAATGTGGCGGTGACAACAGGCACAGCAGCCACACTTCCGTTGCCAGGCGACTCAGTGGATTACATCTTCACCGATCCGCCCTTTGGTGAAAACATTTACTATGCTGATCTGAACTTTCTGGTTGAAGCTTGGCACGGTGTCACCACCGACGCCAAGCCCGAAGCCATCATCGACAAATTCAAGCACAAGGCACTGCCCGAATACCAGCACTTGATGCAACGTTGCTTCGCCGAATACCACCGTGTGCTCAAGCCGGGGCGCTGGATGACGGTGGTGTTTTCTAATAGCAAAGCGGCGGTATGGAATGCCATTCAAGTGGCATTGCAGCAGGCTGGTTTCGTTGTGGCAGAGGTGACGGCGTTGGACAAGGTGCAGGGCAGTTTCCGGCAAGTCACATCCACCACGGCGGTTAAGCAAGACTTGGTAATTTCCGCGTACAAGCCCAATGGCGGCTTGGAAGACCGCCTTACGAAAAGCGGCGCGACGGTGGCATCGGCTTGGGATTTCGTACAAACCCATCTACGGAATCTGCCTGTCGTTAAATACAAGAAGAGCGGTGAGCTGGATACCGTCGCCGAGCGTAGCCCACGCCGCATCTATGACCGCATGGTGGCTTGGTTCGTGCGCCACGATGCGCCAGTGCCGCTCTCCAGCCCCGAATTCCTCGCAGACATCTTCAGCCGTCATTTTGCAGAACGCGATGGCATGGCTTTCTTGCAAGAACAGGTCGCCGAATACGACAAGAAACGCGCACAGACCGCGCGAGCGTCTCAGATGGAGCTATTCGTTTCCGACGAACGGAGTGCTATTGATTGGGTGGAGGATTTCCTCAAGAAGCGGCCATCCACTTATCAGGACATCCACCCGGAGTTTATCCGGCAATTGGGTGCGGGCTGGAGGAAGCATGAGGTTCGCCCGGAACTCTCCGCGTTGTTGGAAGCTAATTTCCTGCGCTACGACGGCATGGGGGAGGTGCCGAGTCAGATTCATGGCTATCTCTCGTCCAACCACAAGGACGTGCGCGGATTGGAAAAAAACGACCCGCGCCTCATTGCCAAAGCGAGGGATCGCTGGTATGTGCCTGACCCGAACAAGGCGCAGGATCTCGAGAAAAAACGCGAAAAGGCGTTGCTTAAGGAGTTCGAGCAGTACAAGGCCTTCACGGGCCGCAAGATCAAAGAGTCCCGCCTGGAGGTGTTGCGCGCGGGCTTCCGCGCCGCGTGGGCCGAGAAAGACTACAGCACCATTCTCGCCATCGCCAACAAACTGCCGGAAGAGACCCTGCAAGAGGATGAGAAGCTGCTCACGCTCTACGACATGGCGCTGACGCGCAGCGAAGACGGAGCGTGAGCGATGACCGAGCGCGGCTTCGATACGGGTGACTGGTGTTGGCATGTCCGGCGTGCGACGCCCTGCCGCGTGGTCGAACGGCTGGCGCTATGGGGCGAATCTGGCTATCGCGTCTGGTTGCCTGCCAAGGATGTCGTGCTGCGCGCGGTGGCTGCAGAACTAGCCATGCTGGATGGTGTGCACCCTACGGTGGAGCAAATTCTGCATGCCGTGGCAGCGGCCAAGTTGCAGGACGCGCTCGAAGCAGACCTACTGCTAGCGCCAATCCAGTCCAGCGTGATCCCGCTGCCGCATCAGCTCTATGCGTTGAACCGCGCCATTAGCCAAGATCGCGTTCGTTACCTGCTGGCTGACGAAGTGGGGTTGGGTAAGACCATTGAGGCGGGCTTGGTGCTGCGCGAGCTGAAGCTGCGGGACCGAGCCAAGCGCATTCTTGTGGTCGCGCCGAAGGGGCTGGTGCGGCAATGGCAGACCGAGATGCGCCAGCACTTTGGCGAGCCTTTCCACTTCGTCGATCCATCCGCGTTCGCCGCCTTGCGTCAGTGGCGCAGCGAAAGCGCGGACGACAACCCGTGGCGGATGCACGATCAGGTGATCTGTGCATTGGATTCGGTGAAGCCATTGGAATCGCGGCGCGGTTGGAGTCTGGAGCAGATCCAGATCTACAACCGTGAACGCTTCGAGGAGTTGGTGTCGGGGGCATGGGACTTGGTCATCATCGACGAGGCGCATCGCATGGGCGGCAGCACCGAGCAGGTGGCGCGCTACAAGCTAGGCGCAGCGCTGGCGGAGGCATCTCCTTGTCTGCTGTTGTTGTCTGCCACGCCGCATCAAGGAAAGACAGACCAATTTATGCGTCTGATGCAGTTGCTGGACCGGGATGCCTTTCCCGACGAAAGCAGCGTAAGCCGCGAGCGTGTGCAGCCCTTTGTCATCCGCACCGAGAAGCGCGCGGCCGTCAATGCTGAAGGCCAGCCGCTCTTTCGCCCACGTCTCACACGCTTACACACGGTGGCATGGCAGGCGCGGCACGCAGCGCAGCAGCAGTTGTATGAAGCCGTCACCGACTATGTGCGCCATGGTTACAACAAGGCACTGGCCGCCAAGCAGCGCCACGTCGGCTTCTTGATGATCTTGATGCAGCGGCTGGTGACATCCAGCACGGCCGCGATCCGCGCAACGCTGGAAAAGCGTCAGACGGTGCTGGAGATGCCGCAGACACAGGCCAGCCTGTTCGAAAGCCTTAGCGCCGACGAATGGGCCGATCTGGATGGTGAGGCGCAAGTGGACTTGGTGCTGCAAGCCAATGGCATCGAGTTGGAGAAATCGGAAGTCGAAACCTTGCTGGCGGTGGCGCGTTCCACCGAGGCCGCAGGTACGGATGCCAAGGCCGAAGCCCTGCTCGAGCTGATCTACAAACTGCAACAGGAGGAAGGCAATCCAGCGCTGAAGATGGTGGTGTTCACCGAGTTCGTGCCCACGCAGGCGATGCTGGCCGACTATCTGGAAAGCCGGGGCTTTTCGGTAGCGACACTCAACGGCGGCATGGACATGGAAGCGCGTACCCGCACGTTGCAGCGCTTCGCGGAGGACAGGCGCGTGCTGATTTCCACCGACGCGGGCGGTGAAGGCTTGAACCTTCAGTTTTGCCACGTCATCGTCAATTTCGACATGCCGTGGAATCCCATGCGCATTGAGCAGCGCATCGGGCGCGTGGATCGCATCGGGCAGAAGCACGTCGTGCGCGCCATCAACTTCGTTCTGGAAGACACCGTTGAACACCGCGTGCGGCAGGTGCTGGAAGAGAAGCTGCAAGCCATCGCTGACGAGTTCGGTGTAGACAAGGCCGCGGACGTGATGGATTCGGCGGAAGTCGAGCCGGTGTTCGATGAGCTATTCGTTCAGAGCCTGCAACATCCGGATGCTATTGAGCGCGAATGTGACAGCGTCGCCTCGCAGTTGCGCGCTACGCTGGAAGAATCGAACCGGCACAACGATCTGCTGGCTGTGCCGCACGATCTGGATGTCATGGAAGCGCGCAAGTGGCGCGACCATCCGGCGCAGTTCTGGCTAGAACGTGCTGTCGTCAACGGGCTGGCAGCGAGAGGTGGGGCGGCAACCAAGACCGGCGATGTCTGGCGGGTGCTCTGGGCGGACGGCAGTGAAACACCGCAAGCGTGTTTCGACTCACGCACGGCGGACGATAAGCCGACGGCGGAATGGCTGACGATGGAAGACCCACGTGCGCGTGCCGTCATCGGTAGTGTGCCACGCTTCGTGGCAGGGCAGCCCTTGCCTGTGATCCGTGTGACCGGTCTGCCGGGTTCCGTGAGCGGTATCTGGTCCCTCTGGGAAATTGGTCTGACGGCGCAAGGTGCGAGCCGGAAGCGCTTTTTGCCCGTCTTCATTAACGATGAAGGTCGTACCTTTGTGCCCACCGCCAAGCGCGTGTGGGACTTGCTGTTGACTGAGGATGTGGTCGTGTTATCTGCCGCAGATGGGGAAGACTCGGCGCACTGGTTCGATGCGTCATTCGCTGTGGCCAAGGCACAAGGCGAGTCAATGTTTGCTGCGATGCTGGAAGAACATCGCAGCAACATCAAGAGTGAACGTGATCGCGCTATCTATGCATTCGAAGCGCGCTTCCAAGCTATTGGCAGGATTGGTCTGCCCGCCGTGCGCGAGTACCGCCGCCGCCAATTGCAAGCTGAGCATAAAGTTCGTATGGCCATCTTGGACGAAATGGAAAACTGCACACCGGAACTGAACGCCGTAACGATGGTACGAGTTGCCCGCGAGCGTCCAGTATGAGCCTGTGGCATCAACGCATCCTTGACCGATTCACTGCGGATCTCTCCAGGCTATGGATAGCCTGCGACCCTGATGGTGTTCTGCTTGACGAAAAGCTGCTATCCGAGCTTCGCGCCCGTAGCTTCAATGTGATTGGGTACGAAGATCCGTTCGAATTCCGAGCAGAATACGAGGAACGTTATCGTGCCGCGTGGGATGCCGGTGAGTTGGCGCCGTCATCAGCATTGATCGTGCATCTGCGTCGTGACAATGCAGATAGCCTGCCGTGGGACATTGTTCATCATGCCCGTCAGGTACGACTGATTCTCGCGGAGCTGTTTCCTAAGCTGGCGTATAGCGCAGTGCGGCAGGTGGAGCCGGACTTTCTGGCGCCATTGTTCGACGCCCACCAAAGCGAGTTGCAATCGGCGCGCGGTGACGGCGAGTCGAAGGATTTCATCCTCGAACACGTGTATCAGTTAACACCGCGATCCATTCGAAACTCCGTGGATTTTTGGCGTGAGGCACTCCGGTTGCACTTCGCCAACCGGGCGTTGCCGGAAGTCTTCTCCGAGCATGTGGCAGGCGTTTTGCACGGTAAAGGCCTATTCGTGGGGCAGCCCATTAGTAAGTGGTTGTCGTCCAGGAGTGCGCTGCTGCGTGTAGTGCAGGACGCTTGGCATTGCTATCTGGCCGAATTGCATCTGGACAGCACACAACTTAGCGAGCCTGATCCTCCGCCCTATGGAGGTTATGAGAGCAAGCGGCAGGTGGAAATTCCCTTCGATCACACCGATGTGCGTGCCATCATCTATTCGATGTTCCTCGACGGCAGCCTGCATCCTCTGGCCGTGTCCGGTGTCTCTGCTGGGATGCCAGGATGGATCAAGGCGGGTATCGTCGAAGATGTCTGGTCACAATTTGCGAGGGTGGAAGAGAACATCGACATCTTGGGCTCGACAGTGCCGGGCGCAGATGCCTCGCACAAGCAATGGGGTGATTTCGCCAAGCGTTATGGCGAGATGTTGAGCCGGGTTCACGACTTGCGTGGCAAGGGCACCGCAGAGCAGATGGCGGAGCTTCGCGCTCACGTCACGGCGATTCAGGCGCTCTCAGATGAGCGATTGCAGATGTGGGTCGCAGCCAGCCACTACGCTGATCTGATTTTGCAACCGGCTACCAAGGGGCCGGTCATGGTGCATCACATTCCGCGCTTTCTTCGTCAGCGCCGCAATGCGGGCGAGGCCAAAGTGGCGTTGCTCGTGTTCGATGGACTCGCATTCGATCAGTGGGTCCGGATCAGGGAACATCTGATTGCAAGCGGTCAGCCGCTGGCATTCGATGAGAGCACCGCATTCGCCTGGTTGCCCACGGTGACATCGGTTTCTCGTCAGGCGCTATTTGCCGGCTTGAAGCCACGCGAATTCGACGACTCGATAGATCACACGAACAAGGAAGAAAGCTTATGGAAAGCGTTTTGGCAAAGTGAGGGGGGCGTCGCTCCTGGTGAAGTAATGTACCGGCGAGCCCTACGCCAGCTCGATCAACTGGCATCCTTGCAAGCCGACATCACTGATCGTAAGCCCAAGGTGCTTGGTTTGGTGATCGACGAGGTGGACGAACGATTACACAAGGAGCGATCCAAAGAGGATGTAGCCCTGTGGATCGATCATTGGCTCGAGACAGGTTTCGTTGATCGACTGCTTGCCTTTTTGTTGGCCGAGGGGTTTAGCATCTACGTCACAGCAGACCATGGTAACGTGGATGCCGTAGGCGTCGGCAAGCCCAATCAGGGCGTGATCGCGGAGACACGCGGTGAGCGCGTTCGGGTCTATCGCAGTGAACCGTTGCGAGCCGAGTCTTCGGTGGCGTACTCAACTACGATTAGTCTGGATATTGCTGGGCTGCCGACGAATTTTGTGCCGTTGTTCGCAGGTGGGCGCAGTGCGTTTGTTCCCGCTGGCGACCAAGTGGTTGTTCACGGAGGTGTTTCGGTTGAGGAACTAATTGTTCCTTTCGTGAAGGTTTTAAAGTTAGATGATGTTTGATGAACACGTTGGCTCCTCGAATCGGCTTTGACCGATTCATTGCTCTCGACTGGGCGGCGACTGCGCTGAAGATTCGTGCGGGCGCGGCACAGAGCGAAGATTTGGAGGCATTGCTCGATGCCGCCGAGTTGGGTGCCGCCGCAAGAACGAAGACGCGTACCGTGCTGAAGCGTCTGTGGCTTGAGCCGCGGGCCGAACTGGTGAACTACGCGAACCGTGGCGTAGAGATTTTCCAGGCGCATCCGGACGTGCCTGTAGCTGTACTGTGCTGGGGCATGGCTGTGGCGTCCTATCCCTTTTTCGGAAAAGTGGCCGAACTGATTGGGCGTCTGACGGCCCTGCAAGGTGACTGCGCTTCCGCCGAAATCCATCGAAGGATGAGTGAAATTTACGGTGAGCGCGAAGGTACCTACCGGATGACGAATATGGTCATCCAGAGTCAGGCCAATTGGGGCGCTGTGGAGCGGATTGAAAAGGGGCGGCGCGTGATCCGCCGAGCTGCTACGACGATAGACAACGATGAGCTTACGGCGTGGCTGATCGAAGCAGCATCGTGCTACGCAGACAAGCCGCTTGCAATATCAAACCTGCAATCGCTGCCGGTGCTGTTCCCGCTCAACCTGACACGGCCGTTGGCATATCTGGTGTCGAACAGCGAGCACCTGATTGTAAGGGCGGATGGGCCGGGGAATAGGTCAGTTGCCTTGCGGAACGCAACGTCAGGTCGCTAGTCGTGGTCTGTTGGTGCATTGAGATGGCAGCCAGTCGTCACGACAGAATAGCGACAGCGTCAAGCTTTGCTCGCATCCGGTCGTGGCGCAGATGTCCGTAGTGCTTGTCAATCATTTCGGTGGATGTCCCCGCCATCCGGGCGACTTCAAAGCTATCAATGCCATTCGCGATCATTTCACTAATCGCGGTGTGTCGTATCGAGTACATCACGACCGATGTGGGAAGCTGCGCCGCTTTAACGGCATCCTTGAAGGGCTTTTTCCACGAATCCTTGTTCCAGGGTTGGCCGTACTCGGTCGAGAAGATTGAGGCGTTGGCGATCTTGTCCGTGATTTGTTCCTCAAAGAAGATAACTGCTGCCGACGACAGTGAAACGATTCGATGCCCGGTTTTTCCATCGAGAGCCAGGGTGCCTTGTTGGCGATCAAAATGTTTGACACAGGCGCGTGCGAGCTCGCCGGGACGAGCTGCGGTGAACAGCATCGCCTTGACCACTTGTCGGATATCTGCGGCGCAGGCATTGATCAACGCAGTCCGTTGTTCTGCGGGGAGAAACGATTGCCTTCTGCGCCCGACATCCTTGAATTTCGTGACAGTTTTCCAGCCTGCGTCGGTTGCTACGAGACGATCGTGCAGCGCGAGGTTCAACGCTGCCTTCAGCGAAGCAAGATTTCGATTTGCCGTATCCTTGGCGCATCGGATGTCGTCTTCGTCCTCGGCCGCTTCCTCGATTTCGCTGATTTGCTCGCCCAGCCAGTCCTTCAGATGCGAGGTGCGTAGCTTGGCAATGTCAATTCGCCCGAGCTTGTCGTTGTAGACTAGCCGCTTGAAACGGCCTTCGGCGTCTGATTTGCTGGCGGTGCCCTTGTGCAAGCCTAGATGCTTCACATAGTGTTCGCACGCGTCTTTGACGGTTGTGGTCTTCGTAGAGACGCCGGCATCCGCCGTCTTAGCCCATTCGAGTGCTGCCTTCACCGCTTCATCAAAAGTCGGGAAGGTTCCGAGCGCCTTGTATTCCTGCTTGCCCGCTTCGTTACGTCTGCGGGCGATCCATGTTCCGTCGCCCTCTGCGAGTTTCCGGAAGCCGACGTAAAGACCGGATTGAACCCGAGCGAAGTAGGGTTCCCGTCGCGGGACCAGTTTGTCGCGAGCGGTTTTGCTGGTGATGGGAATAGCCATGAATTTTCGTACGGAAACGGTACGGAAATTATAGGTGGAATGGGGTTGAATTATTTTTCTATGGAAATCAACGGTTTGTGTCGAGACTTTGAATCGACTTGGTTGTCGTTGGATGCGGCTTCCCGCCCTCCGAAGGCAGGGGTTGCTGGTTCGATCCCAGCCGGGCGCGCCAAGTCTAGTAAGGCTTCCAGCGGTTTCGCTACTTCATCGTTTTCTCCCACTTCAGTGAAATTACAGTTAGCCCGCTGCGGTCAGCAGTGTTTCCGGCGGCGCTGACAGGGTGTGCGCCATTCACGGCCCGGTCCGGACGCCGGCCAGCGATTCCGCCCAAGAGGCCTCCGTCGCCCACCGGTGCTGACCGTGCTGGCCGGCGGTCAACGGGACCCTCGACAGTGCTCTGAATGCTCTCGCGTGGCGCGATCGAGGGATGGCATTGAGTTACCCCGGAACGGCGACCTCGCGGGTATGAATCATTGTGAAAATTCGTCAATTCGGTGGCTAAGCAGCCGGTGCATGCGGTCGTCTGATGGACAAACCTATTCTTCCGACCTAATAATTCGCGTGGCAGCCACGACGTAGAGAGACGTCTTGATAACACGAACATCAAAAACCGATTTTTCGCCCGGGCAGGTATTTTTCCCTGTTCCGTTCCTGTATCTGGTGGCGAACCATGAGCCTCGGCTGGACAATCCGAATTGGGTCAACGTGTTGTGCGAACGGCACGATGAAGGCGACGCAATCTGCGCGTACCTCTCCCCCGTGGATGCCATGCTCGAAGCAATCTTTGCATCGAAGCAAGGCAAGCGCTACTACGCAATTCCGGCTAGCGGATTCGTTCCGACGACCTTCATCAAGGACAACAACGGCCGTCTTGCTCTGGACGTGCACCTAGGCTGGCCGGCGCGGGACGGGAAGCTGATTGCCAGGCGCAACGGCAAGCCGGTTACCTGCGCTTCGTATCATGAGATGCAGGTTCCGCCAGAGCAAGCCAATCACATCGCATTTGAACTCGAGCAGGGCACGTCGGCGGTCCTCGACCAGTTATATATGAGCGCTGGCCTGTTTGCATACCGAGAGACGCTCAACACGATGATGGGCTGGCCTGAAACGCGCCGCAACCGGGCCGTTATGGCTGCAGTGCAAAAGATGGGCAGCTTCGCGCCGGCGCTCACCGAGTACAACCAGATGGCGCTCTACGACGCTGAGTCCGAGCAGTGGCATTTTGTGTCCCCCGCGCCCCTGGCAAAGCTTTGACTCGGCGACGGAAGTTGTTGGTTTCCGCGGCACGGAGGGTTTGCCGGAAGCCAAAATGGTTCCACAGCCCCTCGCCTGTTCAACGTTTTTAAAGGTATCACCAGCATGAGGCGCAGCTACTTGATGGTGGGCGACAAGTCGTCTGCCAACGGAACGGTGATTGAAGGGGTGCCTATGACGACCCATCACGGCACCGAACTGACCTTTCTCGGTGCGCAGGTGGCTTGTCCCGCCTGCAAATCGGTCGGCCGCATTGTCCCGACCGGGCCACGCTGGCCGGGCTCAATGATGGGTAAGGAGCCAGCGCTGGAAGGGGACATCTGTGCCTGTAAATGCGACCCGCCGCCGGTGATGATTGCCTCTCAATCCGACATGTACGTGACCTTCGAGAGCCAGCATTTGGCCGACCTCGGTTTTGCGCCAAGCGGCGAGTTGATTGAGCACGCGTTCAAGACGCACGACCAGCACTTTCGAATTATCAACAGCGATGGGGAACCAGTGGAAGGGTTGCCTTATGTGCTCAAGAGTGCGGATGGAAAAACCATACAGGGCATTACATCAGCGAACGGGAAAACCGAACTCATCTCGGCTGACCAAGCGCATGACGTCCAGTTCTTTCTTCACCTGCTGGGAGGGAGTGAGTAATGCAACTGGCCAACGCGCTGATGACCCCCAAGGACGAACGTAAGGCCGTCACGGTTCAACACAAAATCTACTGGATTCACCGGCATGAATGGAATGCCCAATGGATAGCTCAATACCATGCTGCAGTACCCGCACTGGCTAAGGAAATACAGGCTCGAAAGGTCGATATGTCGAAGCTGGAGAGCGAACCCATCGACGGGTCACCTACCGGTGGAAATGACACGAACCGATTTACCTGTGAGGATTTCGCCTTCGAAATTCTCATTGAGTTTGCCTCCCGCAACAAGTTGCCCTTGAAAATCAAGACCGGCTCCGCGGTCTTTAAAAACATCGACATGGACTATCAGTCCGGAAACAAGACGGCTCCGCCGACACCGGCTGGATTTGCTCTTGATGTTGCTTATGCCAGCGGGGCGCCCGACGTGCTGAAAAACTCGCTTCCCGTAGCTGACAGCAACCTGTTGCCGGGCGACCTCTTCGTCGAATTTAACGGCGGGCATATCCAGGTCGTAACCGGGGTGGGGCCAGGACGGGTAGAAATCATGCAGGGCAACTTCCCTGGACCGGGCGAGACACCTCGCCGAAAGTGGACAAGCTATCTGGAACTCGGTCCCTGGATTCGCGCGACGAATACTGGCAACCGGGAAAGCTCGAACTACCTGGGTTCCCCTGTTCAGAATGCCGTGTACGAGCAGCGCAATGGCAAGTGGATGTATCAGCGTCTCTATGGCGATTATCGAGACTGGGACGCCGATGTCTGGGGAAGCATGAACAAGCATGTGCGCTGGAACTTCGCCGAGTTCAATAACCTATGAGACTGAGAATTACCATCGCGGTGCTTGCGGCGCTTGTCCTGTGCTATGTCGCAGCTGGCGCCCCCTCCATCGGATTGCTCTTCAAGCCTTCCGTAATAGGAGGGGGACTAGCATTGAAGCCCATCACCTATCATTGGGCCAACCGACTGGACCGCGCGATACCAGACGCGGAACTGCTGGCGAGCCGTTTTTATGTCTTGGTGTTGGCGGCCATCAGCTTGGCCGCGAGTGGATTGGTGTTCCGCGGTGCGCGCACCGGCAAGGGCTTCGCATTTGTGCTTGGGTGGTCCGTTGCATTGCTCGTCATCCTGCTCTACGCGCAAACTCAAGCTTTCTATACGGTCGGCTAACCTATGACGAAGCGGACGCAAATCGTGCTGGCGACAGCGGCAACCATCCTCTCCCTGGTGGGGTTGGTGTTCAGCGTTGGTGCGCTGCTCTCCCTCAGGAGCGTTGACCAATTCCATCGCCTACTGAGCTACGATTACCTCAGTTTTGTGGATGGTCAGGCCGCCGGCGGTTTGGCCACTGACTTCTTCACGGGTATCGCGTTGGTGCTCATCGGGAGCATTCTGTTCACCAAAACTCAGCGGGCCGGCGACGTGGGCAAGGCGGTAGCCACCTTCCTGCTCGTGTTCATTGCCTGTACTCTCATCTACGCCTGCCTGACCCCTCGCATCGGTGTTCGGCCGTATTGACGGGCTGATACGGCGTTCGCGTCATTCTCGCGTTTATAGCGTGATGCCTTCCAGAACGGCGGCATACGGCTTGAGCGCCGCGGCTTTCGCCGCAGGCGGGCTTCCAGCGCGATCCGGTCCCGCGGAACGATGTCGTACCGCCACCCCGTCATGCGAGAATCCCCCCCACCGACAACTCCAAGCGTCGATCGCGGCGGCCGTCCGCGCATCACGCCGACTCTCCCGATGGCAGCCATCCCGTCTCTTCCGAGCGCAGGCGATGCCCGCGCGCTGACCGATGCGCAGCAGGCGCTCCTCACGCGCCTGCTTACCTATTCCCCCGACGACCCGCACGCCCCGCAGCCATACAGCCGCCGCCTAGCCGAAGCGGAAGGCTGGACGCATGCGCACGCACTGGCCGTGATCGACGAATACAAGCGTTTCGCGTTTCTCGCGCAGGCAGCCGGACACCCGGTCACACCGTCGGTCACGGTCGATGCCGCATGGCATTTCCACCTGCAATACACGCTCGAGTACTGGGACGTGTTCTGCGCCGGCGTGCTGCGCGCGCCGCTGCATCACATGCCCGGCACCGGCGCGCCGAACGAAGCCGCCGTGTACGCGCGGCGCTACCAGGACACGCTCGACAGCTATCGCCGCCTGTTCGGNTGCGAACCGCCCGCGTCGATCTGGCCGCGTCCCGANNCCCGNCCGACCGGCGCCGGAACACCGCACACGAATGCAACGAACGCAGCGCCAGGCACGAACAGGCCGACAGAACCGCCGTCCGCCGCCATTCCGGCAGGCCGCCGTATCTGGCGTGACCGGCTGCCGAAGGCCATCGTGCCGGCCGCCGCCGCGAGCATCATCGCGACCGCCGCATCGGCGCGCGATTTCGATGTCCTGAACTACACGGGGCCGCAGTTTCTCGCGTTCTACCTGCCGGTCTGCATCGTCGCGCTGCTGCTGATCGTGGTGCTGCAGCAGATCGAATACCGCTGCCGGCGCCGACGCGCGCAAGCCTTCTCGTCGGGCCTCACGGCCGAGGAGGCCGCCTATCTCATGGGCGACGAATCCCGGGCCGTGCAGGTCGCGACGCTATCGCTCGTCCAGGCGGGCGCGATCGACCTGTCGATGGGCGGGCGGCTGGGCGCGCGCGTGCGCAGCGTCGATCCGACGCGGGGTGGTGCGTATGCAGACGAGTGCGCGTGGCTCGCCGCGCTACCGGACGGCGAGGCCAGCTTCGGCGCGTTCCGTCAGCGGCTTGCGCGGCGCGTGTCCGATTACGCGAACGCGCTGCGCGGGCGTAGGGGCGCGTGGCTGTGGGAAGCGGGCGAGATGCGGGTCGCCCGAATGGCCTCGCGCGCGATCGCGCTGGCCGTGCTCGGCACGGGCGCGGCGAAACTCGCGGTCGGGCTGAGCCGCGGCCGGCCGGTGCTGCTGCTCGTGATCAGCATGGCCGTGTTTGCAATCGCGTACCGGATCGTCACGCGACGCCTGACGGGATTCGGGCGCGGCGGCCTGACGGTCGGTGCGAGAGCGGCGCTCGCCGCGCACCAGCGCGCATGCCGCGACGAGCCCGATTCACCGGACGCGGTGCTATGGGCAACCGCATTGTTCGGCGCGGGCGCGCTGGCCGGCACAGCGTGGGCCGCGCATTCGATGGCGCTG
>JGI24739J22299_10000076_pt1 | contig 27668 bp, 22 predicted proteins | sample KBSCornC5_FD_22299 | JGI IMG/M metagenome (IMG submission 22299)
TTGCCGTCGCGACCGCCGCTGGCCAGGCCTCCGCCGGCCAGCGTGGCGAGTGCCCAGATATAGCCCTGGTGATGTGCTGTTGCGATGGGCTCCGCATCCTCGCCTTGCGTGCGATGAAAAAGCAGGTCGCTGCGCAGTATGTACTTGGTTCCTCGCGTCACCGTTGCGCCGGCATGCCACACGCCGTGGTCGAACAGGATCAGGCTGCCGGCCCTGGGGCGTACACGGGCGACGATGTCGTCCGCGCTTTCTCCGTGCGCCGGGCCGGCGCCATAGAACAAGGTATCGCCGCCNTCGAACTCGTNGCCGTCCGTCAGGTACACCATGAAGGTGAGCATGGAGCGGCAATCCGGTCCGCGATGGTGNACGCCGTCCTGGTGGATGCGGAACTGCTGNCCAGGGCGGTATCGGCACAGCCGGAGCCGTTCGTTGACGCCTTGCAGGCGCCAACCGGTGCGCTGGTCGGCATCGAGCAGGTTNTCAGCGCCGCCTTGGCACACTTCGTTGAGGCGGCGCAGCAATCGCTCCGCCAGCGCCGGGTCGTCGAGGACCTGGCGATCGTTGTTGCGGTACGAAGGCGGGTAGTCCGATTCGGCGCTCGCGAATCCTCGCGCCTCGGCTTGGGCGATCAACGCCTTGCATTCGNTCGCCGAGAGAAAGTCCGCGATGAGGATGCAGTTGCCGAGCGAGCGGGGCAGGGGNTNTTCGATGGCGCGTGATCGCGGGTCATCGTGGATACCCGGTGCTTCCAGATCCGACACGGTACTGATCGCTTCCATGGCGCCCTCGTTCTTGGTTGCATGACCAATTAATCGCCACGCTACTCCTCCGCATACTCGCGATCAAGGAATATTTGGGTGTATAACCAAGAAACGGAGGGCGCCCATGCCACGCAAACCCAATACCGAGCTGCGCCGGCAGCAGATCGTCGACGGCCTGCTCAGGACCATCGCCGCCCAGGGCTATACCGGGGCCACCATCCAGGCGATCGCCAGCGCATCCGGCCTTGCCCCCGGACTGGTCCACTATCACTTCCGCGACAAGCGCGAGATCCTGGTGACCCTGGTCGAACAGCTGGGCGCCTATGCCGCCTCGCGCTTCCAGGCGCGCGCCGCCGTCGCCGCCAATGCCCGCGAACGCCTGCGCGCCTACATCGACGCGCGCCTGGCCTACGGCAGCGATGCCAATCCGGATGCGGTGGCTGCGTGGGTGATGATCGGCGCCGAAGCCGTACGCGAGCCGGACGTGCGCGAGATCTACCAGCGTGCCGTACGGCAGGAGATCGCGCTGATCCGCCGGCTGCTGCGGGCCTACCTGCTGGAATGCGGCAAGCGGGTGCACAAGCTGGATGCGTTCGCCGCCGGCCTCCTCGCCTTCGTCGAGGGTGTGTTTGTCCTGGCGAGCAATGCGCGAACGCTGGTGCCGACCGGTTTTGCCGCCGATATGGCCGCCGCGTGGGTCGAGCGTTACGTCGCCGCGGAACTGCCGGTGGCAGGGCATGCAGTCGCCGGCAAGAAGACCGTGCGGCAAAAATCGAAAGGAGGGCAGCGATGAAAGCGCGACCGCTCACGGACAATGCGTTGCCGGACGCTCGNGTCAGCGCCGATCTTCGGCACTGGNAGGCGACCTGGGCCGGCCTCGGCGTGACAACCGCGCCTCGCCAGGCCTTCGACCAGTTGCGCCAGCGCTACGACGAACCGCATCGCGCCTATCACACGCGCGAACACTTGGAGCACTGTCTCTCCCTGCTCGCCGGANCACGCAGCCAATGCGANCATCCGGACGAAGTGGCGCTGGCCCTGTGGTTCCACGATGCGATCTACGAGCCCCTTCGTTCCGGCAACGAAGCGGCCAGCGCAGACTGGCTGGTCGAAGTCGCCCGCACCGCCGGGGTGGCCGAAACATCGATCGCGCGGATGCACGCGCTGGTCATGGCCACCCGGCACGATGCGCCCGTGCAGCGGCATGACGAAAGCATCCTGGTGGATATCGACCTGGCCATCCTCGGCGCGACGCCCGAGCGATTCGATGCCTACGAAGCGCAGATACGCCGCGAGTATCGCTGGGCGCCCGGCCCGATCTACAAGGCGGGCCGGACGCGCATCCTGCAGGCTTTCCTGGATCGACCCGCCATCTACGCCACGGCGATGTTCCATCGCCGGTTCGAGCAGGCCGCGCGAGCGAATATCGCGCGCTCGCTGGCCCGGCTGCAGCGCTAGCCGCGCCATGGCCGCAGGGCTCACCGCCGCCTGAGGTAACGCAATATCGCCGCTTCGAGGTGGCGCGGCCGATGGGTCGCCAGTGCCGGCGCGAGCCGGAGCAGGCTGCCGTTTTCCCAGCCGGTGAATGCGCTGGGATGGATATAGGACGCCCGGCAGACGCTCGGCGTGTTGCGCAACATGCAGGCGACCTGCTTGATCACCTCGTTCATCGCCTGCTGCCGCGCCAGTTTCGATGCATGCGGCGGCAACGGCGTGCGACTGAGCAGGCCGATGGCGTGCACCGTGCCTGCCCAGGTGCGGAAATCTTTTGCGGTGAAATCGTCGCCGCCGGCCTGTCGCAGATACTCGTTGACCATGCCCGAGTCCACGGCCTGCCGCTTGCCATCGTCATCGACATACTGGAACAGCCTCTGCCCGGGCAATTGCTGGATGCGCGATAGCAGGCGCACCAGCCGCCTGTCGTTGAGCTCGATCTCGCTTCTGCGTCCGCTCTTGGAGCGGAAACTGAGCCGCAAACGTCCGCGCTCCGCATGGAGGTGATGNGAGCGCAGCGTGGTCAAGCCGTAGCTCCCGTTCTCGCTGGCATACGATTCGTTGCCGATGCGAATCAGTGTCGTGTCGAGCAGCCGCACCACCAGGGCGAGCACTTTATCCCTGGGCCATCCCGGCAAGGCAAGGTCGGCGCGAACCCTGCGCCGGATGCGCGGAAGCGCCGCGCCGAACGCTTCGATATGCGCGAACTTCCGGTCGTCTCTTACGCGGCGCCAGCGAGGATGGTAGCGATACTGCTTGCGGCCCCTGGCATCCCTGCCGGTGGCCTGAAGATGGCCGCGCGGATGTGCGCAGATCCATACGTCCTCATAGGCGGGCGGTATCGCCAAGGCGCGAATGCGCGCGAGCACTTCCTCGCGCGTCACCCGTCGGCCGCGCGCATCCAGATAGATGAAACCTTTGCCGCGGCGATATCGGCGCAACCCGGGCTGGTCGTCGCAGACATAGAGCAGCCGCTCGGCCGCAGCGTCCGATTCTCCAGGTGCGATGAATTTGCGCCGCGCCACGCGTGCTTGCTTCGCCATAGCGCCTTTAGATTTCCAGCGGTGGCGTGAATGCAGCGGCGGATCGAGATGAAATCCATCTCCAGGGCTTGTGCTCGAGGCTGTCTGCGCATTCTCAACAGCGAGCGGTCGATGGCTTTTTTCCGCGGATTTCACGGCTATACCACCCGGCTCTACCTATAACTCTGCCTGCCGCGAAACGGCGCTACAGGAGAATGTGATGGACAAGAATCGCATTGAAGGCACCAAGCACGAAGTCAAAGGTGCAGTCAAAGAAGGCGTAGGCAAGGTCACCAACAATCCGGTCAAGGAAGCGGCGGGCAATCTCGAAAAGAATGCCGGCAAGATCCAGAAGGAGATTGGCAAGGAGAAGGATCGCCAGCGCGATTACGATAAGCACCACTGATGCAGGCTTCGGAAGGCGGCGGGTTCCAACGCCGCCTTCCGGCTTGTCCGCTGGAGTTGTCGACGCCGATATGACGAACGAAGTCCGGTTCGCGCGGTGTGTTGAGAGCGAAATCTTGCTTAGAGCTTGCTGAGGCAAGCGGCAGTCGTCAGGCACCCTGGCCTTATGGACGATGGCGCCCCAATGCGGATGCGCCTATCGTTGCCGGACGCATATGCAATATATGCGTACTTGCGCGGACGCTGANCGGCGCGGCCGACAACGGCGTTCTACCGGGGGCGCGGTCACCTATCGAATACGAACGGGAGACCCAGTGCTATGAAGACTCGTCTGCTCATTGCCGTTGCGGCCGTGGGAGCGGCCACCTGTGCTTTCGGCACCTCGCCAACCACCCTGAAGCTGCAGCGAGGAGGCACCACCGTACCGGTGACCACGCCTCTCGGCGGCGCGCCATATGCCAGCCTGGAACTGGATCCGGCGATGAGCGCCGGGGATGCCGATTCNGGCGATGTCGGCGACATCGGTTCAAGACCCGTGGTGAATCGCGGCCTGCCGCACGGCCATGCCGGCGGCAACAGCATGGGCACCGCCAGGCGCGCCAAATCGAGCCCCGAGCTTCTGGGNGGCTTCGACGGCCTCAACTTCCACGACCAGCGCTACGCCAACGGCGGCAATCAGTTCTCGATCGAGCCGCCCGATCAGGGGCTTTGCGCCGGCAACGGCTTCGTGGTGGAAAGNGTCAACGACGTGCTGGCGATCTACAGCAGCAACGGCGGCAAGCTGGTCGGCCCCGTCGATCTCAACACCTTCTATCACTACCCCGCGGCGATCAATCGCAGCACCGGCGCGTACGGGCCCGAGATCACCGATCCGAGCTGCTACTACGACGCAGGTGTGCAGCGCTGGTTCCATGTCGTGCTGACGATCGACCGCGTGGGCACGACCTCGTCGTTCTCCGGCAACAACCACCTCGACATTGCGGTCAGCCAGAGCGCCGATCCGACCGGCGCCTGGAACATCTACCGCCTGCCGGTGCAGAACAACGGTACGCAGGGCACGCCGGACCACGGTTGCGCGGGCGGCTTCTGCCTGGGCGACTATCCGCACATCGGCGCCGACGCCAATGCGATCTTCCTGACTACCAACGAGTACGCGCTGTTCGCCGATGGCTTCTATGGCGCGCAGATCTACGTCATCGCCAAGCGGGCACTGGTCGCTGGCGATGCCGCCAACGTGGCGATGTTCAACGCCGGCGACCCGGCCATTCCGGCCCCTGCGTTCACGGTATGGCCCGCGGTCTCGTCCGGCGGACAATATGCCACCGGGCTTGGCGGCACCGAGTACCTGCTCAGCTCGGACGCCGTGTTCTACGACTCGGGCACCTCCAACACCTTGTGGTTGTGGTCGGTGACCCATACGCAGGCCATCGACAGTGTGCCGTCGGCCGTCACGTTGAACGTCGCGCCATTGACGGTGAAGCCNTACGCGGTACCGAGCAGCCTGGCGCGGCAGAAGCCCGGCAGCACACCGTTGCGCGACTGCTTTGCCTTGACCGGCTGCGCGCCGACGTACCTCGGTTACCCGAACTTCGTCTACCCGGCTCCGCGCGACCTGGCAGTGAACGACTCGCGCATGCAGCAGGTCAGCTACGCCAACGGCAAGCTCTGGGGCACGCTGGATACCGACGTGCTGCTCGGCGACGGCAGCCACGGCTCGGGCATCAACTACTTCGTCATCAANCCGGACTCCGGCGGCATCTTCGCCAACGGCACGCTGGCCTTGCCGGACGCGAACCTGACCTATGGCGCGGCGGCGGTGACGCAGAGCGGGCGCGGCGTCATCGCGTTCACGGTNGTCGGCCCCAACGACTATCCGAGCGCGGGCTACGCCAGCCTGGATGCGAAGGCCGGCGCCGGCGACGTGCACNTCGCCGCAGCCGGCGCGGGCCCCTGGGACGGTTTCACCGGCATCCCCTACCTGGGTGACAACCGTCCGCGCTGGGGCGACTACGGCGCGGCGGCCGCCGATGGCAACCGGATCTGGCTCGCCTCGGAGTACATCGCGCAGACCTGCAGCCTGGCCCAGTACCTGTCGCCGCCACTGTTCCAGTGCGGCGGCACGCGCGGCGCGCTGGGCAACTGGGCGACGCGTGTCTCGATGATCGGGCTGTGATGCCGCAAGCAAGGTGACAAACAACGGGCGCGGTGGAGATACCCNCATCGCGCCCGCTTCGTCTGCGCAACCGGAAGCCGCTCAGGGGCTTCTCAGTTCCGCCACCTTCTTCGTGTCGATGTANTTCGTCATCCCGGACAGACCCTTCGCCACGTTCGGGTCCATGAACAGTTCACGCCCGGCCACCTGGCCGAGGGCCTGGAAGCCCTGCTGGATGGCNACNTCGCCNTCGTTCTTCAGGGCCAGCACGGCCTGGTCGCGGCAGGTGACCGTCAACAGGCGGGTGAACAGTTGCGCCATGCGGAGGTTGGCCTTGTCGACCTGGGCCTCGGAAACCGTTCCCATCGGCGCTACCGACGGGTGCTTCGACATCGCGGCGAACATCCACTGCACGATGATCACGTGATCGTCCATCGTGCTCTGCCCGACCAGGCAGGCCGACAGCTTGTCGGTGTAAGGGCCTGCCTGGGCGGTGCCGGAAAGCAGCAGCGCCGCGATGAAAAGCGTCTTGGTGAACTTCATGGATTCCCCCTGGTTGGCTTCCGATATTTGCCGTGCGGACCTTCGCCANGATCCGCGCGCCGGTCATCCCGTCCCTGGTGCCGTTCGTCCCACATCTTATGCGGGTGACGCGACGGGCCTGCATTGTGCCTCGAATCACACGACTCCGCCCGCGCGCGGAACCGCCGCTGCCGAGGTCACCCATGCGCTTCACTCTGTTGATCGGATTCTCTCTCGCAAGCGCCGCAAGCCTGTCGTTCGCCAACGCGGGCAGGGCGGCGGACAGCACGGCGCAGGCCCTGGTCGCCGATGCACTGAAGGCCATGGGCCAGAGCCATGATCTGCACCGCGTCGCCATGCTTCGGGCNGAAACGATCGGCGCCGAATGGGACATTGTCGAGTTCGACCATGCGGATGCGCCTTATGTCTTCCAGGGCGCATCGCGTGCGTCAGTATGGAATGACCTGCAGGGCCACCGGCGCCTGACCGACGTCAGCCAGTTCGGCGCGGGGGCGGCGCCGTCATCGTTGCATACGCGCACCCTGCTCACGCCGGAAGAGGAGCGCACGGATCGGGTGGTGGCTGGCCAACCGCCGAGAACCACGCGCGAAGAGGCGCCGCCCGCGTGGGATGTCGATGAACCTGTGTCGGCGCTGTTATTGGCGGAGCGGGTAGACGGCCTGGTCCGCGAGCAGGATGCCGTCGTGCACGGCATGGCGCAGCACGTCGTGTCGTTCCGCGCTGGGCGCTATCCCGTACGCCTGTTCCTCGATGTCGCTACCGGGTTGCCAGGCGCCGTCGAAGTCACGCGGGTCCTGCACCGCGCCAACGGCTCGGACATCGCCTACAACGCCATGGGCGACGTGCACGACCGCGTGGAATGGATGAATTACGCCGTATTCGACGGCGTGCGCTATCCGGTGCAGGCGGACCTCTCGCGCAATGGCGTGCACTTGAAGACGAGCGTGATCAGCGAGCTGCATGTGGATNCGGCGCTGGATGCACCGGCGTTCGCCATGCCGGACACCGGTGTCGCCTTATCGCACACCACGGTCGACGATCTCGCGCTCGGCCAGCCCGCGGGCCTGGCGCCGGATCCCAAGGCGCCGATCGCGGAGATCGCGCCGGGCATCGTGCAGATTCCGGGTTCCTGGTTCAGCACCATCGTGCGCCAGGACGATGGCCTGGTGATCATCGATGCGCCCATCTCGAACGGCTACTCGCGCAAGGTGCTGGACGAGGCGGCGCGTCGCTTTCCCGGCGTGCCGGTGAAGGCGCTGGTGACATCGACCGCGTTCTACTGGCACGTGGCCGGCGTGCGCGAATATGCGGCGCGCGGCATTCCGATCTATGTGCGCGACCGCAATGTGGAGGTGATCCGCGCGATGCTGGCCGCGCCTCGCACGCTGGCGCCGGACGCATTGGCCATGCATCCGCTGGCGCCCGTGATCAGGGCCGTTTCGGCACCGATTACGATCGGTCNTGGACGCAACGCCATCGTGCTCTATCCCATCACCGAGGGCGAACAGCCGATGACCATGAGCTGGATCGCCGATGCGCACCTGCTGCATACCGGCGAGATGGTCATGCCGCTGGGACCGAACGGTTCCCTGGTGCAGCCGGAGGCGTTGCTGGAGTTGCGCCATTCCGTGGCGGCCACGCCCATCGCCACCGACGGGTTGCGCATGATCGGCATGCATATGCGTCCGACCGCCTGGCAGGTGTTGCTGGATGCCCTCGGCGAGGCGGGGCTGCCGGCGCAGGCGGCGCCTCGCATGTTTTGAAACGCATGCCAGCGGCATTGACGTCAAATGTCGATCGTCGTTTCACGCGATCTAGACACAATCCTTAAGCTCTTTCCCAAAAATACAAGGTCTCTCCGCTGTCCCCGGTCAGCCTATGCCCTCGACGTCCCGCTGCAGTCTCGGCGTTCCCGGTTTAGATGCGGTTCTGCTCGGCGGACTTCCTGCAGGGCATCTTTATCTGCTCGAAGGACAGCCGGGATCGGGGAAAACCACGCTGTCCATGCAGTTTCTGCTGGAGGGCGTAAGAGCGGGCGACCGCTGCCTCTACGTGACATTGTCGGAGACCGCGGAAGAGCTCAGGGAGGTGGCGGCTTCGCATGGCTGGGATCTGGCCGGAGTCGACCTGATCGAGCTGTCCTCCGTCGAGGAAGTGCTCGGCGAGGGACGAAGCCAGTCCGTGTTTCATTCCTGGGAAATGGAGCTCGGGGAAACCATCCGGCTGATCAAGCAGGAGGTGGAGCGGCTCGAACCGAAGNGCGTGGTCTTCGACAGCCTGTCGGAACTTCGCCTGCTCGCGCAGGATCCGTTGCGCTACCGTCGCCAGGTGCTGGCGCTCAAGCAGTTCTTTTCTCCGCGCAGCACCACNGTGCTGTTCATCGACGACTTGACCAGCGAAGGCCGCGATCGCGATACGCATCTGCACAGCATCAGCCACGGGGTCATTTCGCTCGAGCGTTTCGCCCTGGACTTCGGCGCAGCCCGNCGACGCCTGCAGGTGCAGAAATTGCGCGGACAGGCTTTCCTGGCCGGATACCACGATCTGAATATCCGCACCGGCGGCGTCGAGGTCTATCCCAGGCTGGTTGCCGCCGATCATCACATCGAGTTCGGCAACGAGCCGACCCTGAGCGGCGTCCCGCACCTCGATGCCCTGATGGGCGGCGGCTTCCTGCGGGGCACCAGCACCTTGCTCACCGGGCCGGCCGGCACCGGCAAGACCACGCTTGCCATGCAATACGTCGGAGCGGCATGTGCGCGCGGCGAGCGTTGCCATGTGTACGAATTCGANGAGCGCATCGGCACCTTGCTCAGTCGGGCGCACGCGATGGGNGTCGATCTGGCCCGGTTCATCGACGATGGATTGCTGCAGATCACCCAGATCGANCCGGCGGAGATGTCTCCCGGGGAGTTCGCCTGGCGGGTCTTTCATGCGGTCCAGCAGGAGCGGTGCAGGATGGTGGTGATCGATAGCCTCAACGGCTACCTCTCCGCGATGCCCCAGGAGAAGCACCTGCTGCTGCAGATGCATGAACTGCTCGCCTTCCTCAACCAGTCCGGCGTAACGACCTTTCTGATCAACCCGCTGTTCGGCCTGATCGGATCGCTGGACACCGGAAAGCTCAATGTTTCCTACATTGCGGATACGGTGATTCTGTTCCGCTTCTTCGAGNCGCATGGTCGCATCAGGAAGGCGATCTCCGTCATCAAGAATCGCAGCGGCAAACACGAGGATACGATCCGCGAGCTCTATATCGACAGCCAGGGACTGCGGGTGGGCGAGCCGCTGACGGGGTTCCACGGCGTGCTTACGGGAACGCCCGAATTCGTGGGCAATGGCGCTCCATTACTGGAAAACCGGGATGCATGACGGGACGGCGCGCGGTTGCCTGGTGCAGGTCGTGGCGCCATGGCAGCGCGATAGCGAAAGCCTGGTCGAAGTATTGACCCGGAACGGTTATCGCGCGGCGCGCTATCCGGACCAGATCGCCCTGGCCTCGCACATCGGCGAGCAGACCGGCGTGGTCATCCTCACGGAAGAAGCACTGGAGGGCGGGACGGATGCGCTGCAGCGATCGCTGACGGGGCAGCCGACCTGGTCGGATATACCTTTCGTGGTTCTTCAATCCGCCCGGCCCGGGCGCGGGGCGCGCGTTTCGCCGTTGCCGCACATCGTCCTGAACCGGATCGAGCTGGAGCGGCCGGTCGGCTCGGACTCGCTGCTCAGCGCGGTGGCCACCGCCATGCGATCCCGGCAGAAGCAGTTCGAGATCAGGGACCGCATGGAAGACCTGGCTTTCAGTCAGAAGGCCCTGGCCGACAGCGAGGCGGAGTTGCGGCGCATCACCGACTCGCTGCCGGTACTGATCGCCTTGATCGATACCGGCTGCCGCTATCGCTTTGCCAACCGCGCCTACCAGGCCTGGTTCGGCATCGACCCCGCGGACATGCTCGGCAAGACCATCGAACAGGTATTCGGCCCGGAGCGCTGGGAGCTGCAGCAGCAAGCCGTGCGCCANGCGCTGGCCGGCGAACCTGTGCGGCTCGAACTGGCCTGGCCCGATCCGGANGGCCGGCGCCGCGAGACCGAGATCCGCTATATCCCCCGCCGCGTCGAGGACGGCCGGATCGACGGCGTGCATCTGTTCGCGACCGACATCACCGAGCGAAAGGATGCGCTGGACGCGGTCAGGCAGGCCGCCACGCGCCTGGAGCGAACGGTCGCCGAGCGGACCTCCGCCCTGCGCGCGGAAATGCAGGCACGCTCGGAAAGCGAAGCCGCGCTCAGGCAGGCGCAGAAAATGGAGGCGGTGGGGCAGCTCACCGGCGGCATCGCGCATGACTTCAACAACATGCTCACCAGCATCATCGGCGCGCTGGATATCGTCTCGATCCGGGTTACGGACGAGCGCACCGCCAAGGTGGTGCGGGCAGCGACCGAGGCCGCCGGCCGCGCCGCCGCGCTCACGCAGCGCCTGCTCGCCTTTTCGAGGCGGCAGTCGCTGGATCCGCGTCCCGTCGACGTGAATGCGCTGATCCAGTCGATGCATATGCTGTTGACGCAGACGCTGGGCGAGCGGATCCAGGTGCAGGTTGCGCTGGCGACGCCGCTGGCCAGGGCGCTGGTGGATGTCAACCAGCTGGAGAGTGCGCTGCTCAATCTATGCATCAACGCGCGGGATGCGATGCCCGCTGGCGGGCATCTGCGGATCGCTACGCGGTATGCGGCGGCCATGCCGTTTCCGGGCGATGGCGCCGAGGCGCATGCCGGCGGCTACGTGGTGGTCGAAGTCGCCGACGACGGCGCCGGCATGGAGCCGGCCGTCAAGGATCGCGCGTTCGAGCCGTTCTTCACGACCAAGCCGATCGGGCAGGGTACCGGCCTGGGCCTGTCGATGATCTACGGCTTCATGCAGCAGTCGAAAGGCTTCATCGACCTGCAGTCGGCGCCCGGCAAGGGCACGACCATTTCGCTTTACCTGCCCGTCGCGCCCGCGCTTGCCGAGGGCGTGGCGCTTCCGCGGGATGCGCAGGCGCCGAAGGGCGAGGGGCAGCTGATCCTCGTGGTGGAGGACGACGACCAGGTAAGGCTGCTGGTCAACTTCCTGCTCGAGGAGCTTGGCTATGCGGTGGTGACCGCGCGCGATGCCANCGATGCGCTGTCCCATGTTTCCGCGCTGAGCCATATCGATCTGCTGGTGACCGATGTGGGTCTTCCCGGCATGAACGGGCGGCAGCTCGCCGAGCTGTTCCGCCAGGATCACCCTTCGGTGCCGGTGCTGTTCATGACCGGCTATGCCGAGGGCGCCGCCCTGAGATCGGAATTCCTGGGGCCGAACATGCGGATGATCGCCAAGCCGTTCGCGCTGGAGGCCTTCAGTCATGCCGTGACCAACGCGCTGGCCGGTACTGCCTGACCTGCGGCCTGCGGTTGCGGCAACCCCTCCCGCAGAACGCGGGAGGGGCTTTGCTGATGCCGCCGTTGAGGCTGTCGATGTCGAGCGGCAGTTACTGATAGCGCGCAACGACGAAGGTCGTTGGCGAGTTGCCATAGCCCACGACGACGATCTTGCCGTCGCCTTGTATGGCGAGCCCTTGAACGGCGGCATTCGCGCTTCCGACTGCGGTGGCAACCGGTCCGAAGCTGTAGTCCTGGTTGCCGAGCTGGTCGTAGCGATTCAAGGTCAACTGGCGGTAGCTGCCCGCACTGGAGTAGCCGCCGACAATGATGCCTCCGCTGGCGTCGATGGCCATATCGCTGCCGATCGCATCGCCGCTGCCGATGGCGGCAAGGACCTTGCCGGTGCCGGATCCAAAGCCACTGTCCAGCGCGCCGGTGCTGGTGTAACGGACNGCGGCAAATCGGTAGTAGCCGCCGCTCGTGCTGTTNGCATAGCCGGCAGCGACGANCTTGCCATCGACCTGGATCGCCAGNGCNGTGGCGATGGCGGAGTTGCCGCTGAACGTGCCGCCCACATTGGTCAGAACCTTGCCGCCGGTACCGAACGTGGTGTCCAGCGCGCCATTCGCGGTGTAGCGCGTCANCGCGAACACGGTGCCGCCGCTCGATGCGTAGCCGGCCAGCACCGGCTTGCCATCTGCCTGGATGNCCAGGCTGTTGGCGAAGGCNGAGCTGGTGCCAACCGCGGAGGTGACGGTGCCGGTACCGCTGCCGAAGCTGTAATCCAGCGTCCCGCTGCTGGTCAGGCGNGCCAGCGCAAAGCCGGAACCGGCATAGCCCGCCACCCAGATCGAGCCGCCCTGTACGGCAACGGCGAAGGCTTCCGAAGCGCCCGCGTAGAAATTGACGGTCGCCTTGCCCGAGCTGCCGAAGCTGGTGTCCAGCGAACCATCCGTGTTGTAGCGATAGACGGTGAAGTTGCGGGTGGAGGTGAAGTTCGGACACGAGGTGCCTGCAACGACGATTTTGCCATCCGCCTGCAGGGCGAGCGCCCGCGCCTGTCCCGAGCAGCTGCCGGACGGCGTGGTGGTGACCTTGCCGGTGCCATTGAAGCTCGTATCCAGTGCGCCGGTCGTCGTATAGCGCGCCAGTGCGAAGTCGCCGAGGGCGTCCTGGCCGGCGGTGACGATCCGTCCGTCCGGTTGGACGACCACCTTGGCGGCGGCACCGTAGCTGCCGAATGCGGTGGAGGTGATGCCTGCCGAACCGAAGGTNGGGTCCAGCGATGCGGCCTGTGCGGACGCTGCAAGTGCGCTGATGGCGCTGATGGCCATGCCGAACGAGATCTTCATCCTGTTGCTGATCACTGCGTGTTCTCCCTGTTGAATGTGCTCGAATCTATCTGGGTGTCAATTCAATTCACCGCCGTTGCCGCGTAGCCTCCCGCTCGCAGCGTTGCCCCCCTTCAAGTTGAACTTCGTTGCTGCCCTTTGCTGGTCTGACGTTGATGAGCCGATTCGTCAGAAACCCAGGTTCCGCGAGCACTTGTTGCTACCTGGTAATTATCCGATTTATCTGTCTCATAGACTGCGCCGCATGGAGCCATCGTCTGTACAACCGGCGCCGGNGCCCCAAAGTGAGCTGGAGCAGCGGTCAGGCGGANGGCGTCGTCGATGTCGCGGCCCACACCGTGCGNGACGCCGCGGCCGCCATGGGGAGGCAGGTGNACCCGGCCGGATAGCCGGCGCGGATTGGCGCCAAGGCACTTCCAGTCCAGATCAGGCTGCTCAATCTGTCTCCGCTGAGGGCTGGTGATCAGGGCGGGTGATCGGTGGCAGGGTACCGGATCTCGCCGCTCTCTAAGTTTCATCGCTTGCTTCGGGGGCCATGTGAGCCTTGAAGAATCGGGCCACGTTCGCGACCGCGTTGTCTACCTGTTGTTGCGAGTCGTAATAGTCGTAATGCGTGCCATCGGCCCAGACCAGTTCCTTTTCAACCCGAAGCTCAGCAAACAGTCTTCTCGCCTCGTCTGGAAATGCACAGCCGTCTGAGTGGACGATCAAGGTGGGCGNAGTCATACGAGCCGCTTTGCTGATGGGATCGAACTCCATGAACTGCTCCAAACCCATGAGCGCTGCCTGATTTCTGTAGGTGGGGACGTTGCCTCGTGACGGGTTGAGGTAGTAGTCGTACGAGCCAGGCTTGCCGACATTAATCGCCGTCGGATCGGTCTCGCTATAGGCCGGTACGAGATCCAGTTCTCCGCTTTTTTCGTACTTGCGCCGGGATGCCGACGATCGGGCCTTGCGCGTAGCCACGCCGTCGTCGCCATAGAGCTTGTTGTACAACGCGGGTCCAGGAAGAAAGGCCGCAATGGTGGCCAAGACCCGAAGCCCAGGCTCAACGGCCCCCAACTCGATGGCGTTTCCGGCGGAGGTGCAGATGCCGACCATGCCGACAGCCCGCACATATGGCCGTTGGCTTAGGAATGACACCGCCGCTTGAAGGTCCCGTAGCTTCTCCGCCGGTGACTCAAGCTGCCGCGGCTCTCCCGCGCTTTCACCGTAGTGGCTGTAGTCGAAAGCGAGCGCCACGAAGCCTTGNCCGGCGAGCTTTTGTGCGTACGTCCCCGCCATCTGTTCCTTGACCGATGTGANGGAGCCTTGGACGATCACGGCGTTGTACAGGTGCTGCTCGTCGAAACCTTCGGGTGTAAACAGGTGGCCGACAAGCTCAAGGCCGTCGCGTTCAAAGTAAACTTTGTCCATTTGCATAAGTCCTCTTTTGAGTTGACCGATGGCCGGTGCCGGCTGACTTCCCGGTCGCTTCGAACGCACCACGCGTGTAGCCAGCTTGCGGCGATATCCTCCACGCTCGCCGCGTCGAGCAAACGCAAGCGTGTTTGCTCGCGGGCTTGGTCTCGGGTCAATCGCTTGTCCATGGCGGCTACCGGGCGACAACGGCCGCTCCGGATTCCCGAGCTTGCCATCCGCCGCCAAGCGCCTTGAATGCGGCGACCGCGGCGCGCGCCGACTCCGTCTGCGCCTGTGCTCGCTCGTCGGAGGCGCGCAGCAGGTTTTCGTCCGCCTGGAGCACCTCGATCAGACTGACTACGCCCTTTTGATAGGCCGCGAACGACGCCGCGCGCGCACGACCGAGCGAATCCACACCCCGGTCAAGCACGGCGGTTTGCTCCTCGCGCTTGACCAGGGCCGAGAACGCGTTCTCCACATCCTCGGTCGCGTGCAGAGCTGCCAGCCGATACGCCGCCAGCATTTCTGCCTGCTGACCTTTGGCCTGCTGGATCTGCGCGTTGATGCGGCCGAAATCGAACAGGCGCCAGCGCAGGCCCAGCACGCCGGCGGCCTGATTGGCGCCACTGGTGAACAGGTTGCCGCCGGCNACGGAAGTAGCACTGCCGATCAATCCGCTCAGCGAAAGCTTGGGGTAGTACTCGGCGATGGCGACGCCGATCCGCGCGTTGGATGCGGCGAGGCGCCGTTCGGCCACGATCAGGTCAGGGCGACGGCGGAGCAGTTCGCCCGGTGTTTCGGTGGCGGCGATCTGCGGGGCGCTCGGAATCTCGCGATCTTCCATGAGCTCTGCCCGATGNGTGCCCGGCTGAGCGCCCAGCATCACATCAAGCGNGTTCATGGCCGCATCCAAACCCGTTTCGAGCACCGGGACGGATGCCTGCACCTGCGCCAGCGCGCCATCGGCTTGCTTCACTTGAAGCTCAGGTGCCAATCCCTTGCCGTACAGCAGCTTGATGGTGGCGAGCAGGTCCTGCTGCGTCTGCACTTGTTGGCGCGCCACCTTCAGGCGCGCCTGCAGTCCGCGGATGGTGATGTAGATGTCGGCGGTCTGCGCCGCCACGGCCANGCGCGTGGCCAGGGCGCCGGCTTCGGAAGCCTGGTAGTCGGCCAGCGCCGCCTCCCGTCCGCGGCGGAGGCCGCCGAACACNTCCAGTTCCCAGCTCGCGCTGAAGTCGGCCTCGTAGCTGTTGCCGTAGCGGTCGAAACCGGGCGTGGCGTTCAGAACCTGGCCCAGCGGCGTTTCCACCGACTGGTAGGCCCTGGCAGCCTGGCCGCTGATGTTGCCGGAAGGCAGCAGGGCGGCCGTGGCCGCGCCAAGTCCGGCGCGTGCCTGGGCGACGCGTGCGGACGCCTGCGCGAGGTCCAGATTTTGTTCGAGTGCGAGCGTCACGTACCGGGTCAGCTGCGGATCGCCGAANCCTGTCCACCAAGTNGCGAGTTCCGCGCCGGCCGGCGCGTGTCGTTGACCGACCTCGGCCTGGCCTTGGAAATGGTCGGGCATCGCGACCCGGGGCCGGACGTAATCGGGNCCGACNGCGCAGCCCGCGAGGAGGCCGCCGGCCATCAGCACAGCTAAGACGTGTTTGGGCGACATGGGTTCGCTCCGGAGTGGTGGATAGTGACCATATTACCAAATGGTCACTAGTTGTCCAATCCCGAGGCGAAGGGTAAGCTCCTGACCTATGAAAAAAGCAGCCCCTACGCCTCAGCCTGCCCGCGGTCCGATCGACCACGAAGTGCGCGACCAGATCGTCACCGCCGCCACCGAGCATTTCAGCCGGTACGGCTACGAGAAAACCACGGTGTCGGACCTGGCCAAGGCGGTCGGGTTTTCCAAGGCGTACATCTACAAGTTCTTNGAGTCCAAGCAGGCCATCGGCGAGATGATCTGCGCCAACTGCCTGCGCGAGATCGAGGCCGAAGTGANGGCGGCTATCGCCGAGACCGACCAGCCGTCGGAAAAGCTGCGGCGCATGTTCAAGGGCTTCACCGAGGCGACGCTCCGCCTGTTGTTCCGGGATCGCAAGCTTTACGAGATCGCTGCCTCGGCCGCCACGGAACGTTGGGCGGCGGTGGTGGCCTATGAGGAGCGCGTGCAGGCCCTGCTCAAGGAGATCCTGCAGGAGGGGCGGCAAAGCGGAGATTTCGAGCGCAAAACGCCGCTGGACGAAACTGCCGCGGCGATCTACCTCGTGATGCGCCCCTATTTCAACCCGCTGCTGTTGCAGCACAGCTTCGACTACACCGANGCNGCGCCGGGCCAGCTGTCCGGCCTGGTGCTGCGCAGCTTGTCGCCCTGAAAGATGGGATTNAAGTGACTATTGACTAATTTGGTCACTAGATAGCAGAATGAAGCCCTGGTCACTCGCCCATGGGGCTTTTTATGTTCCGGCTTCGTTTCGCTACCCCTGCTGTCGTCCTGGTACTGACGTTTGCGCTGGTGGCTTGCGGCGGAAAGGCACCCGCCGATCCGCGCACCGACGCGCCTCTGGTTCGCGTTGCCGCTGTTCAGGGCGCGCTTCCCGCCATGCGTTCGTTCACGGGCACTGTTGCCGCCCGGGTGCAGAGCGACCTGGGCTTCCGCGTTGCCGGCAAGGTGCTGCAGCGCTTGGTGGATGCCGGGCAAAGCGTCAAGCGCGGCCAGCCGCTGATGCGCATCGATCCGGTCGACCTGAAACTGGCCGCGCAGGCACGGCAGGAGGCCGTCGCGGCCGCGCGCGCGCGCGCCAGACAGACAGCGGAGGACGAGGCGCGCTATGGCGATCTGCGCGGTACCGGCGCGATTTCCGCCTCGGCCTACGACCAGGTCAAGGCGGCAGCGGATGCCGCCAAAGCCCAGTTGAGCGCCGCCGAAGCCGACGCCAATGTGGCGAACAATGCCAGTGGCTACGCCGAGCTGGTGGCGGATGGCGACGGCGTGGTGATGGAAACGCTGGCCGAACCGGGCCAGGTCGTCGGNGCCGGTCAGNCCGTGGTGCGNCTGGCGCACGCCGGGCCGCGCGAGGCCGTGGTGCAACTGCCGGAAACCCTGCGTCCTGCGATCGGATCGGNCGCGCAGGCCGCATTGTTCGGCAAGGAAGGCATAAGCGCGCCGGCTACTTTGCGGCAGCTTTCCGATGCCGCCGATCCGCTCACGCGCACGTTCGAAGCGCGCTATGTCCTGCAAGGCGAGCTGGCCAGCGCCTCGCTGGGCACGACGGTGACGATCCGTCTTCCTTCCGGCCATGCCGACACTCAGGGCGACCTGCAGGTGCCGCTGGGCGCCTTGTTCGACGCAGGCAAGGGGCCGGGTGTGTGGGTGATCGGCGGCGAGCCGGCCAAGGTGTCCTGGCGGCCGGTGGTGCTGCGNCATCTGGACGACGACCGTGCGCGCATCGCTGGCCAGCTCAAGCAAGGCGACCGCGTGGTTGCGCTCGGCGCACATCTGCTGCGCGAAGGCGAGCCGGTGCGGGTGGCCAGCCAGGTTGCCGCCGCTGCGAATGAAGGGGGCCAGCCGTGAGCGAAGGTCGCTTCAATCTCTCCGCGCTCGCCGTGCGCGAGCGCTCCATCACGCTGTTCCTGATCCTGCTGATCTCGGTGGCCGGGTTGCTGGCCTTCTTCAAGCTGGGACGTGCGGAAGATCCGGCCTTTACGGTGAAGGTGATGACCATCGTCACCGCATGGCCTGGCGCCACCGCGCACGAAATGCAGGACCAGGTCGCTGAAAAGATCGAAAAGCGCATGCAGGAGCTGCGCTGGTACGACCGCACCGAAACCTATACGCGTCCTGGCCTGGCTTTCACCACCTTGACCTTGCTCGACAGCACGCCGCCCTCGGCCGTGCAGGAAGAGTTCTACCAGGCGCGCAAGAAAATCGGCGATGAGACCGGCAATCTTCCGCCCGGCGTGATCGGGCCGCTGGTCAACGACGAATATGCCGACGTTACTTTTGCGCTGTTCGCGCTCAAGGCCAAGGGCGAACCCCAGCGTCTGCTGGTGCGCGACGCGGAAGGCCTGCGCCAGCGCCTGTTGCACGTGCCGGGCGTGAAGAAGGTCAACATCATCGGCGAGCAGGCGGAGAAGATTTATGTCGAGTTCTCGCACGATCGGCTGGCCACGCTGGGTGTGAGCCCGCAGGACGTGTTCGCCGCGCTCAACAGCCAGAACGCGCTGACGCCGGCGGGATCGGTCGAAACGAAGGGGCCGGAGGTATTCATTCGGCTGGACGGCGCCTTCGATTCGTTGCAGAAGATCAGAGATACCCCAGTGGTGGCGCATGGCCGCACGCTGAAGCTGTCGGACATCGCCACGGTCAAGCGTGGTTATGAGGATCCGGCCACTTTCATGATCCGCAACAACGGCGAACCCGCCTTGTTGCTGGGCATCGTCATGCGCGATGGCTGGAACGGACTGGATCTNGGCAAGGCGCTGGACAGCGAAGTCGGCGCGATCAACGGCGGCCTGCCGCTGGGCATGAGTCTTACCAAAGTCACCGACCAGGCCGTCAACATCAGCTCGGCGGTCGATGAGTTCATGCTGAAGTTCTTCGTCGCGCTGCTGGTGGTCATGGTGGTGTGCTTCGTCAGCATGGGCTGGCGCGTGGGGCTCGTGGTGGCCGCGGCGGTGCCGCTGACGCTGGCGGTAGTGTTCGTGGTGATGGCCGCCACCGGCAAGAATTTCGATCGCATCACCTTGGGCTCGTTGATCCTGGCGCTGGGCCTGCTGGTGGACGACGCCATCATCGCCATCGAAATGATGGTGGTGAAGATGGAAGAGGGCTACAGCCGCGTGGCCGCTTCGGCCTATGCATGGAGCCACACGGCCGCGCCCATGCTGGCGGGCACGCTGGTCACGGCGGTGGGCTTCATGCCCAACGGTTTCGCGCGCTCCACCGCGGGCGAGTACACCAGCAACATGTTCTGGATCGTAGGCATTGCGCTGGTCGCTTCCTGGGTGGTGGCGGTGGTCTTCACGCCGTACCTGGGCGTGAAGATGCTGCCGCAGTTCAAAAAGGTCGAAGGCGGCCACGAGGCGATCTACGACACGCCTCGCTACAACCGTTTCCGTCAGCTGCTNGGGCGTGTCATCGCGCGCAAATGGCTGGTAGCCGGATCCGTGGTGGGCCTGTTCGTCCTGGCCATCCTCGGCATGGCGCTGGTGAAGAAGCAGTTCTTCCCCATCTCCGACCGTCCGGAGGTGCTGGTGGAAGTGCAGATGCCCTACGGCACGTCGATCGAGCAGACCAGCGCCGTGGCGGCGAAGGTCGAAACGTGGCTGGCCAGGCAGCAAGAAGCCAAGATCGTCACTGCCTACATCGGCCAGGGCGCGCCGCGCTTCTATCTGGCGATGGGGCCGGAGCTGCCCGATCCGTCGTTCGCCAAGATCGTAATCCGCACGGACAACCAGGAGGAGCGCGAAGCGCTGAAGCAGCGGTTGCGCAAGGCCATCGCCGAAGGCCTGGGCGCGGAGGCTCGCGTGCGCGTCACCCAGTTGGTGTTCGGTCCCTATTCGCCATACCCCGTCGCGTTCCGCATATCCGGCCCGGACCCGGACAAGCTGCGCGGCATCGCGACGGAGGTGGAGCAAGTCATGGACGCCAGTCCGATGATGCGCACGGTGAACGCCGATTGGGGTACCCGCACACCCACGCTGCATTTCAGCCTGCAGCAGGACCGCCTGCAGGCGGTGGGGCTCAGTTCCAGTGCGGTAGCGCAGCAACTGCAGTTCCTGCTGAGCGGCATACCGGTCAGCGCCGTGCGNGAGGACATCCGCACGGTGCAGGTGGTGGCGCGCGCGGCGGGCGGCGTGCGCCTCGATCCGGCCAGGATCGGCGACTTCACGCTGGCGGGCGCCAATGGCCAGCGCNTTCCGCTGTCGCAGGTGGGCCAGGTGGACGTCCGCATGGAAGAGCCGNTCATNCGCCGGCGCGACCGCGCGCCGACCATCACGGTGCGTGGCGACATCGCCGAAAACCTGCAGCCGCCGGATGTGTCCACCGCCATGGCCAAGCAGCTGCAGCCGCTCATNGCCAAGCTGCCCGGCGGCTACCGCATCGAAGAAGCGGGGTCGATCGAGGAGTCGGGCAAGGCGACGAAAGCCATGCTGCCGCTGTTCCCGATCATGCTGGCCGCCACTTTGCTGATCATCATCTTCCAGGTGCGCTCCATTTCCGCAATGGTGATGGTGTTCCTGACCAGCCCGCTGGGCCTGATCGGCGTGGTGCCCACTTTGATCCTGTTCGGGCAGCCGTTCGGCATCAACGCGCTGGTCGGACTGATTGCGTTGTCGGGCATCCTGATGCGCAACACGCTGATCCTGATCGGGCAGATCCATCACAACGAAGCGGCCGGGCTGGATCCGTTCCATGCCNTGGTCGAGGCTACGGTGCAACGTGCGCGTCCGGTCATCCTCACCGCGCTGGCGGCGATCCTGGCCTTCATTCCGCTGACCCATTCGGTGTTCTGGGGCACGCTCGCCTACACGCTGATCGGTGGCACCTTTGCCGGAACCGTCCTCACCCTGGTGTTCCTGCCGGCCATGTATTCGATCTGGTTCAAGATCAGGCCCGGAGATGCGGCGCATGGGCACCAAGGCCGACATGAGCCCCCGCAGCACAGGCTGGAGGAAGCCATCGCGGGATGAAGCCGCCGCTGAGCGCGCCCACGGGCCATGGATCTGTTTCTTGCCAACCACTCTTTTATCGAAGGTATTCGCTATGTCCACTACCAAAGTCGTCGTCGTCACCGGCGTATCGTCAGGCATCGGGCGCGCCACCGCGACGAAGTTCGTCAAGCGCGGCTGCCGGGTTTTCGGCACCGTGCGCAAGCTTGCCAAGGCCGCGCCGCTGCCCGGCGTGGAGCTGATCGAAATGGACGTGAGCGACGATGCTTCCGTCCAATCCGGCATTCGCCTCATCATCGATCTCGCCAAGCGCATCGACGTGCTGGTCAATAACGCGGGAACCAGTCTGGTCGGCGCCGTGGAAGAGTCGAGCATCGCGGAGGCNGTTTCGTTGTTCGACGCGAACGTCTTCGGCATNCTGCGCACNGCCAAGGCGGTGCTTCCCCAGATGCGCACGCAGCGCAGCGGCAGGATCGTCAACATCAGTTCCGTGCTCGGCTTCCTGCCGGCGCCATACATGGGGCTTTACGCGGCATCCAAGCATGCGGTGGAGGGGCTCTCCGAAACGCTGGATCACGAGGTGCGCCAGTTCGGCGTGCGCGTCAGCCTGGTCGAGCCGTCTTTCACCCGNACCAACCTGGACGTCAANGCGCCCCAGGCCAATGCGAAAATTGCCGACTACGACCGGGAGCGTGGACTTGCGTCGCGCGCCATCGTCGAGAGCGTCAAGAGCGCGCCGGAGCCCGAAGGCGTGGCCGAGGCCGTGGTCGATGCAGCGCTCGGTACCTGGCGCATGCGCCATACGCCAGGAGGCCAGGCGTCCCTGCTGAGCAAGTTGCGCCGGTTCATGCCCGCTGCGCCCGTCGACGCAAGCTTGAGGAAGAGCTTCGGCCTCGGATGAAAAAAGGGCGGCTGCATGTCGATCGACCAGGAACCCATCGATCGGCGCAGCGTCGTGACAGNGGCGCCAAGCGATGGTCGGGCGGCCAACAGGGCGCCGCATGGCAGNGTTCGCTGGCCGGCGGCGGCCAGCCCGACGTCGTCGGGGCGGAGCAGTTCCGCGAGAGCCGCCGCTAATTCTCGAAGCGGCGATGGCCGGCGGGTCACCGTGGCCGGCGATGCATAAAGCCTCGAACGGGTGCATCACATTCGGCACCTGTGCTTGTGCATGAGGCGCATGCATTGGTGCCATGCCCCTGAGGCTTGCCCCTGCCAACCCATGACTTCCAGCGCATGGACTATTCATAACTTCACACTATGCTTCACTCACGGCTAANTAGCCCAGAGGGTGAGCCAGGTGGAAGACGTCGCCGGCCTGTTGAAGAAATTCCAGAAGGAGCTGTCCGCGGGCACCGTGTCGCTGGTGCTGCTGGCGGTGCTTGGGCAATCGCGGCAGCCGATGTATGGCTACCAGATCGCCAAGCGGCTGGAGGAAGTGGGGGAGGGCGTGCTGGCGGGGAAGCAGAGCGCGCTCTATCCGGTGCTGCGCAACCTGGAGGCCTACGGCCTGCTGGAAAGCGAGGTGGAACCCTCGGTGAGCGGGCCGCCGCGCCGCTATTACCGCATCACGAAGCTGGGCGCGAAGCGCTGCGCGAGTGGGTGGCGGCGTGGAGCGCTACCCGCGATTCCGTCGATACCGTTTTGCAAGGAGGGGTGACATGAACACGCCGCGCACTATCGCGGAATACCTGGAACAGCTGCGCGCCGCCCTGGCCGGCGCCGATCCCGCGCTGATCCAGGATGCGCTCTACGACGCCGAGGAACACCTGCGCGCCGAACTGCAGGAACACCCGGGCCTGTCGCAGGAAGACATGCTGGCCAAGGTGGTCGGCAGCTACGGCTCGCCGGTGGAAGTGGCGGAGATCTACCGCGACCAGGAGATCAAGATCCAGCGCGCGCTGCGCCCGCCGCCGCCGCCGAAGCGGCATTCATTGATCGGGCGCTTCTTCGGCGTGGCCGCCGATCCGCGCACCTGGGGCGCGCTGTTCTACATGCTGCTGGCGCTGGCCACCGGCATCATCTATTTCACCTGGGTGGTGACCGGCATCTCGATGTCGGCGGGCCTGGCGGTGCTGATCATCGGCATTCCCTTCATCGTGTTGTTCTTCGGCACGGTGCGCGGGCTGTCGCTGATGGAAGGGCGCATCGTGGAAACCATGCTGGGCGTGCGCATGCCGCGGCGGCCGCCCTATCCGGTGGCCGGCCGTTCGCTGATGAGCCGCATCGGCGCGATGTTCACCGATGCGCGCACCTGGTCGACCATGCTGTACATGGTGCTAATGCTGCCGCTGGGCATCATCTACTTCACCCTCACGGTGACCCTGCTGGCCGTCTCGATCGCATTTATCGGGGCGCCGCTGGCCTGGACCTTCGGTGACTTCGATCACGAGCTGGCCAACATCAACTGGGGCTATGGCGCGCACGTTCCTACGTTCGGCGATGCACTGGTGCTGCTGGTCGTTGGCGTGCTGCTATTGTTCGCCACGCTGCACCTGGTACGCGGCCTCGGCCGGATGCATGGTCTGATCGCCAAGAGTCTGCTGGTGTCGCGCAGCGTTAACTGATCCCTGCCAGTTCGTCGCCGGAGGCCTCATGCTTCGTACGCGTTCGTGCCTGATCTTCGCGCTGTGCCTGTCGTCGAACTTCGCTGCCGTGGCGGCCGATGCTCCGCCTTTCGAACCCGCACAGGCGAAAGCCTGGTTCGCCGAGGCTAAGCAGCAATGCCAGAAGGACGGCGGCAAATTATGGGGTGCCAGCCTGTGCGGTCCGATCATGCTGGTCGAGCCGTCCACCCGCCGCATGATCGCCAACCAGGCCGACGCGCAAGGTTTGCTGAAGGCGGAGCAGGGCATATTCACAGGCCGCCTGCCGGATGACGTCTCCTTCGCCAACAGCTCGCTTGAATGGGCCGGCGTGCGCTGGGCGCAGATGGGCTGGCCGCTGCCGGCGGATGCGGGCCAGCGCCGTGTGCTGATGGCGCATGAGTCGTTCCATCGCATCCAGCCGCAACTGGGCATGGAGCCGTTGGGCGAGCAGGCCAATGACCAGTTGGACACGCTGCAGGGGCGCTACCTGATGCAGCTCGAATGGCGCGCTCTCGCCAGGGCGGTAGCGGCCGGCCCCGACAAGGCGCGGCGCGCGCATGCCGAAGACGCGCTGCTGTTCCGCGCGGAACGCTACCGGCAATTTCCGGCCGCTGCCCGGAGCGAACGCGCGCTGGAACGCAACGAGGGTCTTGCCGAGTACACGGGCATTGCAATAGGCGCGGTATCGCCGGCCGAGCGCATCGTGCTTACCGGCGACGACCTGGTTTCGCATGTCTCCGCACCCAGCTTCGCGCGCTCGTTCGCCTATGCCACGGGGCCGGGCTACGGCTTGTTGCTGGATCGCTACCTCCCCGCATGGCGTCAAACCATCCGCACACCGGACACGGGCCTGTCCGATCTGCTCGCCGAAGCCCTTGGCGCGAACACCGGCAACGCCACCGAGGCGGAAGTGCAGCGCCGCGCCGCCGCCTACGACGGCCCCGCGCTGCTCACCGCGGAACAGGCGCGCGAGCAGCGCCACCAGCAGGATGTCGCACGCTACAAGGCATTGCTGGTCGATGGTCCGCGCCTTGGTATTACCGCTGCGCAAGCCCAAGGTGATGTTCAATCCCAGCACCCTGATGCCGCTGGGCGAGGCCGGCACGGTCTATCCCACCATCAAGGTGCTGTCCGACTGGGGTTCCATCGAGGTGAGCGAAGCGGCGCTGATGGCGCCGGACTGGAAGCATCTTTATGTGGCGGTACCCGGCAAACAGGCCGCACGCACCGGCACCATCGTGGGTCCGGGTTGGACGCTGAAACTTAACGATGGCTGGCGGACGGATGCCGGCGAACGCCCCGGCGACCTGCTGCTGTCGCCTGCCAACCAGGGCGCGCATTGAGCGCACCGCACACGAGGTTCTTTCGATGCAGGACACGCTGGGATTTCTGATCGGCCGCTGGAGCGGCGAGGAACAGATCGCCACCACGCGCTGGGGCCAGGGCGGTCCCGCCACGGCGGAAGTGGATGCGCGCATCGAGCTGGGCGGCAAGTCGCTGGTGATTGACTATCGCGAGCAGCGCGACGGCAGGCCGGCCTTGCAGGCGCATGCGGTGATTGCCGCGGGGCCCGAGCACGATCGCTTCGAATTGTTCTGGTTCGACAGCTACGGCTTCGTGCCGTCCACGCCGGCGCCGGGCCATTGGGACGGCAAGCGGTTGGTGTTCCTGCGCAGCTCGCAGCGTGGACAGACGCGCCACGTATATGCGCCGCAGGGCGACGGCAGCTACACGCTTGCGCTGGAGAGTTCTTTCGACGGCGGCGTGCAGTGGGAAGCAGTGATGAGCGGGACGTATCGTCGGATCGATTGACCCAGCGCGCCTGCGCCGATCGCCTCCACATGGGATGTCGTTCCGAACTTTCGGATGCATGCCGTGTCCTAACGCGCCCATGCGTCTTTCCCATGCATGGGCGCCAATCCCGGCAGTCGCATTTCGCTTGAGTGCGAGGCGATGTTTTATGTAAGGAACGTCCTAATGTTAGTCAAATCCTGTTTATTGATAGCGTCATCCGTGCTTGCGATTTCGTTATCCGCTGCCGCGCAAGCTGCCGTCACCTGCGCCGACAAGCAGCACGACATCGAGCAGCAGATCAGCTACGCCAACCTGCATGGCAACGCCGAGCAGGCCGCCGGTTTGCAGAAGGCTTTGCGAGAGCCGCGAGCATTGCACGGAGCAGGGGCTGCACGCCGAACTGCAGCAGCAGGTAAGCGAGAAGGAGCGCAAGGTGGCCGAACGCCAGCGCGAGCTGGTCGAAGCCCAGGCCAGCGGCAAGCCCGACAAGATCGCCAAGAAGCAGCAGCGCCTGGAAGAAGCGCAGCAGGAGTTGCGCGAGGCGCGCGAAGCGTTGCGGTAAATGTCACGCGGTCGGGGATGGCCCGCCATCCCCGACCGCAGGCACGGGCTCACACCAGCTGCAGATCCTGCGGCTTCGCTCCCGGGAACACCCCCTGCAGCTGGCTCTGCGATAGCCCCCAGGTGCGCGCGAACAGGCCGCCCAGCACNTCGCGATAGTTGTTGAGCACCGGATAGTCGCGATCCTGAAGCAGGTTCTGCGCATTCACCGCCACCTGCACGCCGGCGATGCGGCCGCCGCGTACGCGCCCGCCCAGCACCCAGTACACCGTGCCGTGGCCGTGGTCGGTGCCTTTGTTGCCGTTCTCGCGGAAGGTGCGGCCGAACTCGGAAACCACCACTACCACGGTGTTGTTCCATTCGTCGCCCAGCGCGTCGGCGTAGGCCGCCAGGCCCTGGCCGAGGTTAGACAGGTTGTTGGCCAGGGCGCCGTTGGCGCCGCCCTGGTTGACGTGNGTATCCCAGCCGCCCACGTCGACGAAGCCCAGGCGGTACTGGTCGCGCATCATGGTGGCGATGCGCTGGGTCTCCGCGGCGAAGTTCTTCGCGTTGGGCGCGCCGCGGTTCGCCTTCATCATTTCGTCCTGCAGGTCCTTGGAGACCTTCTGGCGCAGCTCCAGGCCGTCGGTCGCGGCGGCGGCCAGCCTGGTGCCCTTGTACATGTCGGCAAGGATGCCGGACTGCCGCTCGTCGAACGCGGGCTTGGCCACGCCGCGCAGCGAGATATTCGGGATGTCCTTGCCGCCGCCCTGGAAGCTCAGCGGCAGCGCATCGGTGAAGGCGATCGAAGGCACGTTCGCCAGCGAGCCGGAGAGCCGCGCGAGGAAGCCGGAGCGGTAATCCTTGCGCTGGCCGCTGGCTTCGCCGGATTCGATATTGTCCTGCGTCTCGAAATGGCTGCGCGACATGTCGTCGGTCCCGGCGAACGGCACGAAGGCCAGCTGCTTGCGCTGCCACAGCGGATACAGCGAATCGCGCAGCACCGGGTTGAGGCCCCACTGGCCGTCCAGGGCGATCGCGCTGTTGGCGTTGGCCGGGTCCGGGCGCGCGATGGCGATGGTGGGGCGCGACTCGTAGTAGAAGTCGCTGCCGCAGGGCACCAGCAGGTTGTTGCAGTCGTAGCCGCCGCGCAGGAACACCAGCAGCAGGCGCGGCGTGCTGGCCGGCGCGGCGAACAGGCGGCCGGAGTAGGTGAACAACGGTGCGGTCGCGGCGGCCGCGGCGGCGAGCAGGAACTGGCGGCGATTCATGGCGATCCCTCAGCGATGTGATCAGCGATAATTAAAGTCGGGCGACGACAGCAGGAAGGTGTTCCACTCCTGCTGCGAAGCGGCCTTGCCCAGCGCATCGCGCGTGGCGGCCGACAGATGCGGTTCGATCGCGTCGTAGTACAGCCGCGTGGTCAGCATCGGGAAACCCGGCGCCACGCCGTCGCTGCCCTCGGGCACGAACAGGCGGTTGTTGCCGGTGCCGATGGCGCGGGCGATCTCGAAGCGCTTGGCCATCTGGCCGGAGCTGGCCCAGCCGGCGGC